>Ga0164310_10000478_pt1 | contig 21361 bp, 23 predicted proteins | sample GuaBasSedimGuay1_FD_121795 | JGI IMG/M metagenome (GOLD analysis project Ga0164310, IMG submission 121795) | Subseafloor sediment microbial communities from Guaymas Basin, Gulf of California, Mexico - Guay1, Core 4569-9, 0-3 cm | ecosystem: Environmental > Aquatic > Marine > Hydrothermal vents... | reverse complement strand
GTCCTGTAGCCACCCTCCGGGTCACCCACAGTATATCCAATCACTAGTCGAGCGGGGATGTCCAAATACCTCATGAACACGCAATAGGCCGTGGCAAAGTCCATCGGAAGACCGCCGCCACGCTCAAGAAACCAGTCTGTGACCTCACGACCGCTCTCCGGCCGCTGGGCGTACTGGGATTCGTTGATCATCAGACTGAACGTGTTCTGAAAGTACGTCGCAACGATTGACGCAGTTTCAAGAGCATTATCGCCTACACCTTCGAACTGAGAGATGTTGTCAATGACCCGTTGCGTGAGCTGAACGCCCCCTAGTGCAGGACGACCATACATGTCACGAATGTTGGGTGGCGCCTGATCACCTGGCAAAGCGTTGTCTGCTATGTTCGTGAGGTCTTGGTTCTCAAACGTGATATCGTAACTTATCAGAACGTGTTCGCCAGTTGGAGCCTCTATCATGGGACTGAACATCAGTGTACCGTAGTCATCTGTTTCAAGGTCATATTGAATCAGACGTGACTCCGCATCACGTTGATAGACGCCGTTCTCAACGTGCCCTGTCGTAAACGAGTCCTGAATCACAAGGATTGATGGAAAGAGGGTGGGAATCTCAATGGATCCAACATTGGGGCCAGCAGTGACATTGAGAACAACTGTATAGATCTGGTTCCCAATCGCTTCCGCGTCCTGTTTCGTGATGAGGTGCGGCTTGAAATCTGCTGTCGCAGTCGAGCTCTTGCCCCAGCTCGACCCATCATATTCATCGTATGCACCTGTACGCCAGAGCTGGGGAGGGTCCTCAGGAGTGACGTAAAATATGACATGGTCAAGTTGGTCGAGCAAGTCCTCTGGCAGCTGCTGATCCAGTGGCACGTCAGTGTAGTTGAGGTTATCAAACCAGTTTGACTTGCCGCCACTCCATTCAATGTTGTAGGGCCATGGCGCCACACTACTATACTCTTCGTGTGGAATCTCTGTTCTCACCATATTCCCCTGAATCTCGACGAAACTGACCAAGCCCCACACTATTGTCGCGATTATGAATATCGAGCCCAGAAGTGTTGAGATGCCCATCTTCTTGCGGGAGATAGTCCTTGCGGCAGTCACGCGACAATCACTCCGTTATCTGGCGGGCCGTGTAGTGGGCTTCAGACCATGCCATGCAGCACTCCGGGTCTGAGAATTAAAGGATTTCTCGTAGGTCGCACTTCGATAATCCGACAACGTAGGGAAATCACTACATGAGTGATACGAAAGGCCTATCATGAAGACCACATGCAATCTTGTCGATGATGCAACCAGACAGTGAGAGCCTTATCGATGCCTATGTGCGAGGCGTCTTCGCTGCGAATCAGGAGGGCGCTCATACCTACGATCACACAAGACGTGTGTATAGAATCGCACTTGAGATTGGACGGGCACTTGGTGCAAACCTCAGAGTACTTGGCGCCGCAGCACTACTCCACGATATCGGTAGAATGAAGGAAAAGGAGCTGGGCATATCGCACGCGGTCCTATCAGGCCAGATGGGGCGGGAAGCGCTGAAACGAGCGGGCTATACAGATGAGGAGGTCGAGGAGATAGTAGAGGCCATTCGCACGCATAGATTCAGTGAAGGCCTTGTGCCCACGACACTTGAGGGTAAGATCCTGAGTGATGCCGACAAACTGGATGCGATCGGAGCGATTGGCGTGTACAGAGCCATTGCACAGTCGGTCGTCAATAGTAGGGGGCCCGAGGGGTTTCTGAAGCATGCGGACGAAAAGCTGCTTCGCCTCAAGGACCTAATGTTTACAGAACCAGCAAGAGAACTCGCCCAGGAACGGCACAGGCTGCTGAGCGCGTTTGTAGAGCAGCTCCGACAAGAGATCAGTGAAGCTTAGTTATTGTCAGCCGCCAACAAGAGCTCAAGATACGATTCGCGTATCGAGTCTTCGGGATTCAGACCCAGTTCTTGAGCCACCTTGAATATTCGCTCCCGCGCAGGCGTTACCTGTTCATTCGAACCCACATCGACCTCGAACTCCACAAAAACACCGAGGTCTTCTACGCGGTCGATACAAATCTCCATATTTCCAAGTTGAAAGATGCTCCTGCGCTTGCGGACCTCACGAACGAGCTCGAAACCCAGATGAGAGAGGATTGAGCATACAGCAGTGAAACTGGTCAGTCGAGTCGACACCTCCACCCGAGTCTTGCTTACTGGATCAATCTTGGGGCCCTTGTAGGTCAGTTCGAACACCTCCCGAGCAAGAGCTGTGGCAGACTCCTCCACAATCTTGTGTCTCACTCGCAGTGCCTCGTCTGTCGAGGAGAAGTCCCTGCAGGGATGATTGTAGTAGGAGTCAACGTGAACCTCAATGCGGCGAAACTCTGCATGGGCACTCAGTAGCTTCTCAGCAAGCGGCTCCCCGGCGTCAATAGGAATCTTGACTTCGACTTCAAACAAGATTCTCACCAACGGTCATCGCTGTCCAGCCACACGTTAGATGTTTCTATTGAAGACGCCATTCGCCACAAGTCACATATCTTGTATCACATCTTCATTCCCGGATACAATGACGCATCTATACTCCACAATCAGGTGTTCGAAGTGCGGTCGGGAATACACCATCGACGATGTTCCACCAAATGATGGATGTGGGGGCCGGATAGAGTTCTTACTAGATGTCGAGGCGGCGAGGGAGATCATCACAAGAGAGAGTTTCAGAAGAACGGCAACAGGACTATGGCGATATGCGGACTTGATGCCAATCACGGATAATAGGGCCGTAGTGACCTTGGGGGAGGGAAACACACCATTTCTCAGAGCCGAGCGCCTTGGAGAGCTGATGGGTCTCAGACATCTCTACCTCAAGAATGAAACCGTCAACCCAACGGGGTCCTTTAAGGACAGACCCATCTGTGTGGGAGTTATCCGTGCCATGCAGGACAAGTCTCATACTGTTGTCGCGGCATCGTCGGGAAATGCGGCTGCATCAATGGCCGCGTATGCAGCAAGGACCGGCCTTCGTGCCGTGGTGTTCGTTCCCAGTACCGTGCCCTCAGGAAAGCTTGTGCAGCTACTTGTACTGGGCGCCAATGTCTTCAGAGTGCGGGAGGAGGAAAAAGGAGTGGATCCGACCACCCAGCTTCTCTGGGATGTCAATGGCATGGCGGGATGGGCCCCTGTTCCCTCATTTGGGCCATTCAATGGATTCCAGTTTGAAGGGACAAAGTCTCTAGGATATGAGATTGCTGAGGACATGCGCTGGCAGACTCCAGACTGGATTCTGTTTCCCACCGGTTCAGGGGGACTATTGGCAGGAACGATGAAGGGCTTCATGGAGTTTGAGCAAATTGGACTCATTGACGAGATGCCCCGACCAGTTGTTGTTCAACCTGAGGGATGTGCTCCTGTTGTGCGGGCTCACCTTGATTCATTGACGGATCAGATTGAACCTTGGGGCCCCACCTCTACGATCTGCGGAGGACTTGCAGACCCCACACCATGGGACGGCGATGCGGCCCTGTGGTATCTTAGGTGCACCAATGGAGAGGCGGTATCAGTATCCGACGAAGAGGTTCTGAGATGGCTTGTCCAGCTAGCAAGACATGAGGGAGTATTTGCAGAACCGAGCGGAGTTGCAGCACTGGCAGGTCTGATTCAGTTAGTGAACGACGGCGTGATTGATAGCAGTGATACCGTCGTTGTGCCGGTGACGGGTAGCGGCTTCAAGGACATAGGCGCAGCCAAGACCCAGCTCGTTGAAGCACCCATCATTCCACCCAGTAAGGACATCCTGCTCAGGTTCTTGGAAAACAAGAGTGATGACAGATGATTGACGACAATGAACGGAGATTCATGGACGAGGCCATCATGGAAGCACGAATAGGTGCTGACGAAGGGGGAATACCAATCGGAGCCGTGCTCGTGATAGACGATAAGATAGTAGGAAGAGGCCACAACCAACGAGTACAGAGAAACAGCGTCATTCTTCATGCCGAGATGGATTGTCTTGAGAGTGCGGGTCGGCTCTCAAGTAGTGAGTATAGGAGAGCTACGCCATACACTACGCTCTCCCCCTGTGATATGTGCAGTGGGGCAGTCCTACTCTATGGAATCCCATGTGTCGTGATAGGGGAGAATCAGAACTTCCGAGGGCCAGAGGAATACCTTCGTGAACGGGGCGTGACCACAGTCGTACTCAATCATGCCGACTGCATCGAGATGATGCGTCAGTTCATCAAGGAGAATTCAAGTCTGTGGAATGAGGACATAGGTGGATGAGGTGGGAGCCGCATGATGCCACGCAAGGAACTGCGGGAACGTGCGAGGTCGTTGGCCAAGAAATACGGATACCTGCAATACATGATTGAGAGGTATCTTGCCCTCTGGGGAGAGGAGGAAACCTTGCAGTTCCTCGAGACCTGCGAGAGGCCCGTGAGAACGGCAATCAGAATCAATACGCTAAAGAGCCCGATACGAACCGTGGTGGAACGGCTTGAGGACAAGGGGGTCAGCCTTGAGCAGATTCCTTGGGTGCCGGAGGGATATTGGGCCGACTTTGGTGGAATGTCACCTGGTGCATTGACCGAACATATGCTGGGACTCTATTATGTACAGGGAGTCCCGTCGATGACCGTAACACGTGTTCTCGATCCAAAGCCAGGAGATGTGATTATCGATCTGGCAGCGGCACCGGGTGGAAAGACCACACACGCAGCACAGTTGATGAACAATCAGGGAGTCATTCTTGCAATGGAGCAGGATAGGCAACGTCTTGCAAGTCTAGAGAGTAATGTCTACAGATGCGGCGCATCCAACGTCATAATACTTCGTGGGGATTCGAGAAAGGCGCAGACAATTGGGATTCGCCCCAACAAGATCCTATTGGATGCACCGTGTTCTGGTGAGGGCCTTCTTCCAGTTGATCCTTCACGGAAGACAAGCAAGAGCATGGCGGACATCAGGTTCTGCGCTACGCGGGAAATCGAGCTTCTAGAAACTGCAGTCAATGTATTGATTCCAGGTGGGATCATGGTCTATTCGACCTGCTCCATTGCGCCTGAAGAAGGTGAATACGTCATCGATGATGTGTTGCGCAGGCACCCGGAGATACATGTCGTGCCCATCGAGATGGAGTTCGGCTCACCAGGCTACACGAAGCCATACGGTGTGGAGATGGACAGTTCGTTGGTTCTTGCTCGGCGTTTCCTCCCTCACCTTCACGAAACCGAGGGCTTCTTCATCTGTAGACTTGAGAAGGAGGATGAGGAAACATGAGTGTGCGACTTGTCGACCCGATGGACTGGGAGCCAATCAAGGAGCAGATAGATTCGGACTTTGGTGAGAATGTGCTCCAGAAACTTGTGGGAGATCTTGCACCGGTGAGTATCCCGAGGGGAAATACAGTTTCATTCTATCTGGTTCCGACTGGGTGGATTGAATACCTTCAACGGGGGTTCGGTGACTTCACACCTTCGTCCATGGGCATCTGGCTTGGAGATATGTCGAATAACAGGTTCAGAGTCAGCATTGCAGTCATAGAGAGGCTTGCCAGACTCACTGATAGAGAGCTTGTCGTTTCGAGGAGGGGAGCGGAGTCCTTCACGTACGGGAAGAGCATACTACGTGAGTCCGTGGTTCACCTCACACCGGGTCTAAAGCGTGGTCAGCGAGTCATTGTCAAGAATGAGCACGGCGACTGTCTTGGTCTTGCGGCCTTGTCCGTTGACGAGGCCCGCTTGGAGCGACTGGGACCTGAAAAGCTTGTGGCCAAGAACCTCGTGGACATCGGTTGGTTCATCAGAAGACTAGGTTAGACGAACATGTCCGAGGACCTGTCCTCAGACTCAATCGACTTTCTCATCTTCTCCAAGCGTTCAATCTCCTTGCTCTCCTCAAGCAGCTGGTCCACACTGGCATTTAGACCGTATACCTCATTGATCTTCTCAAGCATTGTCGCTGCAGAACGTGGATCGGGCCGACCACGTGTGGCATAGGTCAGAAGACCTAGCGCCGGATAGTCGCGCATCTCCAGCTCAGCAAGAAGCAACGCCAACGGTCCCGCTACAAAAAGACCCTCCTCCAAGAGGGGGATGGACCACTTATCGAGTAGGGGCTTGTAGGCCGTGGTTGGTACGCAACGCATATCATCGTCGTCTTCCTTAAAGCTGGCATCGAGACCACCGAGGAGAAGGACCTCGGAGAACTCGTTCTCTACAATCCATCGTGCGACTCGGTCTATGAATTGCCACTGCTCCGACTGGTGTGGTTGAAAGCGCGGAACGAGAAAGACAAAGCTCTCGTACGCGTAGAGTTCAAACGGCAAGACTAGACGTTCATTCTCCATTGACACAAACAGGGGCAGCATGTCGCTCTTGATGAATCCGACTCTGCGGGCCTCCAGTGCCCGGGTCAGATGGGCGGTGCTGAGGAAACCGACTTCGCCCAGTCCGTGAAATCCGCATATGAAGGTGGAGCCCGGTGCGACCTTGAATCCGTCTTTGAGTATTATCTCGAAGCCCGAGTCCCTTGTTGCTACGAAGGCCATCTCATTCATACCTCAATCGAAGACGAGATGCACTGCTCTTGATTCTCGTCGGAGAGCGCTCGAATCAATCCCTTTTGTACCTGTGTATGTGTCAAAGTAATAGCTTCATGTGGTCACCACACCTCAGTGAGTGATATCACGTTTTGCGCAACAGGCCCGAAAGACTGATACACAACGGTGTCAATCTGAAACCGCTGTGGCTTGCATAGACAGGGAGCTGAAGTCTTGAGCACGCTCAAGGAACTGGAATACGAACAAGTTTCCCCACGCCTCCTCGAGATTCTGAGGCGAGAGGGATACGTCAGTCTGACACAGTTCCAGATAGATGCCCTTGCAGCTGGCATGATGAGGGGCGACAACCTTCTTCTTGTGACCTATGACTACGACGAAGCGTATGAGGTTGCAGAGATTGCCGTTCTGAATACGCTGGCTGCAGACTTTCGCGCCCGTGCAATCATTGTCTGTCCAAACCGCCACTTGGTAGAGAAACGGCTCAAGTCGCTGAGACCAAAGTGTCGTAGACTCGGGGTTGAAACTACGGTCATCGTTAGACGCCGGACTGCCGCTAGAGGCCAGCTCAAGGCAGAGCGTCTGATTGTCGCGTCGTTCCACTCACTAAGCATCATTCTGCGTAGCCATCCTGAGATTCTGAATGGTGTCAGATGTGTGCTCATAGAACGGTTGGATCTCATTGGAGAGCCTGAGCTCGGAGCCCGTCTCGAAACGGCCATAGTCACAATGATGGGACAAGATGACTCAGTCCAATGTTTGGGCATCTTGCCCCCGGTCGCCGACCTGGATGACTTGAGCTCTTGGTTAAGGTCGAAGATTGTGACAGACAAGAAGTCAGAGGTGCGGCGGATATTCAGCGTGAAGGTATTCCCGAGCGTGGAAGAATCGCTGACTGATCTGACTGAATTCGTTCATTACAAGCACGGCCAGACAATAATACTTGCCTCCAACATAGAGGCCTGTGAAGCTCTAGCTCTAGCGCTCTCAGGACTTGAGGGATCCAAGGACACTACGCTTGACTTGAGGTTGACACCAGAACAGCGAGATCGGCTACTGGAGCTTGTCGATATTGTGGGATCGTCTTTTCGTGAGTGCGGGTTGACTCAGAGGCTAGTGGCAACACTGAGGAGGGGCGTTGCGTTTCTGCATGAGGGGATTCCGAGGGCCCAGAGAAGGGAGGTGTCGGCCGCATGGGAGGAGGGAGTAATTCCCGTGCTGGTTATGCCCACCAGATTTGCAATCGCAAGTGGTCTCAGGGCGACGGTGGTCTTTGTGATGGGGGTGTTCATGCAGACAATAGGATGCGACCTGTCAAATGACGACTCCATAAAGATGCTCACAGAATGGCAACTCTCAGAGGTGTTATACTCTGCAGGCCGAACCGGCATGGACACGGAGGGTTTCGGCATAGTCGTTGTGGACAGCCAGATTGAACGACAACGTGTTCTCGACAAGTTCTTCATCAGAGGAACCGATGGCGAACTCCGACCTCGGCTTGGCGAAGTTGACAGCTCCATGGACGACCCTGAGAACGCTCAAGACCTTGTCCTCAGCCAGATGTGTGGACAGCAGGAAGAAACCACAAATCCCTTTGCAGTTCTTGACAAGACCTATTGGGCAGCAAGCCATCGAGTAACAGACGTACGTAAGGGAATGGAGCCAGGTGAGGATATTCAGGCCGAGATTCTAATCACACTTCGGGCGACCAACTCTACCATCAAGCGAGCAGAAAGCATACCGGACTCAAGCGTCAGACTCGTGTCAGTTACGCCCACAAAGATAGAGGGCCTAGTTAGAAGCGGCAGCAGAGAGATCTGGCATTATGTCACCCTCAGATCAACAGAGGGCGTGTCTTGCTCTTGCGAGTCGTGGAAGTTCCAAGGAATAAGCAAACATCGACTCTGCAAGCATCTTGTAAAGTTTGCGAACTTTGCACTCAGACAGGAGGAAACACGGCCCTATGCAGCCTCAGTCATCCAGCAGGCCCTGAGAGGTCTGAGTATCCTCGACGAACTTGAGCGTGAGGGGCTTGTCACACGGAGGGGGGCTGAGGCCCGATGCACGAGTACCGGAAGGAATGTCGTGTTACTGGGAGTTCCAGTGCCAGATGCGAAGAGAGTGCTAAGAGCAATTCGTCAACGGAGAAGACGCCTGTCAAGGATACTTATCGACACTGTGGTTGCCCGCACTGGATTTCCGGAGAGCATAGTCAGGCAGACTGTACATAGGCTGCCAGCCGAGAGCACAGAGGCCATAGTTCACGAGGAAGACATGCCGGGACTCGTCGAGAACATTGTGGATGAGGTCTACTATGTCAATACCATCTTGCTAGGACTAATGAGTGGAGAAGCACGGAGAGGTCTGAACAAAGAGGCACTCTCATTACAACATGCCCTGAACAAGATGCTGACGCAGGAAGTCGACTAGCCGAGATGCCTGTCTGTGAAGGTTTTTTAGGGCGTGACCTTGCCGGGCGGGCGTAGCTCCAGCAGCCGCAGGTGGATTATGATGAAGTTGTTTGAACATGAGGCAAAGGATATCTTCCGTAACTTCGGTATGCCAACTCCTCCTGGGGGTGTTGCTAGAACACCGGAGGAGGCGAAGAAACGAGCCGAGGAGATTGGCAAGCCTGTTGTTGTCAAGGCGCAGGTGTTGACAGGAAAGAGAGGAAAGGCTGGCGGCGTCAAATTCGCAGACACCCCAAAGGAGGCTGCCAAGGTCGCTAAGCAAATCCTGACGATGCGGATAAATGACCTTCCAGTCGAGGCCGTGCTCGTCGAAGAGAAGCTGGATATCGCTCAGGAGATCTACGCCGGAATCACCATCGACCGTAACGAGAGAAAGTATGTTGTGATAGGTAGTTCTGCAGGAGGGATGTCAATAGAGGAGCTGGCCGCAGAACAGCCTGAGAAGATCATCAAGAGATACGTAGAGCCGTTCTTGGGCTTCCAGCCCTTCGAGGCCCGAGAGATGGCGATTGCCATGGGCTTCAATGGGAAAGATATCTCCAAGCTCGCAAGCTTCTTCCTCAAACTATGGAAGATTGTGGAGGCATACGATGTCGAACTTACTGAGATCAACCCGCTCATTCTGACAAAGGATGGCAGATTCCTCGCAGCCGACGCGAGGCTCAACATTGACGATAATGCGCTGTATAGACACAAGGATCTCATTGAGAAACTGAAGCGCGAGCCTGTTGAGCAGAACGAACGAGAGAGAAGGGCCTCGGAGGAGGGCATGGCATACGTAGAACTTGACGGTGATATTGCTTGTATCTGCAACGGTGCTGGGCTCACCATGGCCACATTGGATGCTGTGGCACTCCATGGTGGCAGGGCCAGTACATTTCTTGATCTGGGGGGCGGCGCCGATGCAGAGAGGGTGGAAAAGGGAATCGAGATTGCCCTGATGTATCCGAAGGTCAAGGCCATCCTGATAAACATCATGGGAGGAATCACACGATGCGACGAAGTGGCCAAGGGCATTGTTGCAGCCCGCAAGGAGAAGGGCATTGATGTCCCAATGGTGATTAGGATGGTCGGCACCAACGAGGAGGAGGGACAGAAGATCCTCAACGAGGCAGGAATACCGTTTCTGAGCACAATGGAAGAGGCCGCATCGAAGGTCGTTGAGCTGGTCAAGGAGGTGTCATGAGATGGCGGTACTTGTGGATAAGGACACACGTGTCATAATTCAGGGAATTACAGGCTCGCAGGGAACGTTTCACTCGGCAGCAATGAAAGAATACGGCACACGGGTTGTTGCCGGAGTGACGCCGGGAAAGGGTGGCACAGAGGTCAATGGAGTTCCTGTGTACGATAGCGTGAAAGAGGCAAGAGATGCACATGATGCCACTGCGTCAGTAATCTTTGTTCCTGCACCTTTCGCCGGAGATGCGGCACTGGAGGCGATTGCAGCCAACCTCAACCCCGTAGTCATCATTACAGAGCACGTCCCTGTGCGAGATGAGATGCGAGTCATTCACGCGGCGGCGGCAAAGGGAACGACGATAATCGGTCCAAATACGCCTGGAATCATCACCCCTGGAGCAAGACAGAAGCTCGGGATAATGCCGGGTCACGTATTTGCGGATGGCCCTGTTGCACTCATGTCAAGAAGCGGCACGCTCACCTATGAGATCGCTGCGGGAATGACCAATGCGGGAATTGGAATCACGACCGCCATCGGTCTGGGAGGCGACCCATGTGTGGGACTGACAACAGTTGAGGCGGTACGCCTCTTTGAGAAGGATCCCGTCACCAAGGCCATGGTGATTGTGGGTGAAATCGGAGGCGACGCTGAGGAACGCGCTGCGGCATACATAAAGGAGTACGTGGACATTCCGGTTGTTGGGTTCATCGCTGGAAGAACCGCTCCGCCCGGCAAGAGGATGGGTCATGTCGGAGCAATCATCAGTGGTAGCTCTGGTACTGCAGCAGCGAAGATCAAGGCCCTGAACGATGCGGGAGTCCCCGTGGCGGAGAAGCCCAGCGACGTGGCGAGGCTCTTGAAGGAGATGCTGTAGACGCGGATTCCCGGCCAGGTGGTTTACAGCGATAGTTTTTTAACAACACCTGGCTGGGAAACCTGAGCGGGCCTGACGTAAGACCCTATCGTCCGCATAGAGCATGAAGAGGTCACATTGATGCCAGTTGCAGACATTGAGAAGCGAAGACTTGCACAGCACTATCTGCTCTACAAGTCGGTATGCCGGTACTGTGGAGCAACGAATCCTCTCAATGCCAAGAAGTGCAGGAAGTGTAAGAACAAGGACCTCAGACCGAAGAGGCGGTCGAAGAAGTAATAGGGTCGTCGGGCACATGCGATGTGGGAATGGGCCGGTGATCTAGTTGGCTATGATGCCGCCTTCACACGGCGGATATCGAGAGTTCGAACAGGTGGGGATGCGTCCCCCTTGGAACAGGTCTCTCCCGGCCCACCATTCCAGAGCCTAAAGAACATGACCAGAGGCCCAGCCAATGCCAAGACAGATCTACGATGTCGACAAGTTCCTTGAAATGAGCGAGAACGCAGTGGAATGCCGTGTGAAACGTGGCGGCGACAAGGTCAAACTCAAGCTGCGAACGAAGAAATACCTCTATACACTTGTCCTCGAGCCACAAGAGGCCGAGGCCGTCATCCAGCGTGTGAAGTGCCAAGTCGTAGAGGCTAGGCCTCAGACTGAGAGCGCCTAGACCTCGAACATTTCGTTAGTTTCAGGCACAACTGCTCGTCTTCCATTCTTCTTCAGCTTCTCAGCAAGTACGTCGCACGACTCCGATTCCCCATGGACTATGTAGAATAGTGGATCACCCGGAATGTTGAGAAGATGAGTCAACAGGCCTCGGGAGTCAGAGTGACTGCTAAGGTGATGATAGAATACATCGGCCTCCACATCAAAGGTTCTTCGCCCGACTGTGACCTTGCGTCTAGCGAGAAGCTCCGCGCCGGGGGTACCGGGAATCTGAAAGCTGACAAGAACGATTGAGTTGCGTTCGTCGTCGTGAACCATCTTGAAGTACGTATGAGAGGCTCCACCCTTCAGCATTCCAGCAGGTGAGATTATGATGCCACCTCGGCGAACTGCACGTACGCGATCGGTATGGTCCTCAATCACTCGAACACGACTCACAGCGCGTTCAAACGTGTGTGGGGACATGATGTATTGCGGATGACGCATGAGAATGTCGTTGACCTTCCTCGCGAGACCGTCGATATAGATAGGGTACTTTCGTGTGAAACCGTATCGCTCAAGGATGCACATTATCTCTTGGCTTCTACCAACAGCAAAGGCGGGAATCAAGACCACTCCGCCCCGGGCCATGGTCATCTCAATTGTTTCAATCAGCTCTTGCTCAATCTTCTCACGGGGGGGATTAATTCTGCGGGCATATGTGCTCTCCGTCACAACAATATCGTGCCTTGGTAGATTGTTCCGAGCACCTGGGTTCAACTGAGACTCAATCGCATTGAAGTCACCAGTAAAGAGAATGCGTTTGCCGTCTGCTCGGACTGACACCATTGCAGAACCCGGGATGTGACCGGCATTGAAGAGGGTAATCTCAAACCTACGACCCAGCGGAATTGTTTCCTCGTAGGAGGTGGGCTCGCACTGGCGCTTGACGCGCATGATGTCTTTGCGAGAGAAAGGGACGCGTCCCTTGGATATTGTGTGCATATCCCGCAGTAATATGACGGACAAATCGCGGGTCGCGGGCGTGCAGAAGAGAGTCAAATCTGAGTCTCTGAGCAGAATGCGTGGAAGACCACCTGAGTGGTCAAGGTGCGCATGAGTGACGGCGATTCCTTGGAGACCGTCGGTAGAAATCATGTCTGGGAAGGCTGGGGGGTCTTGGAACTTTACACCATAGTCGACTAGCATGCTCTCGCTACCGTCTTCTACCAGAAAGCCAGAACGGCCTATTTCACGACAAGACCCCAAGAACGTCAATTGTGCCATCGGAGCAACTCCAGAGTGGAGGCGAGAGAAGTCTTAAGAAAAAGCTTTGTGAAGAGGAGGCGAGCTCTCAATGAAGGCCGTATATTCGGATTAGCTGAAAACGCGAGTCTCTAAGAAGCGAAACCGATATTAGACCGAGCGGATTACGAGAAGTAACAGATCAGCAGGCGGAGAGACTTCGGGTGACGGAGGAGAAACCTGGGAGCCAATCAGAAGACCAAGACATGGCGGAGTCAACCATACTCGTAGGATCAAAGAACGTGATGTCCTACGTCCTTGCCTGTAAGACTCTCTTCGACAAGGGTGCCAAGGAAGTCGTCATCAGAGCAAGAGGTCGACTCATCAGTCGCGCCGTTGACGTTGCAGAGATTACTCGTCACAGATTCATGCCCGATGTCGTGGTCAAAGACATCCAGATCGGCACAACAACTGTTCAGACTGACAAGGGTAGCGAGCTCAACGTGTCGACCATCGACATAGTGCTTGCAAGATAGAGAAGTTTCATATGCCTCTCGCCCGGAGCCTTGCCACCTGTTGGCGCTCACAGAGGCGAGGGCTACAATGAAACTGCCAGTCTGCATTATTGACTTAGAGTCAGATATACTCTGTCCCAGTTGTCAGGAGAAACTGGACACGGGGCAAATCAGCAACTTTGACATCGAGTTTTCCAGATGGTTGCTTCAGAAGTCCAAGGAGTATCCCGAGCTGGCCGACCTGCACCTCTTGCGAGCCGTACGTGTGGACGGTAGGCTCATACTCATTGTCAAGAAAAAGAGCCGCGATGTCTTGTTGGCATTGGAAGACCTCATGGAGGAGATTAGGGAACAGTACGGAGAGGTACTGATCCTAGAGGGGCCAGCAAAACTACGAACCATAGTTCGCAAACTGATAGCACCAGCAATCGAGGTGGGTATCAACAGCCTCTACCTGCCCGACGGTTTCAGAGAGAGTATAGTGGTTCTGCGCGAGGTGGATCGCGGGCGAATCCCGTACACCAAAGAGGAATTGCGACAGATAGTTTCTGCAGTCACTGGTGAAACCGTTCTGTTTGAGTACCAAGACGAGCGCGAGAAGAAAGAGGAAGAACAGGCTCCAGATGTGCTGGAGAAGAAGATTCAGGAGTTCACGCGGAAACGACGATGACCTTCGAAGAGTGCATCAGATTCGATTAATCGGGTGATTCTTCATCAGTTCTCGCATCACAACTGTGGCATAGGAACCCTTTCTGAGGGAGAACCGAACCACCAAGTCCCCCTCCACGCATTCGGTTGATAGGTCCAGCGGACTCATTGAAACCAGATGAAGACCTCCCGCTGAATCTAGGGCGGGTCTGTCGGGTTTTCTAAACTCCTGCAGTTCGATACCCTCATCACGCAGAATGGTATGAAGCAAATCTGTCTGCCACGCGGGGGGCATCTTCGTCGCATAACCCGGAACAGGTGCCGCAAGACCGTACTCACCAGATTCTACCATTCGTGTCCGTTCCTCAAGGTTTCGCTCAGTCACATATAGCCATGAGTCACGACCAGTGTGAGTCCTATCAAGCTGAATCACGAAGTCCCCGGGCTCCGGAAACATAATTGAGGCCCCTCGCCGCATTCGTGCGCTGATTAGCCTGTTGAATAGATACGACTGATATGCATGAACAAAGATTGTCTGAACCTTTGGTGGAACTTGGGAGAACGCTCGTTTGTAGTCGCCGGGCCGTTTCATCAAGTGCTTCATCACAGTCTGTTCATATCTAAGGTCCGGGGGAAACATGCTCAAGATTTCCTCATTAGGTTCCAGATTCTCCGCAAGACACCTACGCGCCTCTGTCAGCTCAGGCGACTCGAACTCGCTCGTTGTTGTCAGCATCAGGCGCACAGCATCCTCAAAGTCGTTTCTGACAAGCGCCTTGCCAACCAAGTGAGTATACGGGCGTGTCACGCCAAAACGTTGGACGCCAAAGTAGTTCAACAGAGGTCGTCGTGTGACCTTGCCCATCAAATGAGCCGCTGTTTCACAGTTCACAGCCATCTCCCGAAGCCGTACTGTGAATCGATTGCCCCATAGGTCCCCAATCTGGACCGCATGACGAGTATACCGAATATCGCGAATGTCGATTCGGGCAAGGCGAATTCTGCGAAGTTGATCCGCCACGCGGGCTGGAACCGACATGAGCTGAACTGTGATGGCACGTTTATCCTTTAGACCTGCATAGCTCACGGCTTGGCGTGATATCTTTAGTTCTGCAGCCAGTATCGCTGCAACATCCATCGTTGAGAGAGCAGTCTTCTGGAGGACGAACGTCACGAACCTTGATTTGTCGCCTTCGATAGGACGCAGAGTTTCCTGTTCTGACGAATTGCGGGACCATGGTTGCACTGTAAGAACATGTCCGTCGGGGGTGATCTCCTCAACCACAAAGTCGTCCATGCGGCGCTTCAGCCGTCCGCCGACACCGTCGAAATCCGTAGAGTATAGCTCCATTCCGAACTGCCGTTCTAACGGGTGGCCGTCGCGCATCGTTGCCACTTCACAACAGCTTCAGATGGCCCGTGACCTTATCTACCAACTCGGAGGGAGCAGGACCGATTCCTATGACTGTGAGGGTCCCAGGTGGCAGCTCAGTCAGTCCTGCATCTCGAATGAGGGCATGCGGAATCCGGTGAATGACTGCCAGACGCCTGAGCTCAAGCAGCTCTTCGGGTGAACCGACTCTCACAGCCACCTTCTTCTGGCCTTCTTGCATCCAAGCCTTCCACACATCCTGATGAGTGATTCGGGTCCGTTCAGCGGCACTGACCGCTCCATGTGCCACCTGCACGGCAATTTTGCCGCGGCTCATGCCCAAGTCTGTACGCACCGCAATGACCTGCTTGTACTTGAACGGACTGCCACTCATCGTAGGCCTCACATCCAATCATGTCCGAATCTGTGAGCCAAGGTCAGAGATAATAAGGCATACCATATGTCATCTGTGGGAATGTTCCTTGGAGAATGACGTGGTCGTTGTCGGCACGGGTCCAGCAGGTCTGCTGGCAGCAAGAGAGGCAGCTCTGAGGGGCTGCAGTGTTCTCGTGCTTGAGGAACACAAGGAGGTGGGCCGACCCAATCACTGCGCAGGACTCCTTAGCACATCCGGGCTCGCAACATTGGGTCTACGGCCACCAAGCAGTGTTATCCAGAACCATGTGAAGGGAGCCAGGATCCACTCACCGTCGGGTCACAGTATTCTGATTGAGAGAGGACAACAAGAGGCCCTTGTGGTCGATCGGGCGCTCTTCGATCAGTGGCTTGCCGAGAGAGCAACCGATGCGGGAGCAGTAGTTCGAGTCGAGGCTCATGTAAGCAGACTTCTCAAAAGAGGCCGTGCTGTTGCAGGTGTTCGACTTCGGGACGGAACGGAGATACCTTCACGCCTTGTGATAGACGGAGAAGGAAGCAGGGGTGTGTTGGTGAGAGAAGCGGGACTTCTCCCCGTACCCAAAAGAAACAGACTTCCAGCATATCAGTTAGAGCTCAGAGGAGCCAATGTAGACGAAGAAGTAGTGCAGATGTTCTATGGAAGAAGAGTCGCGCCGGGCTTCTTCGCATGGATAATCCCACTCGGTGACGGGCGAGCAAGAGTGGGCGTTGCAGCCAAGAACCGTGCCAGACAGAGACTGCTTTGGGCAATGAAGCATCACCCTCCAATGAGGACCCGTCTGGAACAGGCGACAATCGAGCGGGGATATGGAGGTGTTGTGCTGGTCGGAATGCCAATTCCGAGGACTGTCACTCATGGAATGCTCGTTGTAGGTGATGCCGCAGGAATTGTCAAGGCCACTACGGGAGGGGGTGTGATCATCGGTGGTGGAGCGGCAATCATCGCGGGTCGTGTAGCAGCGGAGGCCACAAGGTCTGCAGACCTCAGTTTCAAGACGCTGGCGGAGTACGAGCATTCTTGGCGAGCATTGTACATTCGTGACCTCCGCGCAATGTATGTTGTACAGCGTCTACTGGCAGCCCTTACGGACCGCGGCATGGACGAGCTTGTGGCAAGTGTGGACGAACTGGGTCTTGTGAGTGTCGTGCGACAATCGGGCGACATGGATCGGCAGGGACGAGTCATTGCGCAACTGCTCAGGAATCCCAAATCGTATCTCGCCGCACTACGTGCGATTGGTCATGTGAACTTGGCTCAGCTTTGAACAGGTTTTTAGGCGGCACGTATGCTTCACACCGTTGAGGCCAAGCAACATGACCCCCTCTTCACGATACATGATACTCGACACTGCACTTGCTCTTCTTGAGGGGGTGCCACTCTGCGACCGCTGCCTCGGGCGTCAGTTCGCTTGGCTCAGCACAGACAGCTCCAATCCCGAACGTGGACGATCAATCAAGCTCCTTATGTCGATGGCGGCCGAACAGAACATCAAGTCTGGGAATGCAGATTGGGGAAAGAGAGTACTTGTGGTTCTTGCAGGCCACGGCATGTTTGAACCGGCCCGGAAACTGGCCGAGAAATATGCTGTTGAGTATGAGCAATACGGGAAGTGCAGCCTATGTACACTCAATGGGCGCAGCATCTTCGAAATCATTCCCGATATCGTGGAGCGTGCCGCCCAAGAGCTTGAAACGATTGGGTTCAGTACATTTCTAGCCGGGTGCCGCCCCAATCCGCGTCTGGCAGACATGGAGGACGAGCTAAGGGCGAACTATCACATTCTCTATGGAGAAACCCTCAAGTCGGACTTCAATAGGGAATTCGGAAAGCAACTTCGGGCCAGACTTGGAAAGACACCTGAGTTCCAGCATCCAGACATAGTTGTGATATACGATATGGTGGCAGACAAGATACAACTACAAATCAGTCCCATCTTTGTCTATGGGAGGTATAGAAAACTTCAACGCGGTATTCCTCAGAGCAGATGGGACTGTAAGGCATGTGGTGGTAAGGGTTGTGAGAAGTGTGGCTGGACGGGGCGGCGCTACCCGGATTCCATTGCTGAGTATGTTGGAGAGCCTATGATGGAGGCTGCACGGGGAATGCAGTATAAATTTCACGCCGCAGGACGGGAGGACATCGACACGCTGATGCTTGGCAACGGCAGACCATTCGTCGTTGAAATCTCTCAACCCAAAGTACGGACACTTGACCTTGAGGCTGTGGCTCGTGAGATCAACAGGAGAGCCGAGGGGAAGGTCGAGGTCATTGACTTGAGGACTGCAGACAGAGAGCTTGGACAGTTCCTCAAGAAAGAGTCATCGGAGAATGTGAAAGAGTACGAGGCGTTAATCGAAACAGAAGAACCTGTGGACGACGATACACTGAAACGTGCAGAGGAGGCCCTTCACAACGTTGTTATTCAACAGCGAACCCCGACAAGGGTAGCTCATCGCCGAGTGGACAAAGTGAGACCAAAGTTGGTATATGAGGCCAAGTTAAAGAAAAGGGATGATGGCCTGCTCCATGGGTTCTTCAGGGTCCAAGGTGGAACGTACATCAAGGAACTGATATCAGGTGATGATGGCAGAACAACCCCGTCCGTCGCCGAACTGATTGGGATCCCGGCTGTCTGCGTCGAACTAAACGTTGTAGGGATTCGTGAGAAAGAGAAGAATCAGGACACGGCTTATGTGGAGCCGGCCACACCAGACCATAATGCTTAAGTGGCCACCCCAGTGGGGATGCTGGAACTCGGCCATGTTATACTATAGACGGCCGGCTGCCCGTTGACAACTTGCGAGAAGATGATTGCCTATGGTCAAGAAGAGTCACGGATACCGCGCAAGAACTCGTAGCCTGATGTCAAAGAGGGTACGCAAGCGTGGAATCAGCCCGTTGAGCACCGTTCTTCGGGAGTACGAGGTGGGCCAGCGTGTGGACATCGTAATTGACCCCAGCTTCCACAAGGGCATGCCACACAAGAGATACCATGGCAGGACCGGCGTGGTAGTAGGAAAGAGGGGCAGAGGTATAGTCGTCGAGGTCACACTGGGCAAGGCCGTCAAGAATCTCATCATTCGGCCTGAGCACCTTCGACCCAGTAGAGGGTGAAGACGCAATGCCGAAGGAAATCATTAGTGTGGAAGAGGTCCCTTTACCTCAAGTGAAGAAGATACTGAGCAAGCGCGCGAAAGAGGGTGACCTCTCATTTCAGCAGACCATCACACTCGAGCATGCGACCACATTCTCAAAGATGGCGCCGGCTGTGGCCGCGAAGCTTGTGGAGAGGCTGTTGAAAAAGTTCGAGATCACGCGGGCCCAAGCGGTACAGATAGTCAACATAGCTCCCACAACAGAGGAGGAACTAAAGACCATCTTGACGACAACGTCGCTGACGCCAGAACATCTGACTGAGATAGTGGACATCGTCAAGAGAGCGCGCTCATAGCGCCTTGCGAGAATGATGCCAAAGCCATACCATCCCATCGCCCGATTAGTTTTTATCATTGGCATGTGAAGTGTTCCTTAATGTGGCCTGAGCACATGCGGAGACAATTAGGATGGACGGACCTCAGCGCAAGATGCACGAGAGCCATGCATATATCCTCGCAGTCATCCCGCCAAAGATGTTCTTGAGGGATAGAAGGCCACGGGGAACAACTGTCGCTCAGGCCATTGGGGAGTCATACTTCACGCTTTTGGAACTCGTCCCTCGCAGAGGGGTGACACTACACGCCCAAGAGAGGGTCAGCCTAGAGCGCAACTCCAGAGGGAAAATAGAACGGGTCAGTCGGCGACTTCGCTACGAGGACCTTGCACCTGAGAGCACCGAGGAGTTGCCCCTCGTCGTCGAAATCATCGTCACCAAACACGAGAACAAGTTTGTCCGGTTCTTCAACGAGGCGCCCCCGATTACTACCCGCCTTCACTCGCTACAGCTTCTGCCAGGCATAGGTCAGACGCTCATGTGGGCGCTCTTGGAAGAGCGAAAGAAGGAGCCCTTCAAGAGCTTTGAAGACATCGCCAGTAGAACCAAACTTCAGAATCCCAAGAAAGTTGTCACGGCTAGGATCATACAAGAGCTCCAAGGTGATGTCAAACGCTGGCTCTTCGTGCGACCCCCACCCCAGGAGGAGGAGAAAACCCGACCTAGGTGATAAACTCTGTCGGGATTCGATACGAGAAAAGCCTTGAGAAGGTATGGTGTCAGGCCTAGAAAGAAGAGCGGGCAGACCTTCCTCACAGACCCCGTTGTAGCCAAACAGATTGTCGACGCCGCAGAGTTGAGATCACAGGATGTTGTACTTGAGATTGGGGGTGGGCTGGGGATTCTGACAATGTGGCTGGCGCGCTCGGCCGGACATGTCTATGTCGTGGAGATTGATCCCCGTCTTGTCAGAGCGCTGCGGGACAGGTTTGAGAGTCGCTCCAATGTGTACATCATTCAGGGAGATGCACTGTCAATTCAGTTGCCCGCCGCCAACAAGGTCGTGTCCAATCTCCCATACAGCGTTTCTTCAGAGATCACGTTCAGGCTCATACGAGAGTTGGAATTCGAGCTTGCTGTCCTCATGTACCAGAGAGAGTTCGCAGACCGCCTTCTCGCCGAACCGGGTACTCGTGACTACTCACGGCTCACCGTGGATGTGCGGTACGCTGTCGACGTTGAGGAAGTCCTCCAAGTTCCCGCCGAGCGCTTCTATCCTGTGCCTGCCGTCGATTCCACCGTTGTACGATTGAAACACAGGGCTGTAGGCCCATTCGCTCAAGATGAAGACGTATTCTTTTGGACTGTACGAGGAGTATTTTCGTATCCAAACAAGCAGGTGCGGAGGGCACTTCGAATATGGTTCAAGAGTTTCGGAAGGAACGAGAGCGAAGCGGACACACTGCTGAAGCGATGTGCTGATGTGATTACCGGAACAGAACGTGTGCGTCAGCTACCGGTGGCGGCGTTCGTTCGGCTCGCTGATGAAGTGCTTGGCATGATTGAAACTGGGCTCGTGCCAGACCCGCGCCACGGAGGGAGATCGCGCTGAGAGATCAGTGCCCGGCCATCGTCGTCTATGATGATGTCTATCCTCCATCAGAGGATACGTTTCTGCTTGCAGATGCCATCGCTCTCGGGCCCGAGGACACGTTCTTGGAGGTTGGATGTGGTACGGGATATGTGACGATTGTAGCTGCCATGACTGCGTGCAGGGTGGTTGCCACAGATATCTCCCACTCTGCCGTGCGAAACACCATTGTAAACGCAGAGAGAAACAGTGTTATCTCAAAGGTCGCGGTAATTCAGACCGATTTGATGCAGGCACTACATCCAGACACAAAATTCTCTGTTATCGCATTCAACCCACCGTATCTTCCTGCGGATGATGAGCGGAGTGATTTGGACGATGCCCTTGTGGGGGGAGAAACAGGCACCGAGATTACGCTCCGG
>Ga0164310_10000476_pt1 | contig 21392 bp, 29 predicted proteins | sample GuaBasSedimGuay1_FD_121795 | JGI IMG/M metagenome (GOLD analysis project Ga0164310, IMG submission 121795) | Subseafloor sediment microbial communities from Guaymas Basin, Gulf of California, Mexico - Guay1, Core 4569-9, 0-3 cm | ecosystem: Environmental > Aquatic > Marine > Hydrothermal vents... | reverse complement strand
TGCCAGTAATGTCCCCGGCGATTTGTCTAGTGGAGCTGCATTAGCAGTTGAAGATCTTGACCGTACACTTAAGTTGGTTACCTTTGGAATGGAACACTTAAGACTATGGAAAGACATCATTAAGCAAAAAGTTGGACAAACAGTAACTCAATTTAACGTACAAAATACGTATGGTGCTGAAGTAAGTCCTTTCTTCTCGATGGGCGGCGTTCCACAAGCAACCGACGCTGATTACAATCGTGAAGTCTACATCGTAAAGTACATGGGTACTCAAGGACAAGTCGAGCATAACCTTACTCTTATCCAAGCCGCTCACGGACCAGTCGTAGCACGCGAAGTTAAGAACAAGACTATCGAACTTTTGGCACGAAACGAAAGAGCCATGTTTGAAGCTGATAGTGATATCAATGCTTTAGAATATGACGGCATCGACAAGATCATCCGCGAAAAGCAAGATGAAGCACAATATAAGTCAACTGCATTTGCAGGGTATGACGAATCTGGTGTTGATGATTCCGTAGTTATCGACAATGCAGGCGAACTTCTTGACGAAGATACCTGTGAAGACGCTACTTTACGCGCTATCAACAACTTTGGTATGCCAATGGACATGTATCTTGCTACTGATATCCATAGTGGATTCAGCAAGGCATTTTATGCTAAGCAAGTAACTAAGCCTGGTGATCGTACTGCGGCTGGTTATTTAGTTCCTGAATTTGTTGGTTCTTTGAACTTCAAATTTAAGCCTAGTCTCTTTAATCGTCCTCGTAAGGTTCCTCTAGCCGCTTCTATTAGCGCTAGCGCTGCCCCTACTTCGGGTGCTATTACTAGTCCCGCTGATGCCGCTTCTAAATTTACGGCTGATGATGTAGGCGATTATTCTTACGTTATTTCAGCAGTTTACGCTGACGGCGAAACAGTCGCTACAGCCGCTACAGCCGGACATACAGTCGCCGCGGGCGATAAAGTCGCAATCGTTATAAATTATGCTGGAGCACCTATTTACTTTAATATCTTTAGAGCACCTAAAGGTTCCGTAGTAGGACATCTTTTCACTAAGCGTATCAAGCCCGTCGGAACTGGCGTTGCTCATGATGTCGATCTTAATGCTAAAGTTCCTGGATCTGGCGCTGCACATCTTCTTATGCACGATCCTGACGTTCTATGCTGGAAGCAACTCGGTAGCCTCATAAAATATGATTTAGCAGTAACATCAACCAGTTACCGCTGGCTCCAATTGCTCTATGGTATGATAGTTATCCAAGCCCCTAGAAAGAATGTAATAATTGATAACGTGGCCACACCTGCGAGGGGTTAATTCCAAGTGAGTTAACACACCTCTAAGTCCCCTAGGTACCCTTCCCTCCACCTAGGGGGCTTTTTCTTTCCCCCCTAAAATAATAACATTTTACAAATTTCACTAAAGTTTTTATTGATTGTTTCCGAAGAGTATGTTAGATTAGGAAACAGGAGGTAGGAAATGACAGTCAAATTATGTATTCATTGTAAAAGTCTAAGAGAAACAGGCAGTTCGTTTTGTTCAGACGAATGTGGGAGGGCATGGGATAGAAAACGTAAGAGTAAAGCTTGGAAAGAGCGTGGACTTAAAGATCTAACCTGCAAATCTTGTGGGGAAGTTTTTCAGCACAAGGATAAAAGAAAGCAATATTGCTCCATAGAATGTGAACGCAACATTAATAACGGGCCTCGGATGACAAAGCAGACTACAGAAACTATTATGAGAAATAGGATGTCACCAGAGGACTTTGTAGAGCTCTACGAAAAGGTCAAATCGTCACGCCAATTAGCAAGGATGCTTGATGTATCTCGATCAGGACTAGATAACTATTATAGGAAACTTAAATTTATACCAGAATCGGTAAAGAAAACCTGTAAAAAGTGCAACGTGGAGTTTTCCTATACGCTTAAAAGTCCACGGGATTCCGTCTCCCTATGCCCGGCATGCAAAAAAGGTGTAATGCAGGATATCAATAAAGACTACATCCAAGGGAGGCCGTCACATAGACGTATGTCTAGTAGGGACCCAAAAATATTAGAAGAAATCACACCTTACCTTGAAGGGACATCTTTTGTTGAGGTAGCCCAATGCCCTGAATCCGACACCCATGTCAATTTAACCTGTATTTGTGGTAACTTAGTAACGCTTCGAGTCAAAGACTTTAGGCAAAAATCAGGGAGTCGCAAAAAGTCGTGTGGATGTATGAGGGGCACTGGTGTCAGTATTCCAGAAAAAGAATTAGTTAAACTTGTTGAGGACTTTACTCACGAAGAGATCTTAGAAAATCGAAAACCAAAATTTATGCAAGGGCTAGAACTTGATATCTACATACCGGAAAGAAACTTAGCTATAGAGTTCCATGGATTAGTATATCATTCAGAAAGGCCACTATATGGGGACAAGTGTCCGATCAAGATCAAAACCCAACACGAAACCAAATACTTACGGTGTAAAGAAGCCGGTGTTAGACTCATTCAGATATTCGAAGATGAATGGCGTGAAAAACGGCGTATCTTAGAGAGCATGGTAAGCAATGCCGTGGGACAATCCTCCAAACTAAACGCACGTGATGGCACTATAAGTTTATATTCCGGGGGGATATTTAGGGAATTTCAAAATGAAACCCATATAAATGGTTATACTAACGCGGCAGTCGGATTTGGACTCTATATAAACGGGGAACTAGTATCAGCTATAACTCTACGAAATACTTGGAATAAATCATATGGAGATAAAACCATTGAAATTGCTAGGTTTTCTACTAAACTGAATACTCAGGTCCGTGGTGGATTTAGTAAGTTATTAAAGGCGGCTGAGAAGTGGATCAGGGAACAAGGATATAACAAAATTTTGACGTATGCAGACTGTAGGTTCGGTTCTGGGGGCGTTTATCGTAATAATGGGTTCCAGCACGTAGGTAAAACCCCCCCTAATTACTTCTACGAAAAAGGGGGTATTAGGGAAAATAGGTTTAAGCACCGAAAATCTAGAGATTTATCTGGATCAACTGAACGTGAACAGCAGAACAACTTGGGGTGGTACGCCATTTATGACGCCGGAAATGAGATTTATATTAAAGAAATCGGAGACTTGAAAGAAAGTTGAAAATAAAACTAAAGTTTTTGTTGATTTCTACCGTTAAGTATAATGTAGTTAAGATTCACACTATTTATCACAGGAGTTTAAAATGAGCACTAAAACTAACACTAAATCCAATGTTTTAACTCACAGAAAACTAACAGGCAAGGTACAGGAACCAAGTCCTAAAAAGGATATTAACGATTACCCCACCCCTCCGTGGTTCATGGAAAAGTTAGAAGGAATCTTAGAACCAATTTTGGCATTACGCTCACTAAATACGGTGGATGTCTGTTGTAGTGATAGGAATAAAAAGTATCCCATTGGATTGACGGCAAACGGTATTAGTTGTACCGCGAAAACCAGAAAAAAGTTAATAAATGATGGTGTACGTGTGAGAAAAAGCGGTTTGGAAATCTTGTGGCACAAAATATGCTCGGTATGCTGGATGGCAGCCCCATACAATAACGGATTGCAAAAAGAATTCGTACAAAAAGCAGTAATTGAAGCTGAAGCAGGGGTGATAACCGTAGGTTTAGTGCAATCGAATGTGGATACTAAATGGTTCCAAGAGTTTATAGAATACAATAAGGATTGCGTATTCATACACTTGCAGGGTAGACTTCGATATCTTGGCGCTGATAATCAACCATCTTTCGGAAATACCGTCGTTATCTTTGGCATTCAGACTATTCCAGATAGTATGCGACAGGAGATTAGGAAGATGTTAAAAGATCAAACCAAACACGTTAACGCCTATAATAATGCTTATAACAATAAAGTAGCTTGACATACTAAAAGGGTATTGCTATAGTATGAGAAAGGGAGGTAGTTTTACATGACATTTATTAAAAATGAACTGTTAATCGGAGATTGCAAAGATGTGCTGGGGTACTTTCCAGACGATTGCATAGATTTGACTGTGACGTCCCCTCCATATGATCAATTAAGAGATTACAAGGGCTATAGCTTTGATTATAAAGGGATTATATCAGAATTATTTAGAGTCACTAAACCAGGGGGTATAGTGGTGTGGGTTATAGGGGATGCTACAGTAGATGGAAGTGAAACTGGCACTAGCTTTGAACACGCTCTCTATTTTAAGGAAGTCGGCTTCAATATTCACGATACAATGATCTATAATAAGAAATCAGCACCTTTCCCATCTAAAAATAGGTATTCACAAGTATTTGAATATATGTTTGTTTTCTCAAAGGGAACTCCTATTACAGCAAATATCATTAAGGATAGAAAGAATAAGTGGGGCGGGACATCAACTTTCGGAAAGGCCAGTCATCGCCAGAAAGATGGCAGTCTGAAAGAGGAACCCGCGAAGCGTTTGGTGAAGGAATTCGGTTCTAGGTTTAATATTTGGGAAATAGATTGTGGAAAGGGCAAGTCAACACAAGATGAGGTGGCATATAAACATCCAGCTATATTTCCAGAATCCTTAGCGAGGGACCACATACTCACGTGGAGCAATCCAGGTGATGTAGTATTGGATCCTATGTGTGGGAGCGGTACCACCTGTAAGATGGCGGCTGAAACTGGAAGGTATTATATAGGGATAGATATGTCTGAAGAGTATATAGATATCGTATGGGAGCGGCTAAGAAGTATCAATGAAGGAAAGATTTAAATGTTAGTAAATATAACAGATTACAAGAAAAAGCCAAATGAAGCTAAAGTTTTACGTTTTATCGCCGATAGTATTAATAGGGCGGCATTATACCAAGGAAAGCCGAGCCTGACACACGAAGAACTGAGGAAGATCGTGGCTGTCTATATTGAGACTTACTTCGAAAAGGGGGAGTGACAATGGAGCCAATGCCAATGGGGTTAGCATATGCATACTTAAAAGGTGCGTATCATTTTTTAGACCATGCCACCGAAGAGGATATCCAATGGTCACATGAGAATTTCAGAAAGGCTGAATCTGATTTCAGAGCGTCAGTGCGAGACATGGATCGAAGTAAAATCATATGTTTTATGTACCGTAATTGGGGAATGGACATTATAAGGAACTATTATGGCTAGGAATGAAGAAAAGCTAAATAAAATTAACGAGTTAATAGCAATATATGTATTTAACTGGCATATCCACGAGGGAGCTTGGTTCGATGATGCTGCACATTATAAGGAAGAGGCCTGCGACTGGGACCCAGCCACTGATATCCGGGACGCATGGATGGTAGTTGACAAGTTTGAGTTTTTCGGATTCAACAAGTCTTATATGGGGGAAAGACGTGACATTCTTTATTATGCTAGTTTCATGTTAGATCCTGGAAAATGGACTACCGGGGAAACCGAATGTTTGGCAATTTGCTTGGCGGCACTAACTGCCAAAGGGATTAACATTGAGGGGTTGAGGATATGAATAAGAAGACTGAAGAGTCCGCTAACTTAGCGGCATTACAAGGATTAGAATCATCATGTGACTTAATTGAGTATTTAATTGACTATTTAGAGCACGTGGGTGCGAAAGTAGATGAAAAAGTACACGACAGAATCGCTTTAATAACTAAGACTTGCGAAAAATTCGAAGAATATCTGGAGGTTAAAGCTGAACGTGAAGGTGGTATGATTAATTAGGGGAGCAAACGTTTCTAAGTAGGAGGTATCTGCTTATGTTTAATACAGATGACTTAGTCATCCAACGTAACTGCCTAAAATTAGAATTAATAATGACACTGCAACACCAAGTGAGTATCGAGAATGATATACGGGAACTCAAAGAAAAGATACGTAAAGTGGAAGATGCCCTATCTCGATAAATCTGTGTTATAATTTAAGTAGTTGTAGATAACCTCATAAGGAGAAGAAGATGGCAAACGAAATTAAATGTAAATGCGGTAAATCCAGCATGGTCTTCAAATACTTAACCTCTGAGACAGCCGGTGATTTAATACTTGACTGCTGTAAGGTTAAAGAAGAAGTTATTGTAGAGAAAAAGGTAGAAGTTATTGCCGAAAAAGCTGTCAAACTTGATGAAGTACCTGAAAAAGTTGAAGAAAAAGCAGAAGAAGTTGCTGCCCCTAAACCTGTATCTAAGTCTGAAGAGAAACGATTAGCAATCCAAAAAAAGTCTAACAAGAAAAAGAAATAATGGATGATAAAGTCAAGGTTTTTTCCACCTATGACGTTGATTTAGCGGCGTATTTGATGGTAGAAGGCCTGAAGTACATAGATTGTGTGTTAGATGAGACGCATACCCAAGGTAAGCCACGGGTAATTATGAGATTTTTCGATGAAAAGGATATTGCTCGGGATTTAGAGCGATCATTCATGGGATCCAGGGATAAGCATTATAGGGATTTTCACCGTTACCTCTTAAAAGATATCCATAGAACATTAAAATTTGAAAAAGGTAAGAAATAATGACTAGAGCACTTAAGCAAATCAAAGGGCCAGACAGAATTACTCAAGATGAGCATTTAGACTCAGCAGGGGCCAAAATCGTAACTGAAGGCGTCTTAATTCCCGGAAGAGTAGTAACAGCCGATATCTCAGCCGCAGGCGTAGAAGTACTAAAGAACTCCATTTGTAGGGTAGAAGTAACAGCCGTCACTTACATTGCATTTGGACCAGGGGATATGCCTGCAGTTACCGTAGCTACTGATCCAGGACTCAAACTGAATCCAGGGACTTACCTGATTGCGGCGACTGATAGATTCATACGCGCTAGTGCCGCTGTCGTGAGATTAGAAGTAGTGGAAAGTTAATATGTTAAGTGGGATACTTATATCTGCATTTATATTATTTTTGTCAGTATTTCCAGACTATTATAAAGACAGTACCCCGCCCAAACTATGGGATCGGGGTATTATTCATTATGAGTATGCCAAGGGCATCACGCCTTATTGTAGGGAAAAGATAAGATATTCAATGGCCCAATGGTCAGAAGCCACTGATGATACTGTGATTTTTCTGCCAAAGGTAAATTGGAAACCCCATATCACGTTTGTCCCAGGAAATGGGTATTCGGCCTATTTGGGAATGCCCTATTGGAATTCTAGAGTCAAGATAGATAAGGAAGTATGCGGAATACGTGGGATCAAACACGAACTAGGACATGTCATTGGGCTAATACATGAGCATGAAAGGCCAGATAGGGACCAATATATTGATATTAAATGGGAAAATATACGTGAAGGAAAATTCCACAATTTTTACGGACATACTGCAGAGGGTTATCCGATATTGGGACCATATGACTATTTTTCGATCATGCATTATAGTAGCCGAGCATTCACTAAAAACGGACACCTCACCATTACTTCAAAGGAAGCAATATATTACAGCTTCTACCACAAAGATTTCTACATCAGAAATAACTTCCACATATCCGAGTTAGATGTCGAAAAAGTAAAAGCCTTGTATTCTTCAAGGTTTGCAAATTTCTTCGAATAAAAACTAAAGTTTTCCGAAAAAAATACCGTTAAGTATTATGTAGGGCTTGTTGGATAGTCTAAAGGAGATTATTTATGAGATTGATTTTATTAGCATTATTATTTTCTTCATGCGGGAATGTTATATACGTATATGAGGAACCAGACTATCAGTGGGATGAGCTATTAGACCACTATTATTGGATGCTAGTTGATGAGGCAGAAGAATATGGGATGGAGGTACCCCCGCAAGAAACTGTGAGGGTGGCTCAAATTTTACCAGATGAGGGGCAAACTACCGCCGGTTTCTGTGGGGAACATACAAATGGGGATAAGGTATGGAAAGCAGTGACTATTTATTCTAAAGTCATACCAATGCCTGAGAATATCTTGACCAAAAAGCTAGTTTATCATGAGTTCGGGCACTGCTTTTTAGGTAAAGGGCATGCAAAAAGGGTTGACGATATCATGTATATGTTTTATGATAGCCAAATGGTAGTTAATTTCGACGATGCCTTGGACAGGTTTTTCAAAAATGAAGAAGAATGGACACATACACTGGAAGAATTAAGGGAGTTAACCGATGAATAATAATATTTAAAAATCCACCCGCCTTTTCTGTTATAATTAGATGTATGATGCTTTAGTAGCCCTCAAGTCTATAACCTATGGATATCATGTATATTTATAAGATTACAAATAAAGTTACGCGAAAAGTCTATGTAAAGGACTAAGTCATTGGCAACCCCTATCCGTAAAAAACAACTTAAAAGTCCTGGGGATATCCGTCAGAATGAGCATGAGGACAATGCCGGAGCTAGAAGATGTCTATTAGTAGATGAGGTTGGCGATCCTGTTAATGATACTAATCCCTTACCGATAGATGGCACGATTCAAGTCGAAGCAATAGCTGGAAAATCCCCCCAGATCTATAATGTATCGGCACCCGTTGCAAATCAAGAATATTCACAAGCGTTGCCCGCTGGGACAGTAAAGTTTTTAATCAGGCCTAGGAAAGTCTCTAAAGTTAAGTTTTCATTCGCGGCGGGGACTAGTGGAACAAATTATATTACGATACCACCAGGAAATTCATATGACGATCCAGATTTAAATTTGACAGGAAAGACATTATATTTTCAATGCAATAAGCCAAATCAAACGTTTGAAATTTTGGCATGGACATCAAGTTAAGGGAGTAAAATCATGGGTTTAAACAAAGACCAATTACTATTCGATCCCACAGAAGATACTGCGGTTGATTCCGTAGGGGCTTATGTACGATCGTCGGATGGCACGTTGATCACGCACTCTTCTTATGCAGGAAGTGTGGAAGCGTTAGATGTCAGTATCGCGGGTTCTTCGGGGACTATTGATACTGATCCAGGACCAATCCAGTTTGTATTAGACGGATCACCAGTTACCGTATTAGAAGATACTGTAACTCCCGCTAATAACAGACCTTTACCAGTCAAATTGACGGGTATCACTGGTGATATTAATATCACTGCAGGTGATTTAAACGTTCAGTTAACACATACCGGTGCCACACCTGACTCCACACAGATAGGTGACGGAACTGAAACGGTTAATATCACACCTAACAATGATATGCAAGTTGTGGATATTTGTAATACTGCTATTGCGGTTAAAAACGTATCTGTTACAGCCACCATAGGACAGTTAGATGCAACACCCCTTGCTAACCGCAAGTATGTTCAGATCCAGAATATCGCCAATATGCCGATGGCATTCGGACCTACGGGCGTCACTTTTGGTACTGGTCTTCTCATTCCTGCAAGATCATCTTGGGATGGAAAAATTGGTGCAGCGGTAGCATTATACGGTATCCGAAATACTGGTAAAACAGGTAATATCAGATTCTTAGAAGCTTCATAAACCATGGCGGGGTTAACGCCCCGCTTTCCTTGGAGGGAAAATCATGTTTACTGAAAAAGACATAAAACAGTTAACAGGGTTGATCGAGATGATTAACACTAACTGTAAATTTGACGTCAATTCACGTGAAATCGTCAAAATCTATCATATATTCGCTTGGTTAGAAGAATTAAAGGCGAAAATGAAAGAAGATGTAGAAAAGCCAGTAGTCCCAGACACTAGCACTTTTCAAGGGGAGATAAAACCATTACCTCCCGAAGTTATTGAAGAAATCGAAGAAGCCGAGAAACCTAAACGGGGTAGGAAGAAGAAAACATAATGGGTAGTAATTATAATTCCAGTTTCTCCGACACTAATTATGATATTTTCTTACAGGATAATATAGCCGTTGGAACCACCGCCGTCGCCCTGACAGCGGGAGGTGCTATAGATGGTGTACAGTTCGTAAAGGTTTATAATAAGGTACCTAACATAATATACGTAGGACCAACTGGAGTCCCTGATACCGGAGCCGCTCAAGGGGAACCATTGAAAAAACGGCAATGGACCATTTTCGCAGTACGAGGCAAACGTGTATATGGTATATGTGCATCTGGGGACACCGCTCTCGCCTGTATAACAGAGGTAGGATAAGTTATGTTAGCCATCGACAAGTCGCCAATCGCAGAAGAAATACCTTTTGATAATGATACCAATGGGTTTGTCGCCGATGATACCCAAACCGCTATTGAGGAAACTAAGCAATATTCAGAAGGCTTTCCCAGAGCAGGTATTAGGGGGACATATAATGGGACAGTGGGGAATAATGATTGGTTAGGTCCAAATGAACTGCTTTCCAATACCCCATTTGTAGTGTTCCCAGTGAAAACAAAATTGAACGAGATTTCTTGGAGTAATAATAGATCGAATGTAGCATTTCATATAGAGTTTAGATCTGGCAGCAAAACCGGGGCTATTTTCTATACATTAACAGTGACTTCCCCCAATGCAGGAAACGGGTATGTGGATGGTTTAGCTAATATATTTAATGCGGGAACAGTGATTTATGCACAATATAAAGATGATGGAACTAATTGTCGAGATATGGATTTAATGCTTTGGATATCTAGGGTACCGACATGATTAAGAAAATACTAAAAAATGTAGATACAGTTATCCTTCAAGTGCTTAACAGAAGCCTGGCTCCGAGTGAAACCTATGATGTGCCGCCGCATTTCTGGGGTGAGTTGAAAATAGATGAAGATATCGAGACTTGGATTAATGACGATAAAATCGAAGTCAATAACGGAACCGTCGATCTTAATAAAGCAAAAGGGTTACAGTTAATAAAGAGTAGTGCTAATGCTGTAGATTTCGATAACTCTACTAATGGCTTCACGGCTTATGAGACTCAATCGGCTATCGAAGAAGTGAAAACTTCTGTAACTAAACGTTCGGATATTATCACTTTACATCGAAATGGTGCTACCAGCAATTCTTGGTTAAATTGGGGACATTCGATAGTATCGAATAAGTCTCCTTGGACACCTGGATATGACTGTCAAATAACAAGGGTAACGTTTACTAATAAGAAATATGGCACTGTTTCTGATCCATTAAAGGTGAAGGTACAAGCTCACGAAAAAGCTTTCGGGGACGCTAACATGAGCACTGGAGATGATATCGCATGGTACGTCAGTAATTATGGCTCAAACGTGGTCGAGGAAAGCCCAAAGGGTAGAGCATGGGTTTATGATAACAGTTCAGAAGGCGACTACATGTATGCGGACAAACAATACGGATTTCGAATGATTAAGATGGATGGTCCCGGTAGTGCTAAGATGGATGATGCAGTAATCACTATTTATATTAAGGAAAAGTAATGAATTATAATATCTGTAAAGTCAAGAACTTAGATACTGTGGATGCAAGTTACGGGTTAGGTACTATTCTAGCACCTAATGAAGAATTTTTAATCCCTGATAGTGAGCGTCCATCTTGGATAAATGATACCGATGTAGAAACGGCAATTAGTAATAGTAAGTTACAAGTAGGTAACAACACTACTTATTTTACTGATAAGGAACAACAAAAACGTTGGATCAAGGGCACCACCACTACCCGAGTTGTCGATAACGTAGAAGCTTCTTATGAGAAATTCTTTGGAGCAGAAGTAACAGCCGGTGGATCTGAATCAGAACAAGCCTGGACCATTGTGCCGACCAACGGACAAATCCTAACCGTCAAAGAATTCTGGGTTATAGCCCCAATGGATAGGAACGCTTACGTGGCATTAATATGGAAATATGAGCATGCGACCGCAGATGAAGAAGAGCTAAGGTTCGGTAAAGGCGGAGAAAAGTTCAGACCACAAGATTTATCTGTGACCGGAGACGGAGTATCTGAATTAGCAATAGTACTACTCAATACAGCAGATACGGGATCTGTAAAATTAGCTGGACAGTTAAAATACGAATTAAGTTAGGGTGTTAACATGGCTATTAGAAAAAAGAAGCAAGTAAGGCGAAGCAGACCCTTCCATAATATAATCAAGCAAGCGCCATTTAAGATGGCAGATGGCCATAGGGTTAGATTACGAGGATTCACTGGAACGGCTGACTCAGGGACATCAACTAATATCCAGTTTGAGATAGATGAAACTCGGTTTTTGAATGGCGTCCAAATCATACTTGACAATCATGTTTTCGGCGACAAGGCTCATTTCGAAGTGGTGGATGTAGATAATATACTCGGATACGGGACAAACGTGGTGTTGGATAGATTTGGAGAAGATTGGAATATAGCCCCTGATGAAAATAACCAAGGTGCCATAGTATTGCCATATCCCGCCAAAGTAACAGCCGGACTTTACATACGAATCGTATACGTATCAACGGGTTCCACAGACGTTTCTGTGGCCGCGAACCTTTATCTACATAAGCAAGGATAATAATGAAAAAACTATACGTCGGATTTTCTAAACCAAAAACCATGAAATTTCCATTAGTTAGCTGGATCATCATGTGGATCGAGAAAACTGATTATTCACACACTTACTTCAGGTGGATCGATACGGATAATAACGTTGATTTGATACTAGAGGCATATGGAACATCGGTTCATATAGTGACTTACGAGAATTTTCTGAAAAAAGCCAATATAGTCAAGGAGTTTGAGATAAAAACCAATACTAATAATTGGCAATTAGCGGTGAATTTTGCCATAAATTTGACAGGATACTCTTATGGTTGGGGACAGTTATTCGGTTTAGCATGGGTAAAACTGGCCAAGTTATTTGACAGAACTATTAAGAATCCTTTAGGGGATGGTGTAACGGAGCAGATATGCACTGAGACAGTGGGCATGGTTATGGCTACTTTAGGCTACACTTTCGAAAAAGACTTTGATGTCTTGGGGTTAAAAGATATTTACCGAACACTAGAAAAAGGGTGTCCAAAAGCCAAATTTTATGATATATTTAAATGGTAGGCATTAGTTAACTTTCACTGGAGGGAATACACGTGAAATTAGGTAAATTAGTAGATCCAAATTTTAAACTCGCGTTAGAAGAGCTCACCAACCAACCAGTCCCAATCGAAGTATCTTATCAACTCGCTACTTTAAGTGACACCTTTGATATAGAGTTCAAGAAATTCGAAGAGTTACGTCAAACTATCATAGAAAAGCATGTTATAAAAGAAGAAGATGGAAGTTATAGAGTCGATGAATCTGGCCAAACCTATGTGATGTCAGATCCAGCCGGTTTTGATCTTGAATATAAAAGGTTATGTGCCTTAGACGTAGAAGTCATGACTTTAACAATAAAGGAGTTAGACGGTGTTAAAATTTCTGCTAAATCTATGGCCCTACTCAAAGACATCGTTAAATCAGGAAAATAACATGGTAGAAGAAACCACCGAAATAATTGGCGAAATTAACGATGACTTAAGTGAGTTATTAGAGCCTTGCCCATTTTGCGGATCACCGGCGGAGATTCTTATAGGTGATCCAGATGACTATGATGCTCCAGAAGACGTCCCAGATGGTCAACCCCTGGCTTGGATTAGATGTAGCTCGGAAGACTGTTACCTTAATGTAGATTGTGCAATAATGGGGTATGATATAAATGATCTCATCTATAGTTGGAATAATCGAGTAAGTGACGATGATTCAACGTATGGAGCACGTCGAATGATACCAATACCATTTTGTGATAAAATTTAAGTAGGTAGAAGTATTATATCGCTTAGAAATAGATTAGTTATTACAATGGATTAAGTACATGAAAGAAATAATTGACTTATTGGTGGATGTATCAAAAAAACAAAGTGAGATGTTAACTGTACAAAAAGTCCAACAAAAAACGTTGGAAAAACATACAGATATCATGAGTGCTCAAGAAAAGACACTGCTACGAAACACCATCACGGTAGAAGAACATAAAAAGGGATCAATAGCCCTACAAGAACAATTAAAGGCATTGAAGCAAGAAATGGAACCGGCCAGACAGCACGTAGTGAAAAGTGATGCTTTTTGGGAATTTGTACGTAAAGCAGGATGGGCATTGGGATTAATAGCGGCTGGATCTAGTGCAATTTATGGAATCATAGTATTTTTAAAGGGTTAAGGTAACAATATGTTAACTGCAAAAGTGTTAAATTCAAGTGCATCAATCAATAGTTACTTTAAAATCGGGGACTTAGAAGTAATACCTGGTGAGCAGATCAAGTTAGTCCTACAATTAGAAAATAAGCAACACGATCTAAGATATATCGTGGAAAACCTAGCGGGAACCGTGGCAGTCAGCATCCCTAATGGAGACTCTAGTTACCTCGTGAAGGACATGACAGCCTTTACCTTAGATAGATCAATCTGGTGGGTTGAGCTCTCTGAAGCCGAAACTGCGGATCTTTATGGCGGTAATATCACTTTTCAAGTTGATGAGTTAGGTGATGGAACTGTACTTACTAGAGGATGGCTAGAAAGCGCAATAGTCACAGTACTTACAGGGGGATGCAGTTAATGTCCGGATCAACTAGACATAACAAGGGACATACTCAAGTAGAACCCCTTATAACTGTTAAGAAACTTCAAGAAATCTATCTTTTTGGAGTTGACGTAGTGGATAATGATGGTAATGAATTACCAGATACCACATACCAAGCCCATATTAACAATGCAATTAGTACGTTAGAGCATATCCTAGACTTAGCAATCACTCCACGCAGGACATGTACCCCAGAAGAAAAAGACTATCACGCTAATGATTATGTAGAATGGGGATATTTGCCTTTAAATAACTTTCCTGTGATTGAAATCAATGAGTTATCTTTTGTTTATACCCATGATGATACTGCTCAACCTGAGACAGCTATGAATATCCCACCCGCATGGTGGCGTCTGAACCCAGAAGAAGGAATCATAAGGCTCATACCTAATAATAAATTTCCAGGTAGATTAGCAGTTGGATCTTATGGATTTTTCCCAGAGATCTTTAAGCGTCAAGGCCATGTTCCTAATCTATGGCGTATTGATTACACTTATGGCTTCGCCGCAGGAAAAGTTCCAGTGATGCTGAATCATGCCGTAGGCCTTTTGGCAGCCACCTTCGTATTGCATTTAGCTGGTGACTTGATTATTGGAGCCGGAATCGCAGGATCTTCCTTAAGTCTTGATGGGTTATCTCAAAGTATTCAAACTACCAGTTCCGCTGAAAACCACGGATATAGTGCGAAAGCAAACAATTATAACGAAGCCCTTTTTGGTAAAAATGAGAAAGATCCCGGTGTTCTTGGACACTTAAAGGATTTTTACAAGGGTGCAGATATCAGTATTATTTAAGGGGAAGCAATGAGATACCATATGTTATTAGTATTAGAGTTATATTGGCAACAAATCTTAGCTATAGCCCTCTCTGTATTGGGAATGTAAATAGATGAAAAACGAAAATGAAGTTAAAAAGTCCATGGTGTCTAATCCTATAGCTGGTACAGATATTAATACTATGGAAGAGGCGATCACCGAAATGGCCACCAAGGACAATAGTTGGGTGGTCGAGATTACAGCCAGGATGTCAGAAGCGGAGTACGGGGCATTACCGGCAGAGATTTTCCTTCCAAATAATAGAATACTATTCTTATCTAAGGTAGATGATGGAATTTATTCAGGTTTTGTCAAACTCAATGATCTTGAGTCGGGTAACCATGGAGAAATACTAGTGCGCGTAGAAAAGATGTCTGCAGAAAGTATAGTCCAGGCATTGAAGGCAAAGGATTACCTACCCACGGACACAGAAGCAAAGGCAGCGGGTGCCGAAAAGACGCACGAAAGTCAGATAGACAGCCTTTTGTCATTACTAGATAAAGAATCATCCAACCAACGTGATCTTCATATACATCTTCATAAAGCATTAAAAAAAAACTCTGAATTAGATGCTCAAATCGATAGATTTAAAACTCGAACTAACGAACACATAGCTAAGGTAGTCAAAAACCTAGAGTTTTTGGCGACTGTGACTGATTTAGACTCAGAAAAATTACGAGAAATAGGATTAGGGCACGATCATACTAAATTCGAACCAGATATGATAGAACCTTACTCTTATGTGAATGAATACTATAGGTTACAAAAACTCAAGAAAGATCCCACCAGACCAAAGCCTAGCCGAGAAGCCACCAAGTATCATGTCGAGACCGAAAAGCACCATCCCGAAGCCCACACCAATATAAATGATATGAACGATTACCAGATAGCTGAGATGGTGAGTGATTGGGAAGCCATGGCACAAGAAGTTGGCGGCACTACTAGGGAGTGGGCAGACAAAACGGTTGGAGCTAAGTTTAAATTCGACGCGGAGCGAACTAATAAGATCTATGAATACATAAGCTTATTCGAAAATAAAGAAAGATTAAAGAAAGCTGAAGAAGACCTACACGTTTACCTCATAAAAGGTGGCAAACGTGCAAAAATAGGCGAGACTCGTAAGTGGGCTGACGGCATGATGCACCGGAAAACCGAAGACGGCACTTGGGTTACCATGGAAGGCTCACATAAGGTGGGGGAAAAGTTGGAAGTTGGTCCTAATAAAGGGAGATACCCACTTAAAGGACCATTAGGGGGGAAAGATGAAATGACATCCCTTTCTCACCACGACAGTGAGGAAGACGCGCATGCAGAAAAGCAGTATCGGAATGTTTTAGAACACCCCCATAGATATACTTCCCTTAAGTTCTTGAAATTAACCAAAGACCGCTTTAAGGCACAGCACTCTAATCTTTCGGATGATGAAATCTTTACTCGATTGACAGATGCACACCGATCTCACGTCACTTATCATGCCCGGACTGATAAACGGATAGACATGCATCCTGATAACTTAGCGGAATATAACATTCAGCAAAAAAAGCCAAAAGAATTAAACACTAAAAGTTTCCAAAAGACAAATCTACTCGGCAATATAGACTTTGGTGATTTTGATGAAGAAACCCGCAACAGTGTAATATCCTTACTGAAGGCTACTAATAATGTTATGCTGAAAGTTGGAGTCACCCTTAAAAAGTCAATCAATTTCAGTGTTAAGACTAAAATGGAAGAGAATGACAGAGCTAAGGGGGCATACTCCCCAGTCACGCATGAGATAGAGCTCTTTTCAGAGACTTCTGGACTTAACCTCAATACCGTTTTACATGAGGTTGGACATGCGATAGACTATTCAATGGAAGCCGGAAATGTTTTAAGTAGCAGACAAAAAGCACGTGAATTGGCAAATCAAGGGAAAAGTCATCACAGTGGTCGAATGGGGGAGGTGCTGCAGGACGGGTTACAGGCTACCCCAGAATTGCAGAAAGATTACGAGAAGTTAGCAAAATTAATCACTGACACTGATTTTTACAAACGTGCAGGTGATGAAGAGTATCAGGTTTATATAAGAAATTCCACCGAGATCTTCGCTAGGGCATTTGAAGTCTACGCCTATGGGGTAGCCAAAAAGTCAGGTGTACCTGAAGAAACTCTAAATCAAGTTTTCCCTGCTATTTTTGACGATGTGGGAAAACAGATTGATATTCTTAAGGAAAAAGCTAAATTAATGAGGGATGCCAATAAGGAAGTACGTGGACCTATGCCGGATGAGTATTGGGCATTAAACCGAAAAATCCAGAACATGCAGTCAGATCCCTTCAGTACTGTCATCCCGGCGGAAAAACAAGATGAGTATATCAAGGATGTCAGTAGAATCTTTAAGAGAATACTGAAGAATGACGAAATCAGAAAGGCGCTAGCTGAGTTAGATCTATTGGACGTGTTAACAAAAGGCAAGAAGTTTGAGGTTGGACACCATAGTACATGGGCGGATGGAACCGAAGCTGTGAAAGAGGGTCCCGGAAACTGGAAGGTAGTAGATAGTAAACAGAAGTTTATATTAAAGAAAAAAGATTCGAATTTCGCACTTAGTAAAGAAGGCCCCAGGAAATTTACTAATAATATTGCCTTAGTACGAGAATTCAAATCTAAAGAAGCCGCGCAAGCATTTGCTGAGAAATATGGCCACGATGCCGAAGCAGTAGATCCAAACGATTATACTGAGACTAAAAAGGACGCCGATAAGGATTTTGAAGAAGTCGTATGGAAAGAGTCCGCCGATACCAACTTAATCGGGAGTATAGACTTCTCTATGATGCCAAAGGCCCTGCAAAAAGAACTACTTATCTATGTAAATGATTGTGATACGATATTGCAGCATATGGGTATAGTTTTCAAGACGCCCTTGAATTTCCTAGGATCGAAGAATATAAAAACTAAGAAAAGGACTCGGGGAACGTATGGCTTAGAGTCTAAGACTATAACACTTAAGGATAAATCTGAGGTAAGCACGACTATTATGCACGAAGTCGGACATGCAATAGATTATGCTATGCATGACGGGCATGATAATACATCCAGATCCAGTAGTGTAAAAACACAGGATTCTGAATTAGCCAGCAAATATAAAGAGTTAGAATCAATCGTAACTGATTCCGAGTATTATCAAAACGTGGTCCCTAAATTCGGAGCCGGAGATCAGTCGGAGCTCAATACCCCTCATGAGGTTTTTGCTAGAGGCTTTGAAGTCTATGCTTATGTAGCGGCACAGCGATTAGAAAAGGAAAATAAGATAAGTAAGGGATTTAATGAAGTATTTAATCCCGCAGTATATAAAACAATTGATGCCGAATATGCTGTTAAAGAGTCGGAGTATCGGCACCAAATAAAAGTCTATAAATCTATGCAGTCCCAGCATGCAAGGATGGCGGGCGGAGAAGCCTCTACTAAGTTAGCGATAGCGATTAAAGATAAACATGTGGAATTAATGAAGTTTCATGACACTCACCTAAAAAAGGGTGCAGGCGCTAGGGTATCCCCGGAAAAACAAAAAGAGTATGAGGATAAAATATTCCACGTCATGGACTATATATTAAAGCACGATGAGATCAGAAAGGCCATCCGATCCCTACATCATCATCTTCTGGGATATCGAAACGATAGTCTTTAGGCACTAAGTCCCTCCATTGTACCGCTAACCCACCATATTTGTTGGAAAGTATACTATCTCCCTTTTCTAATGCATCTAGATATAACTGTGTGTAATACCAGGCAGTCTCCATAAAAAACTCAAACTCTTCATTCTCGTGTAATTCAACCATCTCAGCCATCCTTATAGTGTGTGTTCCAAGTATACTGACAAACAGCATATATTGAGTATGTATTATAATGGCGATCCTGTCAAGTGAAAGACATTTATGTTATAATTTAGTTATAGTGGTGATTTTAATTTTGATCCCTCTGAAAAGGAATTACAAATGATTGATATTAATAAAGAAATTGACGAAATGGCTGAAAAACTAGTCAAATCAGAAATCGAGACAAAGACTACCCAACCTACTAATACTCTTCAGGAAACCATACTTTCATTAGGTGCCACAGAACTTAAGAAAGCTATGCTATCTATGACAGATTCTCAAAAAGAAACTTTGAGTAGGGTTCTGGAAGATATGTCAAAGGGTAGGGGTAAGGACAAGCAAAGAATGAATTTCAAGAAATCCGAATTATTTAAGTCAATGATCACAAGAATGGTCGAAAGAACCTTGAATAAAGAAACCTGTATTCAAGGTTTGTCTACTAAGTTTGAATTAGAAAAGTCAGTGATTGAGCCTATTTGGGAAGAAATCGAAAAGTCCGGAGGAGAAGGCTCCAAGGGCGGTAAGGTCACCGGGCATACGTCATCTGGGAATCCGATTTACGATAAAGCCAAGAAATTTGTGACTCACTTAGAGAGTCACCCAGACTATCAGTCTGAGAAGCATCCTATGCATAATTTATCCTATAGTCAACACCCCGATCATGAGAAACATTGGGATGAGGCTAAGAAGCAAGCTAAGGAAATCGGACATGATGCCAATACCGTAATTAATATGAAAAAATCAGAAACTAACGAACAGGAGTTAAGTAATATGGACATGTTACGTAAATCAATCGAACGTATGATCGAAAGAAAACTAGAAAAGTCAGAATGTGTCGAAAAACTAGCCAAATCTATAGGCTGTGAAACCGAAGTTTTGTCTGATATATGGGACAAGATCAAGGTTGAAGCATCTGATTTCGCTCTAGAAAAAGCAATAAATCCCTTTGAAACTCGTAAGATAGGCCAAAACTGCTGTTACAATGTAGACTCCGCCATGGAATCTGTCATGAAGTCAGTAGAAAAAGGAAGCTTTGATTACGCAGAAGAGACTCTAGAAAAATCAGTACTACCTGAAACTAAAAAAGCTGAAGAATCTCAAGTAGCTGTCCCTGAAGAAATGAAGAAAAAGAAAGGCAAAGCTAATTCCGATAAGCCCCTTTCTGGCGATCCTAAAGAGCTAGCTGATGAAGGCGAAAAGCCCCCTGTAGTTCAAAAAGCTTTAGATATCAATGATTTGATTGAAAAGAGTTTAGATTATACCGATGAGCAGATCCAAGAATTCTTAGAAATGCAAAATGTTAAACCAACTGGAGCATTTTTGGTCAAGTCATTCGAAGAAAAAGATCTAGAAATAGAAGTTCCCGAAAAGGAATAAAATGATGAAGTATAATCATAGTTTAGGGATGTTTGTTAAAGCAGACATTCCCGGTAACGTGGAGGGCAAAACTGAATCAGGCAGATTTGTCCTCGGTTCTGATCCAGAAAAGTACGCTCAAGGGTTCACCCAAGACGATCACGACAATGCCAAAGCTATCCATACCCAAAAGGTCACGGACTATCAATCTAAGATCCGTAGCACTATGCTAAAACCAGGTGCTTTTGACCATGCCAAACTAATGAAGCTTACTAGTAAAACTAATAAACATAAAGACTTAGCAGACTGGCATTCAAATGCATCCAGTGAAGGCGAAGCCGAAACCCCAATAATTCCGAATCCCGAAGGGAGTGATGTAGAAAAATGTCAAACTGGTACCGTCCAGAAAAGTCAAAAGGAATCCATCAACGCCGACGTAAACGAGAAAACAGAACTAAACGTAGTAAGGAACACGATTGAAGAAGCCCTAGCCAAGGGTGGTATAGAAGCCCCTAAATGGGAAATTAAGGTCAAGGGTCGTGGTTATGAGACTGCTACGGTAGGCGAGGATAACATTTATAAAGCAGAATCAGGCAGTTACCATGCAGCGGAGTTAGAAGATCTCAGGTTAGTTGAGGATCAAATCATTAAAGGTGGTCCTGGAAGTGGACAAAAAGGACATCAAACCGCTAAAGAATTCAGTCCTCGGGTACCTCATCCTAGGAAGCCATATTCCGGTGAAGAGCAACATAAATTCAAAGATATACCCAAACAGAAGAAACCTCAACAAAAACAAACTGTTATTTCTTCTATAGCTGACTTTCAAGACAGTGATTTTTACAACGCTGGGGAGATGCATTACTCGGCACCTGAAAACATGCGTAAATTCCATGACATGCTCCGCGCTAATCCAAATATGGTGGCCGGACACTTTGAGTATGACATACAAAGTGATAAAAT
>Ga0164310_10000475_pt1 | contig 21398 bp, 15 predicted proteins | sample GuaBasSedimGuay1_FD_121795 | JGI IMG/M metagenome (GOLD analysis project Ga0164310, IMG submission 121795) | Subseafloor sediment microbial communities from Guaymas Basin, Gulf of California, Mexico - Guay1, Core 4569-9, 0-3 cm | ecosystem: Environmental > Aquatic > Marine > Hydrothermal vents... | reverse complement strand
CCCGCTGATCGTAGTGGCAAACTGCGGTATTTCGTCCCGGAGTTCGATCCTGATTACATTGAACCGCCCAAAAGCGACTAATCTGATCAGTAACGCAAACAGCCCTGGGTCTAACTGTAAGTTGTTATGAAACCCCAAAAAGATCCAAGGTCTTGACTTTCATCATGACGCCTTGAAGTCCATGGTAATTTCTGTATCCCCAATTATCTATGAACGTCGCCATCTTCTCTTTATCCCATAAGGGTGATTTCAGATCATTTACCATATCCCTCATAGCCGTTGAATGCTGAAGAAACTGGAAATTGGGCCAGCCGAAGTTTGGCGCTGAAACTTTACCGTTTGTTGTCCTGTACATCCACCATCGTCCATCTTCAGTAGCCTTTCTGATGGCTCGCGTGACTTCCTGTACAAGGATTGGGCGACCGGACTTGCACAGCACGGCGGCCGTCGGATATTCCAGCAACTCCGGGAACAGCTTCTCAACCACCTTCTGATTCAAGGTACGATGAACCTTCTTCTCGTAGGGAACGCCGCAGGAGAATTCCATGAGTTGTCGGTTGGCAAACGGAGCCAGAAGCGGTTTGAAGGTAGCTGCTGAACGGAGCTGATCCGAGGTAATCTGATTGAGGCGATTTTCGACGTCAAATGCCTCCACCACGGCCTCCGGCCAGACTGTTCCCCGGGCGATGTAGCGGTCAACACAGGCTTCGATGTCCCGGTCGACCTGGGCGTGAATACCCTCAAACCTGTCTCTCCAGACATCTTCGCACATATACCAGGGCTTGCCCCGATGATACAGCTTCAGATTGCCCACTGAGTCCCGGGGGCTGATCTCTTTGCCGGAGGGGTGCGGCCCCCTCAATATCGGTACTCCGGTAAGGTAGCAAAAAACGGAGGCGGACTTGCGCCAACCGGACAAAAAATCCGGCGGGCCGTCGTGCCCTCCTATAATTTCCCCATGGATACCTGCGGAAACGGATTGCACTTCCGGGTTCACACGGGCCGAAAAAAGAGCCGCACTATGCCAATGCGGATTCATGACATCGGAATAACGCTCGAAACTGCTCTGAAGAAACCCATGGTCGAACAGGGATGGATCTAACCCTTTCATCGTGAGTTGCAATCCGAAGCGGTCGGCCTGGGCACGTATCAGCCGCGCTTCACGGCTGTCCACGGCTCCGTGGTAGTAAAGGTGGATCGTATCCGCGACTCCCGCCGCAAATGCTCCCGCCAGAAGCGTCTTAGAGTCCCATCCGGCGGACATCATCAACATTGTACCGGTCATCGGTCGGCACGCTTCAACCAGCAACTCAGCGCCGGTTTGTATCAACGACTGCATTGAGGAAGAGTCGCCCGGTGTCCAGAGTTGACTCTTGTCTACTGATCTGACTTTCCTCGATCCGAGGTCAAAAAGGAGTGACTCCCCGGGCCTCACGCGATTGATACCCTTGAACAGAGTCCGCGTGCCGACCGTATAATCCTTGCTTATTATCTCCGCCACAGCAACATCGTCCGTGTCCCCTCTTATGACGGCCTGCAGTTGTGGGATGCTGTCGGAAATTACAAATCCATCTTCACTCGTCCCCCAAAAAGCTGGAAACAGACCAATCAGATCGCTTTGCATATAGATAATGCGTTTTCCATAATCGCAAATGATCAGCAACCCAGGATTGTTGAATTTGGTGTCGAGCATCCCATCATCGATGAGCTGTCGATCTTGCTTCACAGCATCGGTTATTTCTTTTAGGAATTCGCGAGTTCCTGATGCATATATCTGTTGCCCCTCAAACCTGCCTATAAGCTCTGTCTCCGTGTCATTTGGAAAGCACTTTGCGTGAGGAGTCGGCTTAATCTGCTCAAAAGGTGCGTTTTGAGTTGCGAAGCTTGCTTTAAGGAGCATAATCTAAAACCTTTCAAGGAATTGGCATTGTCATTACCGCTGACGAGAGCGACCATTCAACTGTCGAGTGCATCTCCTGAGGTCATCTGTCCATCTTGTGTAAAAGAAGGAAAGCGAACGAATCGAGATTTGCAAGTTTTTTTGAAGTAAACCCACCTCGTTATTGGCTGTTTTCCCCATCCAAAACCACGCTCAATTTTGTCCATTTACGGTACAAATCGCAACATATGAACAGTTCCTTTCATCGGAGGGAAGACCTCGGGCCGGGGGCGGTGCATAACAGCTTGCCAAACAAGAAGATACGGAACAAATAATTGGCTCGGTTGGCGTCAATCTTGCATCTGGAAACCGGTGTGGTTAGTATCAATCTTGCGTCTGGAAACCGATATGGTTAGTATATAAGCAGATGTTGGTGTTCTTAATATGAGGAACTTCTCAATGATGAAACGGATCTTGACTGCGGGCGTTTTTATCCTTGGCTTGTACGCTGGGGCTGATGCCGCCACACGATATCATGTATCCAAAACCGGAAGTGACGGCAACGCCGGTACTTCGTGGAATCAGGCGTGGCTGACTCTTACCAATGTAAACGATCCTTCTGTGTTTAGGAGCGGCGATACAGTCATCATCGGGGCTGGTATCTGGCGCGAGGAACTTTATATGATGGGTGGTACGGGAACAGCCAAGACCTGCTACATGGATTCGGCATGGTCAGTTGGGACTTATGATTCCCGTGTGGCTTGGATATACGGCTCTGATAGTCTTCATACCTGGACACGGATAGGCGCAACAAATGTTTATATCTGTGATTATGTTCCAACCGTAATGAATAGCTACGTTGGGATTTGGCAGGGTGATTCTATTTTATTTAGACAAGCAGATTCAGCCGATGTAAATGCTCCCGGTGAATCGTGGTATGGTAACAATCATATTATTGCTTATGTTTATGGCGGGGACGACCCAGACAATCATCAAATGGAGATTGGCCAACGAACGTGTGTATGGCGTTGTATGAATGATGGCACCAACCTATATAGGGGCCAGGACAACACGACGCTAATAGGGCTTGGGTTCAAGTACTCATATCAATTCCAGCTTACGGACTGTGGAACCGGACGAGATGAGTTAGGGTGGGATTCTTGCATTATCAGTCATTGCTATTTCGGGTGTAATACCGGGTCGGGGGGTAACAATGCCTCACTGATCTATGTCGGCCGATGCACTGAATATGACCCCTCGGGGTCGGGAAACTTAGATGGATGTGACTATAATCACATCGTGGCGTGTTCTGTGGGAATGAACTACACTCTCCAAGCAACCCTACCCCAGCAATCCAAATCATATAACGGTGCTGGGATGAATTTTTACAGCCTGCGGTTTAGCACGATTGATTCAAATATATTCTGGGGACACTTAAGAGACGATGGCGCACTAAAGTTTAAGGTCATATACGATGGTGATGATGGCGGGGCGACATATGACACCATTCGGTTCAACACTTTCAAATGTGATTCCGATGCCTTGATACATATGAGGTCTGGGTCACACCATTTTGCAATCTATGGCAACATCTTTCATAATACAGCCACTGCGGGGGACAAGAGGGGTGTGTACATGGAATACTCGGCTGCCGGGGTATCCGGGGCGGGGTATCACAAGATTTATAATAATACGTTCTACGAAGGGACACACCCGATGCTCTGCGAGGCTGGTCAATCGGACTATTCATGGCCTTATAGACATAACGAGTTCAAATACAACGTCATGTATCGAACAACTGGGTTTGAGATTGTATCTTTCGATAGCGCAGACTTTTGGGTCGATGTGGATTCCAATATGTATTATGCCGCTTCTGGTTCAAATGATTGGGAGTCTGACGGTACAACCTACACTTTCGCCCAATGGCAGGGGATAGGGTTTGATGTGCATGGTTCAGATGATGTAAACCCTGGCTTTGACGACGCTGCGGCTGGTGATTTCACACGGTCGGGTGTTCCGCCTGAGATGGACCGGTCCTATGGTGACGAGACGTGGAGATTATATGGGGCAGTACAGGAACCGGTCAACTGCGATCCGCCGGACCAGACAACCCTTGTCTCACCGACCAGCGGTTCTACTTACACAATTCGGGATTCGCCGCGAGACACTCTGACCCTGTCTTGGCAGCTAGTCGCGGGCACTAACCTTAGCTACAGGATCCAGGTTTCCAGATATTCCGGATTTGACGCCTGTCAGATAGATGAGGTGATCAGCGGAAACTCTCTGGCAGTGGCCGGATATGGTGATTCTCGACTGGCCGGCAGCCAGGCAGGCGTAATGTATTACTGGAGAGTGGACGTTCGGTCCGAACCCTCGTGCAGCAGCGGGTGGACCGATCCGTGGACATTTCTCTTAGTTGATCAGGTCAGGCCGAACTGGTAGGATTGAGCGGGCCTGTGTCAGCAACAGGTAACATGAGGCAATAACTATGGCATTCGAGTGTATATACCGATTTGACTCGAACAATCTGGAGACTGGAATAAGCAAGATGCCTAATCATTCTTCTCTCTCACGAACCTGGTCGCCGATGCGGACTATCTGCTTCTGGATTGCGTTTTCGATCCTATCGGCACTTCTGTGCTCGGCCTCAGTGGGGCAAATCTCAATCACTGAGGCCACCGATGCTTCCGTAGTGATTAGCTGGCATGCACCCGGCGATGACGGTTCCCGCGGCACCGCTGCCGCCTACGACATTCGCTACGACACCGTGTTGATCACTTCAGCCAGTTGGAACTTTGCTACCAGTCTCGATGACAGTCCGGTGCCAGAAGTAGCGGGCACCCCCCAGTCATTTGAGACAGATAGAATTTCCTCCACAAGAACCTGGTATTTCGCCATCAAGGCCGTCGATGAAGCGAACAATTGGTCTGTGATGTCAAATGTCGATTCGGCTGTGGCGCACATCAATCTCAGGCTCGAATTTGAGGAGGACGTGGATCAATTGTCCACATACACCTACCCCAATCCATTTCAGCCGTCCGAAACAGCGGGAGTCACATTCGCCAATATCCCCGATAATTCCAACCTTTTGGTGTTGTCTATCTCCGGCTCTGTGGTCAGAAGATGGACCGGTATCACAGGCGGAACAGTTATCTGGAACGGCACCAATCAATCGGGCAATCCTGTTGCCTCTGCCATCTACCTATGGTTTATTGAGGGTACCAATATCAAGGGTAAGCTGGTGGTCAAACGGTAGATTTGTCAGCCCTTCCCAGGGTGCTCCCATAGCACCGGACTTCCCCGATTTTGTGGTCCTATTCCAGCCTGAAATTGTCCAGGTAGAGTGTAAATGTATCCGCCGGCTTGTGAACGAACAAGCTGAACGTCCGAATGGCACCCATATCCATATCCCGAGCGATCGGTGCCCTTCTGATATCAATCAGCGGAATAGAAATTCGATTGAGACCTGGGGACACCTGGATTCTGCGATCGAATCTATCGTCAGGTTCGTTGTTGTGGTACGCGTCCTCCAGCCTCATGAATACAAAGACTGCTGTTTGCAATTCCGAGTAGACTTCAAAGGCCAACGTGCCAAACTTACTCCAATCGGGACAGGTCTCCAGCACGACAAACTCCGAATAGATCGCTGGCCGGAATGTTAGCTTGGCCACGTGATTACCGATTAAACTCGGCCAACCTGCCGGGGCGGCAACCACAGCCAACTCCGCATTCCTCGCCTCTCGAAACGGACTCTCCCACATCGATTCAAACTCGCATATTGCCGGAAAAGTACTGCTCCTGTGCCAATAAGCGCTAGCCCAATAGCCTACCGGGAAAATCCCTGGAATTATTATCACCAGAGCGACGAACAGCACCACAGCTCTGAACTTGCGGATCCGGTCTCCCATGTGAAGCGTCATTTCGGAGTCACCAAGCATGAACAAACAGAGAAATGAGATTCCCCCTCCTATGTCTCGGAGTAAGTCCCACAAGCCAGCGTCACGGGGACCGGCAATCTGAAAGCATTCGGAAACGCCTCCCACTATGACTGTGGCTGCCAGCGCAATTATGTAATGCGACCGGCGCCTCCGCACCCTGCTTCCAAGAATGTACACGGACAAACCAAACATAACCAGGGAAAACGCTCCGAACAACGGAAGGTGCCCAAAATTGGATATTGCCTTCCACAAGTAGGCATTCGGCAACTCGACGCAGACCAGAATGGTCAAAAGCCCCGCAGCAGCAACTGCCAACAATAACACTTGCATGACAAATTTCGATTTCATTCGACTAAAGTAGCCAACATTCATATTTAGTGTCAACGTGAAAGAAGTGGAAGGGGTTTCTCACCACTACTAAGAACACTATCAGCCCGGCCACTTCGTAGTTGTTGACTTGGGGACAAATGGTGCGTACTCTGCCTGCAGGAGGCAGATTCCGGCTCAAAAACGGTTGCACTCAGGGTGAGAGTCGAGATACGTACGCATCGGGACAACCCAATCCACGCTGCCCAAGTACCCCAAATCCGCGCTGACTCTGTAGTGTTCGAGACGGGCAAAAGTACTGCTCTCTTCTGCCAGCATGTCTTGACCATCAATGAGTTGTCTGCCGTGAGAAGCACGGCCGTAGAAGAAGTTGTAGTTGGCTCTGATCTGATCGAACGTTGCTGCCGAGATCGACTCAAACTGGCCAACCGAATTATGATCGACGACGATAGCCTGGCCCGCAGCCAGCGAGATTGACCCGGCTACGATCATTGCAGCCACAAAGTACAGCCGTATCAACTGTAATCCGTCGCTGTGCATCGGATTTTTCCAAGACGAATAGTTGCTCGTGTGACCTTCTGAGATACACCGAATTATAGAACAGGTGTTAAATTATTGCAGGGGAATTTGTTGGCCGAGGATCACAGAGGCGGTCGGGGGCGAGGTCTTACTGACACCGTGCGAGGGCTGCAAATTCGCCCTGTCAGCCTAGCGCTTGGCTGAGTGTGATGTCCAGAATCTGTGTCACGAAAGCAAAGTTGTACTACTGGAGCCCTGGCAATTTTCAGGAACCAATCTGATTATCCTGATATTAGAGCCATTTAGTCCACACAAAGAATTGGCACGGGCTTTGCTGAATAGTGGACAAACAACAGATACTGAGTGACCGGAAGGCTTCCAAAGTGCCAGGAGTTGCGCTGAAGTTGCCGTGGCCTGCACAACGATTTGCAACTAATTGCATGATTAGAATATAGATACTTTTTACTTATGAAAGGAGAGCAGCAATATGCTCAGAATCACAAAACTACTTTTGCTGGTCGCGGTTGTGGCATTAGTCGCGTTCGGTTGCTCCCAACAAGGAGACCCGGATATAACTGGCCCGGCCAATCTGAGTCTGGCTTCTGCGGCCCTAGTGGCTGGGGCCGACGTTCAGACGGCTACACTGTACCTGTTTGTTAGTACTGCGAGCGGCAACGATGTCTCCGTCCATCGGGTCACTTCCGATTGGGACGAGTACGCAGTAACTTTCAACAGCTTCGCGGGAGCCTTTGCGACCCCTTCTGAGGCGTCTTTTGTCGCTGATGTTCTCGGCTGGAAGACTGTTGATGTGACCTCTTTGACCCAGGGTTGGCTGGCTGGTGATTATGATAACTTTGGTCTGCTTCTTAAGCATGCCGACATGGTGTACCCTCGCAGCTCCTTTCATAGTCGGGAAGCAGCCTCTCAGCCGATGCTTGAGATCTGCTACGCGACCACCGGTGGCACGGAGTGCGTGCAGATAATCGCCGAAGCTGACGCCTACATCTGGGCGTCAGAGCCCAACACCAACCATGGTTGGTCACCTCGCCTTTACGCTGGCTGGGGAAATGACACCGATCTTGAGAAACAATCTCTTGTCCGTTTTGATCTTCCGGAAAGGCCCGAGCTGGCTTCGATTGGTGACTTTGTCTGGCTCGATGCTGACAATGATGGCATTCAGGATGAAGGTGAATTCGGTTACCCGAACGCCGAAGTCATGCTCTACGACTGTGCCGATTATGTTGCCACTACTTATACCGATGCCAACGGTTACTATCTCTTTGATGAGCTGGAGCCGGGCGACTACAATATTGTGTTTGTCCTTCCTGAAGGCTACGTCTTCAGCCCGCAGGACCAGGGTGCGGATGATGCCGTCGATAGCGATGCTGATCCCTCAACCGGTATTGCCGCCTGCACCACTCTTGATCCGGGTGAACACGATCCTACCTGGGATGCCGGTTTGTATAGGCCGGTATGGGTAGGCTGCTCGCTTACGATCGGTTTCTGGAAGAACCACGCCGGCTTCGGTCCACAGGACGACGTAGTTACGGATCTCCTGCCAATCTCGCTGGGTTCCATCGACGTTACCACGGCCGCTGAGGCTTACGCTATCCTTCGTCAGAAGGACTGTGGTGGTCCGTCCAACGGTCTTGTCAAGCTGATGGCTCAATTCCTGGCAGTCAAGCTCAATGGCGCCAATGGAGCTGATCTGGGTGCAGTGGCTGATGAGATTGCAGACGCTGATCAAGTCCTGACTGACTATAGCTGTAGCGACTGGGACAACCTGTCCAGGAAGCAGAAGAAAGCGATCAATAAACTGAAGAGCACCTTTGATGACTACAACAATGGCATCATTGGTCCAGGTCATTGCGACGGTCTCGGCGACGATGACTAAGATCGTTGCCTGATCGATAATTCAAAGCCCGCGAGACATAATGTCTCGCGGGCTCTTCTTTTGCAGGAATAGGGAGGGTAGTGTCAAGCCAGAAGACTCAATCCCGTTCCTGGTTACTTGTCGGTATGCACCGCACACACGGCTCGGAAACAACATTCTCATTGCCAGATTCGTTCTGGTTGTCCATACTAATACTCTTGAATGTGCCGAAATAATGGGTAAGCCATGGTGACAAGTAAGATCAACAGCCTCAAAGAGATTCTCGCGGACCGTATTCTTGTCCTGGACGGTGCCATGGGCACGATGATCCAGGCATATGAACTGCAAGAGAACGACTATCGAAGTGATCGCTTTGTTGGCCATCCGTGTGATCTGAAAGGGAACAACGACCTCTTATCTCTTACCAGGCCGGACATCATCGAAGCAATCCACCGGACATATCTTGACGCCGGAGCCGATATAGTAAGCACCAACACCTTCAACGGTACGGCTCTGTCTCAGTCGGATTACCGGACTGATCAGTATGTCTACGAGATGAACCTTGCCGCTGCCCAGCTCGCCCGTGGTGTTGCCGATTCGTTCACTGACAAGACCAGGTTCGTGGCTGGTAGTCTCGGCCCAACCGGCCAGACCTGCACCATGTCGCCCGATGTCAACAGGCCCGGTTATCGAAGCGTGACTTTTGATGACATGCGAGAGGCGTATGGAGAACAGGGGAGAGCTCTGATTGATGGCGGCGTTGACATATTGCTGTTGGAGACAGTCTTTGACACGCTCAACGCCAAAGCGGCACTGTTCGCCCTGCGAGACATTCTGAAAGAGCGGAATCTTGATATCCCGATCTGGGTATCGGGCACTATCACCGACACCAGCGGCCGCATTCTCTCCGGTCAGACAATCGAGGCGTTCTGGATATCTATCAGCCATAGCGATCCTTTCTGCGTAGGTTTGAATTGTGCTTTCGGCGCGGAAGCTCTTCGTTCGCATGTTGAAGAACTATCACGGGTGGCAGATACCCTGGTGTCCGTCCACCCCAACGCCGGTCTTCCCAATGAATTCGGAGAGTACGATGACACCCCGGAGCATATGGCGGGAATCCTGCGAGAATTTGCTTCCAACGGTTTGGTTAATATTGTCGGCGGTTGTTGCGGTACAACACCTGAACACATAAAAGCAATCGTCCACGCTGTTGACAGCCTGACACCCCGCAAGCCGACGGCAAGAGAACCCTATTGTTGCCTCTCGGGGCTGGAACCATTGGTTATTCGCCCTGACTCTCTGTTTGTAAATGTTGGTGAGCGAACCAATGTCACCGGTTCGGCGAAGTTCGCCCGTCTCATCAAAGAGGAGCGATACGAGGAGACTCTGGAAGTTGCCCTGAAGCAAGTACACAGCGGCGCGCAGATTATCGACGTCAACATGGATGAGGCAATGCTTGATTCCAAGCGGGCGATGGTGCTCTTTCTGAACCTGCTAGCCTCCGATCCTGAGATCAGTCGAGTTCCTGTGATGATAGACTCATCCGACTGGGAGGTGATCGAAGCTGGGTTGAAATGCCTTCAGGGCAAAGGGATCGTGAATTCGATAAGTCTGAAAGACGGTCCTGCCGAGTTCAAACGAAAAGCATCTCTCATTCGACAGTATGGCGCGGCAGCCATCGTCATGGCTTTTGACGAAAAAGGTCAGGCTGATACCTATGAACGAAAAGTAGGGATATGTGCCAGATCGTACCAGATACTCACAGAGGAAGTGGGCTTTGCTCCCCAGGATATTATTTTCGACCCAGGCATTTTCGCTGTTGCAACGGGCATTGAAGAACACAACAGCTACGCCGTAGCCTTTCTCGAGACCTGTCGTAAAATTAAGGAGACTTCGCCACACGCCCTGGTCAGCGGTGGCCTCAGCAACCTGTCCTTTTCCTTCAGGGGCAACAACACCATTCGCGAGGCGATGCACTCCGTGTTCCTTTACCATGCTATCCAGGCTGGTATGGACATGGGAATTGTCAACGCCGGGCAACTGGTGGTATACAACGAAATCCCCTCCGATCTGCGCCAGGCGGTCGAGGACGTTATCCTAAACCGACACGCGGATGCCACCGTTCGACTCACGGAACTGGCCACCAAAACCAAAGGTACGGCCAGGAAGAAAACCGAAGACCTGTCATGGCGAGAGAAACCAGTGGAAGAACGGCTTCTATACGCGCTGGTAAACGGGCTTACCGGTTATGTCGAACGAGATACTGAGGAAGCTCGCCAGAAATGCGAGCATTCGTTACAGGTCATTGAGGGACCACTCATGGACGGTATGAACAAGGTGGGTGACCTGTTCAGCTCCGGCAGAATGTTTCTGCCGCAGGTGGTGAGAAGCGCCCGTGTGATGAAAAAAGCCGTTTCGGTCCTGCAACCGTTCCTGAAAGCCGAGAGAGAAGAGGGGGAGGCGTCGATAGGAGGTAAGGTTCTTCTGGCGACAGTAAAGGGTGATGTGCATGATATCGGCAAGAACATCGTTGCGATCGTACTGGAGTGTAATAACTATGAGGTCATTGACCTGGGAGTAATGGTACCCACCAACCAGATTCTCAAAACCGCCCGAGAAGAAAACGTCGATGTCATCGGCCTTAGTGGTTTGATAACGCCATCGCTGGAGGAAATGATTCATGTGGCCAGAGAGATGGAGCGACAAGGGCTTGACATTCCGCTCCTGATTGGAGGAGCGACCACTTCCCGCGTTCACACGGCGGTAAAGATCGATCCTTTGTACCATGGCCCAACAGTATATGTGACGGATGCCTCACGCGGCGTAAGCACTGTGAATAAGCTGCTAAGCAGAGAACAGCATGCCACCTTTGTCAAAGGTGTGAAGGACCAGTACGAAATCGTGCGACAGGAACACACTGGTCGCGCGGCGGCCGCCAGAATACTCTCGCTGACCGAGGCCCGCAGACGCAGCATTAGCATTGACTGGGCCAGTTACCAGCCGACACGTCCCAATGTCATGGGAATCACCGTCTACAAAGACTACCCTCTGGCTGAACTCGTGCCATACATCGACTGGAAGCAGTTGCTGAAGGCCTGGGAATTGCCGGGAAAATACCGGCGTATGGAAAACGACCATGCCGATATTGAAGTCGACACTTTGCTGACCGACGCCAATCGGTTGCTGAAACAGATGATTGATGAACGCCTATTGCAGGCGGCAGCAGTTGTCGGGCTTTTTCCAGCCAACGTCACCGGAGACGACATTGAAATCTATGCCGATGAAAGCCGCTCTTCGGTACTGACTGTATTGCACGGCCTTCGCCAGCAGAAAGAGAAACCTCCCGGAAAGTTCAATACCTGCCTGTCTGATTTCGTGGCTCCCAAAGATACACAAACAGCAGACTACGTCGGTGCTTTTGCTGTTACCGCTGGAATCGGCGCAGCAGAGTTGGCTCTCCAGTTCGAGCGCAATAATGACGACTACAACAGTATAATGTCCAAGGCCCTGGCGGATCGGTTGGCAGAGGCACTTGCAGAGAGGATGCACGAACGGGTCCGTACCGAATTGTGGGGCTACGCCAAAGACGAAGAGCTCGGACAAGGAGAGTGTATCAAACGGAAATACACCGGCATTCGCCCGGCTCCCGGATACCCCGCCTGTCCTGACCACACCGAGAAACAGGTTCTTTTTGACCTGCTGGAAGCCGAGAAAAATATCGGTGTTAGACTGACGGAGAACTGTGCTATGGAGCCGGCCGCGTCGGTATGCGGTTGCTATTTTTCGCATCCCGAATCCCACTATTTTGGCCTGGGCAAAATTGGCAGAGATCAGGTCTCCGAATACGCTGGGCGTAAGGGGATGTCCGTAGAAGAAACCGAACGCTGGCTGGCCCCACATCTGGGTTATGAATCGTCGGTGAAAGATTCACCTGTAGAATCTGCAACCATTGAACCTAGGGGGCGGAACGTCAACAGATAACGGGGAATGACCGGAATGTATGTAACCGAACATCTCAGTCGAGCTCAGAATCCACTGTTCAGCTATGAAATCATTCCCCCGCAACGAGGGAAAAGCGCCCGGGATATTCTCGACATCGTGGAACAGTTGCAGCCGTATAATCCACCGTTCATCGACGTAACCAGTCACTGCGCCAATGCGTATTATGAGGAGTTGGGGGACGGCACCCTCCGGCGACGAATTCGCAGGAAACGCCCCGGAACGATGAGTATCTGCGGTATCATTCAGAACCGCTATAACATTGACACCGTTCCTCACCTGCTCTGCCGTGGGTTCACCAGGGAAGAGACAGAAGATGCCGTGATTGAGCTTGGCTATCTGGGGATTCACAATGTGCTGGTGATTAGAGGTGACGACACCAACTATGTCAAACCGGTCGGCGATAATCGCACTACCAATATCTACTCGACGGACCTGGTCCGTCAGTTGGCTGACCTCAAGGAAGGGAAGTACCTTGAAGAGATTGCCAATCCTGATTCGATTGAGATGTGTATCGGAGTAGCCGGGCATCCGGAAAAACACGTTGAATCTCCCAATTTGACAGATGACATCATGCACCTAAAGGAGAAAGTCGCTGCTGGCGCGGACTATATTGTTACCCAGATGTTTTTCGATTCTGGAAGTTATTTCAAATTTGTTGAGAAATGCCGCAAAGCAGGCATTGAAGTACCGATTATCCCCGGCCTGAAGATTCTAAGCACTATGCGCCAACTAACCAGCCTTCCGAAGAACTTCCACATCAGTATTCCCGAGGAACTGGTTAATGAAATCAGCGAGAATCGCAAACACGTCAAGGAAATCGGCATCCGATGGGCGGTCCGTCAGTGTCGGGAGCTGCTTGAAGGCGGTGTCAAGTGCGTTCATTTCTTCATCATGAATGATGCTATGCTGGTTACTGATGTCGTAAAACAGCTATCCTGATCGTTGCAGCCATCAAGAGGATTGGCCATTCCTGACCATCACCCTTTTCAGTTTCAAGATCAGGACTGTTGCTTCTGGATACGGGCGAGAAACGTGGCTTTTGGGACGATGCCGATAACAGGTAAGCCAATAACTTCCTCTAACTCTTGCGGTTTCTTGATAGAGGAATCAAGAAGTTCTACCAATATCACCGCAGCTGATCCGATAACCAATCCGAACAGAATTCCCATCACGGAGATCTTGATCTTGTCCGGATGTATCGGAGCCAGAGGCAATACGGCAGGCTCAACTACGCGATACTTCGTTGATGATACATCCTTCAGCAGCGCCTGTGAAATGGTAGAACTCTCTTGCTGGTTTTTGAACCGATCACGGAGGTCGGTGAAGGAAGCAATCTCTCGGTTCAAGCCATCCAACATCGCCTGGTACTCAGGCTGCCGGTTGATCCAATCCCTTAGTTCATCAAGTGAGGCTTTCAGGTAGTTGATCTTGGATACGAAGAAATCAAGATTTGCTCGAACAGTGAATAGTCTTGACAGCATCCCTCTTGCTTCGTTGTCGAGGGAAGAAAACTGTTCGCTGACCAGCCTTTTGTTTCTTGTTTCAATCGTGGCCAGAAGAGAATTCTGTCTGAGACGGCAGTTGAGCAATTGGGGATCACTCCAGGGATACTTTGTTATCATCCGTCCCAACGATTGCAATTCCGTTTTGAGGGTTGCCTTGGTTCTCAGATCTTGCTCAGATTCTCTTAGAACTAGATTCGCTGTGCTGACGCTGTAACGAGAACTTAAGCTTGAGAGCAATTCTCGCTCCTGATTCTGGTTGTCCACGATATCTCGCTGTGTCTGATCAATCCCTGATTGAATCTGATTGCGGTTGGTCTCTGAAACTACTGAGGCGTCCAGTTGGTTTTGCCTGAGAGTAGTTTCAAGTGTTGTCTTTTCAGCAATCTTATTTTGGAGCATTCTCTCGTATTTTTCTAATTGAACATCAGAAAATTCTTGAGATGAGCGAACTGTGGCTATGTCCCGTCTAAGGCGCTCTGTGACAAACAGTTCACTGAGTATATTGGCAACATCTCGAGCTTCGGTTGGGCTTGTAGATTCCACCGTAATCTGGATTCGATCCATGCCAGCACTCTGGACAGAGATTGTCTTCTCAAACCGTCCCTGAAGAACATACAGGATGGCCTGATCCGCGGTCAGGCCCTGAGTAGAAGTTGCAAGTAGATTCTGTACTTGTGTCTGTATCTCGGGATCCTGATCGAGTTTCAGACGTTCTGCCACTTGAGACAGATACAAGCGGGAAATAATCTCATCGTGATATCCTCGTAATGCCTCGCGGCTTATGTGTTGATTCCGGTAGTTGGTTCTCATGCCCAGGAGAACCTGCAACTCGTTGGAAAGTCTCAATTCACGATCCAGCAGAATAATCGCCGAGGACTGATATGTTGGTGTTAGAAATCTTACTCCGACAACGACAATAACAGAAGTAAGTATCCACGGAACAATAATAAGCCACTTTCGTTTCCAGACCATCTGCACAATGTCTTTGATGTTCAGAGACTGCATTGTTCTCATTTGTTCCATATTGGTTACCTACTAAACGACTATATACAAGTTTATATGCATACGCAATGTTGAAAGATCAAGGTGAATTCCTGATTTGACGAATCCGCCGTTCTGTCCCGAGTAAAGGAATCGGATCACTCTTGGCGAAGTCGCCACTTGTTGGGGTCTAACGAAACAGGCTTTTGGGTCATGTATTCCCGCTTTTGTTGCCTGTTAAGCTCTTCGGTTTCTCTTTCCTTGATTCTCCATTCATATCGATTTCATGCTTATTATGAATGAATCGGTAAGGATAACCTTGGCTAAAGTGGGACAACCGATGATTTTATGCCAGAGCTTTGTCGGAAGCTATCTTGTTTGCACATCGGTATTGACGATTCTATGGTGCCGATTCGTATGACCATTCTGTCTTTCATGGCGATAAACACTGCCGGGACTAGCTGCATCAGTCAGAGAAAGAAATCGAGAGACTACGATTACATAAGGGAGTTGGGGCAGGATCCCCTGGTGCCCCGCAACTTGCTGTGGGAACTAAACGTAACCTCAGCGTTGCTTACTCGACAAACCAGTCTATTTCTCTTCGTTGTCAAGTTTGCGCAGTTCGCGCAGGATGCTCAGGGCGCTGTGACCAGTAGCTAACTTGCCGATTTTTTCCAACCGCTCCTGATCCACCTCGAATTTCTTTTGCAGCCTGACCTGGTATGCTTTCTGAAGTTTCTCAAGGAGACTTTCGAGTTCATATGGCTTTGGCAGGTAGTCAAAGGCTCCGAGCCGGGTGCACTCCACGGCAGAGTCCAGAGATCCATGTCCTGTTAGAATAATGACTTCGAGAAACTTGTGTTCCTTCTTGAGTATTTCCAGTACCTGTTTACCGTTGAGCCCCGGCATTTTCAAATCCAACAGCACCAGGTCGAATCTATCTCTGCCGGCAATTTCCAGGGCGTCCTGACCGTTAGTCGCCTTGGTAACGTCGAAGTCTCGCATTTCCAGTCGCTTAGCAATTGACTCCAGGAACTTCACTTCATCGTCAACAATAAGGAGCTTTATCTTGTCGGACATACCAACCTTCCTTTGCTATCCTAGAATCCAATCCAACGCCAATATCCAAGAAAAGTCCAGAACCAGAGAACTGCAAATGATAAAATGACTATTACGGAACCATGTTTGAGAAAGTCACCCAGAGTCACCAACTGTTCTCCCGTGTGAGGATCCTTGGCCAAGGCATAGGCTATAGCGTTATTTGGAGTTCCGATAATCAGCATGTGTGCAAATGATGATGAAAATGCCGTAGCAAGACCAACCATCCAGGGGTGGGTCCCGGAAATAGTGGCCATCGGGATCGTGATCGGACCGATAGCGGACACCGTGGCGCCGTCACTCATGAAATTGGTTGCTACTCCGGTAAACAGGCTGGTAGCTATGGCCAGTCCTTCACCACTTCGGAAGAACTCGGGCAATATTGAAGTAAAACTATCCGCAAGGAACAGGGCTGCGCCAGTGACAGCCAGTCCTTTTCCCAGGGCGCAGGCGCTTGCATAGAGTGCTACCACATCCCAGGGGATTCGGGCAATATCGCGCCAGCGAAGGATACGGAAAAAATTGAGAATAACCAGGCACAGTATTATTGGACCACCCATTCCGAAAATGTCACTGGTCGTAATCCACAGGAAAATCAAGCCGACCAGGACGATCGCAGTGATATACTCATTGCGATTCATCGGGCCGATTCTTTCCGATGCCTGGTGTACGAGCGATGACACATTCAGCTTGCGGACTTTCAGTTTCTTGCGAAACATAATGAAGAAATAGGTAGCAATCACCAGCGCCATGACGGGAACAAAGGGCAGGCCGTATTGAACCCATTCACCAAAAGTAGGAGGTACTCCGTAATCTGTAAGGATGCCGAGCATTACGGCGTTACGTCCACCGGCCGCGGGTGAACCCGGTCCACCGCAGTTGGCCACAAAACACAGCGAGAGTACAAACATCACAGCCAGGGCTTTGTCCTGTTTGATACCGGCAGTGCGTACGGAAGAGGCATAGACCATCATAAAAAGCGGCATGATGAAGGCAATGAGCGCATGCTCGGAAATAAATGAACATGCCACTCCCAGCATTGGTAAAAAGAGGAACAAGAGCAGTTTCAGATTCTTCGCCGGTCCCAGCAACAGCAGTCCGATCCGTCGATCCAGTCCAGTCTTGGTAATGGCGGTGGACATTGCCAGAACACCAAAGATGAAGATGACGGCGTCTTTGGAGTACCCCTTTGCAATGTCATCCGGTCTTAACACGCCGAGGAAGTACATGAACACACCCACCAGCAAAGCCGTTATCCCAACAGGTATAGCGCCGGTAGCCCAGAAAAGGGCTGCTACCACCAGTGTGCCCAGCATGACTTTCGCTCGAAAAGCCGCATCGTCCGGTGTCAAGGGCTGCTTGACTTTATTACCCGAATCATCGATGACGGTTTTATCAAGCTTGTACTTGTGACTATAGTAGCTGGCGATGTTCGTGCCATCGTCCATTTTCCGGTAGTCGGCGTAGCCCATGCAGGCATCAGTCAACTCACCTGTCTTGGGTGCCGACAGCAATTCCAGCATCCGATCCGGCGGCGGCGCCAGGACAATCGCAGCAAACAAGAAGAGCCCCAGCATTATCACTCCGGGCCGTGAGTTGTGCGACCCTTTAAGCCAGTTCCAAAGAGAACCTTTCGTCACTTGCGGTATTTCGTGACGAGCCATCACATGGACTTTGTCCTGTCGGGCGGTGTCAATAACTTCTATCAGCTTATCGAATTCGTATGGCTTTTGCAGGTAAGTGTAGGCGTCGAGTCGGCCTGTTTCCATGGCCGATTTCATGGTCCCATGTCCTGTCAACATGATTATCTGAAGCTCGGGGCGGTATAGCTTCAGTTCTACAAGAACCTGTTCACCGGACATGCCCGGCATCTTACGATCCAAAAGAACAACATCTATGTCAGTGTCACTACGAACCAGCTTGAGGGCGTCTTCCCCACTACTCAATTCGACGGCATCATATCCGTGCAAGTTAAGGCGCTTTGCCAGAGAAGCGCGAAACTTATCCTCATCGTCAATCAGCAATATCTTAGGCATATATCAACTCCGGTAAACCGATATTGTCTATTTTGAGAGATCCTTCATACACTCAGCGATTTCCTGACACAAGTCCGAAAGCCGCAGCAACCCGACCACCCTGGATTTCCGGGTTACCAGAACAGACAGGCACTCCCATTGGATAATCTTTGCAATTGCTTCTTCAAGAGACACGTTTTCGTCGATGCTCTCGCTGAGGGGATGCATCACGTTCTCGATCTTCAAGTTGGAAGCTCGCAAACACAAGTCAGTCAGGCTGTCATGGAAGAACCGAGAATGATCCATCGCAGAGGACATCATTTGTTCGCTGACACCGGCACTGGCGAGCTTGCTTGTATCGTGCAGGAAATCGCGTTCAGGCTGCAGTGCTTTCAGAAAAGCCAGTTGTCCGAATTTGCCAATGATCTTGTCGTCTTCGTTGGCAACCAGCACACCTCGAAAGGGTTGTTGTCGCCGATCACGCCGTTTCTGAGCTTCCTCAATGGCCAGAATTGCCTCAAGCAGAGTAGCATCCTGGCGCACTACCGCATACTTTTCGCGTGGCACCATCAGTTCTTTGACACTTTTTATTTCCACGATGACCTCCGGCAGCATATCTGGACAACCTGTTCATTCATTTCCTGATTTCCTCTCAATTCTCGGCTATCGGGGTTTCATGATGGATGGGTAATACCAGGGTAAAGGTGCTCCCTTGTCCAGGGCTGCTCTGGACCTCAATCTCCCCACCAAGGTCTCTCACAATCCCGTAACTGACCGAGAGTCCGAGGCCGGTTCCCTTCCCAACTTCCTTGGTAGTATAGAACGGTACGAAGATATGTTCCAACTGTTCCCTGTTCATCCCTTTGCCCGTGTCAGACAGGTTTATCCTGACTTTGTCATCGGTGCGCCTGGTGACAATCGCTATTTTGCCAGGCTCATCCTCCATGGCATCCAGGGCATTGTTGAGTATGTTCAGAAGTACTTGCTCCAGTTGATTACCATCGGTAACTAACTTTGGAACATCCTCACCGTAATCTCTTGTTACTTCAATGTTAGACACCACCATCTCGTGTCCTAACAACCCATCCACAACTTCGTCGATCAATTTGTGAATGTCTTGTTCCTTGAGTTCGATATCTGTTTTGCGAACAAATCCCAGCAGTTTGCGGGTGATGTCGCGACATCTGAAAACAGACTCCTGAATGGAATCCAGATAGTGAACCAGTTCATGCGGTTCCACGGGAGTTCCGAACGCCGGGTCCATTAGATCTTTCATCAACCCTGCCTCTTCGTTGATGGACGCGAGCGGGTTGTTTATTTCATGAGCTATTCCAGCCGCCAGTTCACCCACAGATGCCAGTTTGGCGGCATGACCAAGCTGAACCCTGCTGATGTCGGAGTCCCTTTGAAGCTCGACCCGCTTCCGGGACCGATTGACTATGACGATGAAACCGACGATGACCATTATGGTGGCGATGCCTAATACTCTCAAGTTAGTACTTGAGAAGAAACTCTGGTGGTGTTGTGGAGGTTTTCGAACGATCAATGACCAGTCAACCGTGTGCAACCATGAGTAGCCGTATATTGCCGATGATCCTTTAACGGTGGCTCGGATCGATCCCTGTCGCGGGGTTCGTGGTGGAACAAAAGAACAGGTGTCTAGTGGTTTGGCGATAACGTCAGCCGCCAATTGGCAGGTCCCGTTCAAGTTGACAATGTATGCAACTACTTCGCCGGAACCTTCCAACGAACTCAAATACTGATATATCTTCTGAGGATCAAGAGTAGCTCGTAGGACAATCAGGCCCTGCTGGGTGACCCTGCTAACAGCTATGGTGAAATGCGGCCTCTGGCGGAACCCAAGGTAGATATCCGTGATGACAAAGCTGGCTGTGTGTTCTCTCAGGGTTGAGTACCATTCCTCTGAACTGTAATCCCGCCTCTCCAGAGATTCAAAGGGACCGGCATAGGTTACCTGTACTCCGGAAGAATCGAAGAAGCCGATATCGACAAAAGCGTTGCTGATTCTGCGCAGCCCCTCCAGGTTGCGGGCCAAATCAGCGGAAGTTGGCTGTGTCGGGAACGTCGGATCATCAATCACATTGGAGAGGTTGACTTGCCTTTCTGATAAGAAGAGATCAAGCGTGTTGGCCTGGCTTTCGGCCATTGCCTTGAGATGAAGACGTTCACTCTCAGAGACAACGGCATCATACTGGAACATGAAGTAGATAGCCAGAAGGACAATGGGAGTCAGATATGTAAGTGACAGGCGAAGAGTCGTTTGTCGCCGGAGAGAACGGTAATGCTCCGGGCTCATCGGTCCTGATTCCTGAAAACCGTTTGCTTTACTTGACGTGCGGTCAGCCATCATAAACATAAACTATCGATCATACTGTTTCGGCAATGTTATCTTTTATGTGAACCATGTAAGTAATCTGTCATTCCACCTCGTCAGGACACCTCGTGTCTTGAGAAACCGCCCACAATCTAAACAGGCTGTTCTGAAAATCAACCATATTCGGAAGCGTCGGTGATCTTAGTTTTCGATGGCTTGAAAGTGGCAATCTCGAACGGTTTCAGCTATATTCGGGTTGGTTGACCGCAGGAGATTGCACGGCACGGGGGATTTTACAGTTGTCCGTGAAAGGGTTGCAGGGTATCGTATTCTCAGCAGGCTTGAAGGACCCTGGCGACAAGCGATTGCCGGTGTGAGTACGATGACTAGTGACAACCGACACAACAACGATAATACCGAAACCCATATCGTCTTGACCAAAGGGACGATGGTTGGGCACTACCGGATCATTGAGAAGATCGGTGCCGGTGGGATGGGTGAAATATACTTGGCCGAGGATACCGAGCTTGACCGTGAGGTGGCGCTCAAGTTTCTGCCGTCGCACCTGTGTGAAGACAAAGATTGCCGGGCACGGTTCAAACGGGAGGCACAGGCCGCGGCCAAGCTGAACCATCCCAATATCGTGACTATCCATGAAGTGTCGGAGCATCATGGGCGTCCGTTCTTCGCGATGGAGCATGTAGGGGGTCGATCGCTTAAAGATGTCATCAAGGACGAGGATCTGGATCAAGTACTCAATCTGGCCAGACAGATTTGCGAAGGACTGGCCAAAGCTCACGAGGCTGACGTTGTTCATCGCGACATAAAACCGTCCAATGTTGTCATTGATGCCGAAGGTCGACCGAAGCTGCTTGATTTCGGTTTGGCGACGGTACAGGGGGGCGAACACCTGACCAAGACAGGTT
>Ga0164310_10000474_pt1 | contig 21461 bp, 20 predicted proteins | sample GuaBasSedimGuay1_FD_121795 | JGI IMG/M metagenome (GOLD analysis project Ga0164310, IMG submission 121795) | Subseafloor sediment microbial communities from Guaymas Basin, Gulf of California, Mexico - Guay1, Core 4569-9, 0-3 cm | ecosystem: Environmental > Aquatic > Marine > Hydrothermal vents... | reverse complement strand
TTCCCGATCTCTTTTTACCTTTCTGTTTCCATAAGAAATATATAAGAATAATTGCTACAAAAAGAATAAAGAGTGAAATCATTAACTTCCACCTCCAAAACTTTTGATCCAGTTGATTAACTTAGTAATCAATTCTATAAAACTCCCCATTTTAAATTCTTCAGACCATGACAACAACCCCCCCAATCCTGCTTTCTGTAACAATAACTGCCAACCTGCCCAAGGTACTTTATAAAAATTCTTTACCTGAGAATCCCAGAAATCTGTTAATGATCCTCCCAATACCCAATAACAAACTAATCCTCCGACTACAAATAAAGTTATTAGTCCTCCTATTCCTTCTATGAAGTGTATTATTTTCATTGAAAAATAAAATGCAATAAGCACAAAAATACCCATTAAGAATATTAATCCTATACTTACACCTTTCCATTGAAACTCTGTTTGTTCTTCTGCTTTTATTATTGGTGTTAGTAATGCCAATATACTTAGAACTAATATTTTTTTCATGCACTCACCCTTATGGGTACTTTTGCCTTTATCTCTTTTTTATTTCTATTGATTACTTTAATTCCTCTATATTTTAAAGACATTTTTATACCTCTAAGTCCAAGGTAACCAATTCCAATTTTCTGTTTTATCATGGGTTACACTACCTATGAATAAGATTGTAATAAACATGGAGTACATTAAAAGAATCCAAGTTGATGTTAGATAGAAAGGTATTCCTAAGAACTTCACTACTTTTCCAATGACTTGTGAATCTTTTACAGGGGGATCAATACTCTCATTGTTTAGTCCTTTCACTATCCATCCATCTTTGTTTCTTCCTATTATCTGGTGAACTATGTAAATTGATCCGTATTTATACACCACCATATCTCCAATATATACATCTTTCGTTAGTTTGACCAGAGTCATGTTTCTTGGTGGCATATTAAAACCTCTTGATAGATTATAATTGGAATATCCCTCATTTGTAAAGAGTGCATATCCCATTTTTTCAAGCCCTACATTTATGATTCCATTAAATGAAAGAGCTATGATAAAAAATATTACCAGAAATATAGCACTTTTCTTTCCAAAAAGATAATACATTATCAAGAATAGACCAATTGTAAAGAGTACTGCTAATGGAAAGATATCTTCAATAATAAAAGAGAAAAGGAAGATAGTTAAAACTAAGAAAAATAACACTATCGCAGTTCTTTGTGCCTTTTTCTGGCTTCTCATTTTAACTTCACCTTACAGGAGCTGTATTATCAACGATGTGAACAACGGTTTGAGGAAAGTACTTGCGAAGTCTCTTATGCCAAGAAGCATATACCACAGTCCTGACTCAGGATATATGAAAGTTACTTCGTAAAAGTTGCCTTTAAATCCGCTCAAGACCAATCCACCGAACCACGCTGCTGCGATTAAAGCATCGGCATCATGTCCAGGTATCAGAATTATTATCGCTCCAATGACAAGCCATACTCCAACGCTACCAGCACCGACTTCACTGAAATTTCCGAATATTAAGAATGCGAGAGAATACATCACAAGTACTATCATGTAGAAGTACCAATCTACACCTTTAGACATTCCACCTACTCTTTTACCTTCAAGCCATGTACCGAATCCGAGTGTTACTACCATTCCAAGAAATGGCGTAGTTCTGGAATACTCTGCTATATCTATATTAGTACCCTGTCCTAATACATAGAACATCACAGCTAACCCAAATCCTGCCATCGCTCCATATATCACTTTTTGTCCTGTCTTTTCTAATAGAGACATTTTTTACACCTACTTTATTTTATTATTTACTTACTTAAATACTTTTCTGTTTATCTCACCCTCCTCCAAACATTGTTATGATGAAGTCCTTGAGTGAGAATAATATGTCATAAAAATACACAAAGGCATTGGTTGCCATTCCTATTAGGATTAGAAGTAACAACACTTTACCTGCATTACGCATCCATCGTTTATCCCTCTTAAATATTGCTATTATGAAAAATATATAAGCACCAAATGCTATTAGACTAATATATGGTTCTAAAGTTGCTATTCTCTCAGTGATAAATCTATTTGCTTCATTACCCCCTGTACCAAGATGTTCTACTGAAATAAACTCTCTATAGATAGTTGTGAATGGTTCAACTAACACTTTCCATAGGATACATAACGCTGCCATAATAGGAACTAATTCTGCTCCGAACCATACTGCTAAGATTCCTCCACCTGTTACTGGTGCTAAACAATCACTCCATAGCTCTGTATTTTTTGTAATTCCTGAATAGACTAAGTATCCAAAAATAATAATGAACATTGTAGTATTATCAAAAATGATTTCTACACCTCTTCTCATGCCTGATCCTATCTTCTTACCTACAGTAAGTATCTTCGTTGCTTTTGTAGCTGATCCTGCTATCTTTGTTAGTATTGCAGATATTGCCACCATTATGATCTCCTCCCTGAGAGAATATATATTATGAGTATCGCTATAGCAACTACTCCCCACATATAGGGATTTCCTGTTGTGATATCCTTCCAGAATACTCCCACTATCTTAAAGATAGCTTTGAAGAAATCACCTATAAGGGAAAACATACCATAAGGTGTCTTGAATTTATGTCCTATAGTTATCTGTAGATAAGAGAAAATTGTGAGAAATATCCATATCCTTGCACCAAACCATGCCATGTCTAAATTCATAGAAATTATTCCAACTGCAAGAAGTAATAATGCAAGGATAAACATAATATACACTATAGCTCCTAATAGAACTGCCGTCCCAAGACTTCCTTTATACAATCTTGCCATTTCTATTGTAGCTGAAGGTGATCCACCTAAGATGTAAGAAGATATAGTTTTAACTGCTATAGAAGCCCTATGTATCATTTGCTCAATTGTGCAAAGAGTGTATCCTAATGCTTTTAATTTTTCAGGTAACCATTTATTTACCCAGTGTCCACATTTATCTTTTCTCTGTACGCTTGTTCTATAAGATTGCCCCTCTTTTACAATAATGGTAAATGTCGCATTCTCTACAATAGTGCCAACATCCTCTGAACTCTCTGTTTCCCTGTAGAAGGTAGTAAAAATAACCTCATAATCAATACCCCTTACCAAATACTTACCGTTGATTAAAGGAACATAAATCAGTGCCTTCTCTCCTTCCTTTCTTTTCCTTCCCACATACTCTTCTTTTTGATCATCCCAATACCACACCAATGCATCTGGAGAATTGGAATCTATGAGATCGGCTTCTTCCTCTAAATAAATGGTAAGTATCTCATCTGTTTCCATTTTTACATCTCCTCCACTTTGAACATTTGCTATGAGTTGTGGTTGATACGGGTCTGGAAATCTGACACTTATATAAAAATCCAATATTTCCTTAAATTCTTCTGGAAAATTATAGTCTACACTTATTTGTAAAGCTCCCCATCGCATGACTTTTACTTCTTTTCCTTCAATCTCTATAGAATATATGGCTTTTCCTATTTCAGGATTATCTGGATCGAAAACATAAGGTGTGGTTTGATATACCGAAGGATCAAAAGATGTATGCATCTCATCTGTCCAACATGTTACTTCTATAGTTAAATCTAATAGCTCTGCCTGATCTCTTTCAAGATACTCTTTTTGCACACATGGTGTTATAGTTTGAATTTCTGCACCGAACCCTTTTAGATACGGATCGCCTAAAGCATCAGTTATTTCTTTAGGCAACATCTCTCTTTTTACCGTACCTACTACACATATCTCAAAATGTCTAATATCTGTTAGTTCTCCCTGAAAAACTATCTCCAAACTATTTGACATTCCATCCATCTGCCATGATGTTAAAGTTCCTTGTGGTCTGTTTTTATCATACTGACTTCTAATCTTTTTACCTATAACTTTTCCTGTCATGACTTTTGCATATGCTTCATTCAATCCTTCAATGGTAACATCAAAATTTACCCAATCGCTTAATAGATCATACCATTGAGCTTCATCACTTATAGTCACACCTTCAGGCAGGGGTTTATCGTACCAAGTACCTATTGGAGCTTCCTGCTGGACATTTTCCGCTTCCGTAACAAAAGGCTTGGGAATTCTTAACTGTAATTTCTCAATAGGAATATCTAATATACAAGTAAAAATCCCTCCTGTATAATAGTCTATGCTCCTTCTTCCTAAATCTATTCCTCCACTTGCATCTGGAACACCTGAGAGAGGATCGTAGTGAGGATCAACTATAAACATCTTTACTTTCTCTTTGGGTATCTCGAAGGTTAGATAGGGAGCATTTTCATCTGTGGGAGAAGGTGGTGGGGTTAAGGGTTCATGTACATCTGTCTCCCTCTGCCCAGCAATATACTCCTGCCTCGCAGACAATATATCTGAGAAGGAAGGCAAAACTAATATTACTATAATAAGAAGAGCAAAGGCTAACAGTATCGCTCTTTTTTTATTTATATTAATTTCCCAGCTGTTGGGTGTTTCGAATATCTTTTTCCACTTCATTTTTTACCACTCCTTCTTAGTTGTGTGTATGCCAAATAGACAGAAACTAATATTATTCCTATTATAACAAAGAAACTATTTATATGTATCTCTCCTCCATCTGTATCTGTATAGCTGGAAGGTACTGCTCCCTGAATCTGGAAAGTACCTGTTTTTACAATAACCCCTTCTGGTGTAGTGATTAACAGTTTCCATTCATAATTACCCACTCTCAGTTTTGGTGTTGTTAAAGTAAAATATCCAAAGTCCTCTATTCTTACCTTTCTTACTTTTCCTCCTTCTTTCTTATATAAAAATTCATACTTACTATAATCTCCATCTATTGTAAACTTCATATAAAACTGATCATCTTTTAGATAACTTTCCTCTATTGTAACCTTAGTTTCAGTTTGTATTTTTTCGGGGGTCTTAAATTCGTTAGTATATGTATCAAACTTGTCCTTATCTCCTTTTTCGTATGCTGTTATAGTATATCTATAAGTGGTTGCAGGTTTTAAAGAGGAAAATACTGTTAGATACTTTTCCCCATCATATTGATATGTTCCTTTCTTACTCTGTCCATCATAATATAAAGTTACTTTTATTTGTGGGTCTTCTCTGTTTACTGAAAATGTTTGAACAAATGAATTATCTGTGATCTCTGTAGTTAAAGGTGTTATTTTTATGGGGTCTGTGTGGGATAATGTGGTAAATGTAAACGTTTTTGGTGGTACATTGTCCTCTTCCCCATACGCTACATGAAAGAAATAAGGATTGACTGGTTCACCAAACTTTGAGATAAAATCATCAGCCATATAAACCTCAGCTTTATATTCTGTATTACTTTCAAGATTGGTAAAATCTATGAAATATACTGAATTATCTTGTATGGCATCCACAAATTTAGTTTCTACAAGTGTTCCATCTTTTTTCTTTACATCTATGTATATCCTGCATTTATTGGTAGGCTCTTTTGTTACTATTTTGAACTGTACTTCATGGTCTGTCAATGATTCCATATAAACTAATGGTTGCTCTATGTATGCTGAAAGCCATATACTATGATTTCGAACTATCTTTTTATTACCAAAATTATCATAGTACCATAGTTTCAGTATTACTCTTGTCTTATCTGTGAGTAGGGGGTAATTTAAGACAATGGGAGAGACTATGTTTGGTGGTTTCATAAAATGATATTCAGTATCATCTACCATGAATACTACATCCATATATAATTTTCTTTGCTGATCATACACTGTGTAAGTATAAAACTCACCTGCTATTCCCTGATATGTACCATATACCATTCTTAGACTCATACTTCTTAGATTTCTCCAATTTTCTACAATACCCTCAGACAACTCCGCATAAGATGTTATAGGTATAGAATTTTCATCTGTGCATCCAATTACTTTGGTGGGATCGAAATATAGTAATATTTCAGTTTTTCCACTACTGTAGTTTATGACCCCATGATTACCAATAATTTTTGCCTGTTGCATTGTTTGAGGTATATCAGAAGGTGGTAACATCGTTTGTTTACTATGGAGTAAATTACCTCCTTTAAAGAGTACCATGCCTATAATGGCAATCCCTATGATTATCAAATATATTCTCTTCATTTTATCACATCCTCTTCACTATAACTACTACTAACATTAAAAATACAACAAATGCTCCTCCGAAAAGATAGAATTTATCACTTAATGGAGAAATTTTTAAAGGAATTTTTTTGGAGGGTGCAGATATAGTTGATGGTAGTGTTGTTGGAGGTGGAACTGTGTATTGAGAGGAGCTATGAGTAGTACCTCCTCCGCTTGGTACATTAGATTCTCGTGTCAAGACTTCCACTGTAGTTTCTGTGGTATATACCCCAGTTATTCCGTCTATGGCATATATCTTAAATTTTATATTTCCTGTAGTATCCATTGCTATACTTTTATAATACAATTTACCATCAGTGTAATCTGAATCTGATCCGTCTACATCAGCCATATCATATTTTTCTTCAAGTGAATATTCCCCATCCTGATCATTATCTATCCACACTTGTATTTCTGTCGGTGCTTGATTATCCAAATCTGTATAACACACTCTAAAAGTATATATATCATTTTCATATGCAGATGTTGGATAGACATAAGATGTAGTATAATTACTCTCTCCTGTGTATGTTAACGTTGGATCATTGTTATTATCTACTCTAAAATTTGAGGTGGTATCTGCTGTTCCACTCACTAATCCATCATGAGGGGTTATCTTAATTTGAATATCTGATTGGTCATCAATTCCTATATCTGTATTCGTATCCCATACAAAAGTATGTTCCGTACCTGTTGGTGAAGATGATAAACCTGATGTTCCATCTCCCCCTGTACCTTCTGTAGCACTACTAAAAGATGATCCACCATCCTCACTAAATTGAACGGTTATACTACAGGTATCAGAATTGGCATCTGTAAGTGTATATGTAATGGTAACATTTCCAGATTGTGTTGTTGTGGGATCTGTGATGTCTACAGAAGGTGCATAATTCTCTTCTATATAAAAGTCCCATGTCCCATCTGTCCATTCTGACCAAAGAGAACTATCTCTAACTCTGATCTTCCAATAATATGTCTGTCCTGTAGAAAGTGTGGTGCATGTATGTGTCAATGTACTTCCCGAAGCTACATTACAACTCTGATCTGTTAAATTTATTTCAGGTGAACTGAAATCAGAATTATTATCTACCAGAATATCGTAGAGGGTTATGTTATCTGAATCTGGATCAGAAACATTTACTACTAAATCTGGTGTAGTGTCATAAGTGGTGCTTCCGTCTGATGGAGAGTTTAGTGTTGGAGTTGAAGGAGCATCGTTTATATAAAAGTCCCATGTCCCATCTGTCCATTCTGACCAATGATATGTATCCTTGACTCTAATCTTCCAATAATATGTCTGACTTGCAGATAATGTGGTACATGTATGCGTTAGAACTCCTCCTGAAGCTACATTACAACTCTGATCTGTTAAATTTATTTCAGGTGAACTGAAATCGGAATTATTATCTACCAGAATATCGTATTTTGTGATACTGTCTCCATCAGGATCAGAAACATTTACTTTTAAATCTGGTGTAGTGTCATCTGTGGTGCTTCCATCAGAAGGACTATTGATAGTGGGTGTACTTGGCGGATTGTTCACTGTATAGGTAAGAACAAGTTTTGGGTCTTTATTTATAGAATTTTCCTCTGTGGTTCGTATCCCAAATCTTTCATTTACACCATCACCAGGGGCAATGTTATTTATATCTCTTGAACTTCTTAAACAGTATTTGGTAGTTCCTGTAAGATTTACCCAATTCAAACTTGTAGTGTTTAAAGTAATATCCACATAATTTACGGTGTCAACATAATTAGAGGTATTCCATGATCCACCATCTCCACTATAGTGAGTTCTATCCACATCTCCAACTTCCAAAGGATCATGAGGATATGTCGGCATACCACTCTGAATAGTTATATCGAAATCTACATCAGACAAATCACTATGAGGACAGAAACTTAATGTCCCTGATGAGAATACAGCATTATCATCTATTGCAGAGGTATCAAAAAAGAGAAATGCTCTATATACCTGATACGTATTCCCTGACCTATACTGTCCAACTACTAAATATTCTGAGGTATCATCTATTGTGCCTGAAGTATCATCTCTGGCTGATGCGTATGTAGATCCCTCTCCTCGTATATGTCCATCACTTGTACTCGAATATGTTGTAGAAGTATCTAAAGCCCATAGTATTGTAGTGAAACGATCAGGATTATCAGGATCTCTTAATGTGATGTAAGTATCATTATTCTCTACTATCTGCCATCCCTCATCTATCAAACTTTGTGCGTATTCATCACAGTGTAAGATCTCCGTTGCATTATCAACATCTTGGAAAATATGGGTATATCCTATATAAGATACCGTCACTAACGAAAGGTATATTAAAGCCAATGGAATTGTTAGGAGTATAATAGGTTTCCTCTTCATAGTATCCCTCTTTTTCCTTTCTTTTTTCTATCTTCATAAACTTTATATCCCAGTACAAAGGCAATCAATACCCCTATAAATAGGAGAAATCCTATGAAAGGATGAGTTTCTCCCATCTCAGAAGGTGTTCCTGTTGATTGTGGTTGTGTAACATCTTTTGTAATAAAGAAGCCTGTTTCTTTACTATCTTCACCTTGAACAATATAATTATATGTAGTACCCATCTTCAAATTAGATAAATCTACAATATAAATATCTTTCCAACGTGTCATTTCTACACTCTGAATGTCTCCATATGTTCCTGCTCTATAATAAAATATTACTGATTGTGGATCTCCGCTTATTTTAAACTCACCATGATATGTAGTGTGTTCTATTTTTTCGGACATTTTTTGAATTGTTATCTCTTCATTTTGGTAAGATATTGTAAATGTGCCATCATAGATCGCTTCTATTTCGTTATCCTTTGCTGTGATCCTGAAAGTGTAGTTACCATTATCTAAATCTTTTATCGCAACTGAATATTCATCACCTAATTGATTTATAGTTGTATCCTGCAAATATGCTCCCTCCTTTCTGTATTTAAATGATTGATATGTATTATCTGTGATGTTATCTACTTTCCATCTACAGTTAAAAATATTCTTTGAAACACTCTGACTTATAATGTTAATTTTTAATTTTGGAGGTGGTAATGCATTTAAAGAAAAAACTTTATCTTCATAATATTGCCTGTATGTCTTATGGTTAATAAGGTAACTACTAAAAACCCTTATCTTATATGTTCCAAACTCTTGTAACGTTATTTCATGATGTCTTGATGGAGTACTCGATATTAAAAAAAGACTTTTGAATTTTCCACTTTCCAGTTTATATAACTCAGCTTCTACCTCATCTTCAGTATTAAAGATAATAGAAGAATAATTCTCTTTGGTGTCTATATGAAACTCGTATATTTGAGGTATTTTTTTCATAGTTATGTACCTCTCAGTATCCATAGCAAACTCCTTATAAAATGTGTCATCACCATATATCTTTCTATAAGAAACTTGGAGATATGGTTTTCCGTTTTTAATGGAAAGTCTTTTTGTATATCTTAGAGGACTGCACCACCAAGAAGAAGGTAATGCGTTTAAAATATCTTTTTCAATGATGGGTTTGAATACTTCCACAGGTGTTGAAGTAATATAATGTTCACCACTTGGAGGATTCTTCTGTGTCCATTCTCCCTCAGGGAGCATGACATATTTATTACCTTCACATGAAGGTAATGTAAGCCATGTTATCTGTTCTGTAGAAGTAACACCTACACTATACATCTTTATATCACTATCGAAAAGATATCCCACTAACTCACCTTTATAATATATCTTGTCCACATTCTGAAAAGTATCAGGAACTTCTATGGTATAACCAATAGCTTGTTCGCTCTGTATCTGAAGTGTTTTCCTATCCTGAAATAGATACATTGCTGAGATACTTACTAAAATTATTAGACCTAAAGTATATATTTTCTTCATTTACATCCCTCTCCTTTTCATAATAATTATAAGTATAACAACTCCTATTAATATTACTCCACCTAAAATGTGAAACTTATCCCCTTCTGTTGGTGTCTGGGGAGTTGTAGTAGAGGGTACTGTTGGGATAGTGGAAGGAGGTATCGTTGTTGGTGTGGGAAGAGCTTCTATTGTAAAAACATCTTCATAAGTTTTGGTTTCCCCAGACACCTCTATGGATATGATATATTCATAATTACCAGAAGATACCTTTCCTTCTACAATATACTCATCCCCCCATTTTTTGGGTGTTATTTCTCGGGGTGATTCATTCTCTTTTTTATATTCAAACTTCAATCCTGAAAATGAGGATTCTAATATCTTAAATGTTATTTTAAAAGATGAGGATGTCGTTTCTTTTCCTGTAATTTCTATCCATTTTGATACTTCCTCTGATAGTGTGGTGAATGATCCTCTATACTCTTCAACAATTGAAGGATTATCTATATCCACTGCATACACTATGTAATTATATAGAGAATCGTGATCTAAATTAGTAAGAGATATGGGATACTCTGTACCCACACCAGAAACTTGTTGAAGTGTTGTACTGCCCTCTCCTTTCTGGTATTCTATTTTTACGGTAACATTACCTGTTATATTAAAAACAGCATCCCATCTATCTTTTTTTACATTCTCAGATATTTTTTGAATCGTTATCTTACAACAGTCCTGAGTATCATCCCAGTCTATTAAGCCATCTCCATCATTATCTAATCCGTCATTACATATCTCCTCACCGTAAGTTCTGAAAGTTCCTGTTTTTGTTACAGTCTCAGAATTTGTGTTTGTAACTATTATCTCATAATTAGTATCGGTGTATGGAGTTACGGTGTAAGTGTATGTGTGATTATTAGTCTTAAATTCTGTTTCTGTGTATTTAGTATGTCCTTCTAATTTATACTCAACTACAGTAGGCACATTAGTATTAAAAGATACTTGAATCTTATTATAATTTCCATCTTCTATTTGCTGAATTTGAAACTCTGAAATTGTTATTGGTTCTGGTGGGGGACTTCGGGGGTATTGTATGGTGTATGGTACATTAAGACAATACCAATCGGGATATTTTCCATTGCTTGGTGGTGGTAACAAATACCCCATATTGATATAATAAGCACTTGGTGTTCTACAATCACAGGCATATACCCCTGGATAATGACCAATATAATGCATACTCCCCCCGTACCAATCATAAAATGCATCACTATAATAAATATAATTGTTGGTAACATATTGAGATGGATAATCTACCCCAACTCGTATATCATTAACTTTATCAAAAGGAATATAAACTGAAAGAAGATTTAAGTCCTGATATGGTAAATCTACCTGAATTTCAGTAGATGATCCTGAACGGTGTATTATATATCCCCAATACTCACCTTCCGTACACTTCAATACACACTGCACAGGCATGTCTCTTTTAAAGACATATGTATCTTTTTCTGGTTTGGTTGGATCATTCTCATATTTCAAAAAACAAAGACAATTTCCCAATTTTATAGAAGCTTTCCATGTATCAGGTTCTTGATTTAAGACTTCTACACTGGCAACGGCTGCTGTTTTATCTGCATATATAACTCCTCCACTATTTTGAAGATTGGTGAAAGATACACTATCAGTACCATTACCATAATATTTTAGAGTAACAACTGCTATAAATAACAAACATAGAATAAATCCAATAACATGCCTCATCTCTTTTGTTTGTTTCTTTTTACTCATGATCTAACGCCCCCACCAAGATGTAGAATAACAAAATACAGACTACTACCATAGATATAATTGTCCATATATCTAATTGCTCAAAATAGAGTGTATTTATTTTTGAATATAGGTTGGGGTTAATTCTCCCAATAAATATTCCAAAAAGTTTGTTTAACAATATATAGACAATTTCAACTCCTCTGGCTACCCATGTAATGATAAAAAATACGAAGGATACACTCAGAGTATAGTATAGTCCTTTACTTATCTTCTTTTTCTTTGCCATTTTAGCTACCTCCTTCATACTTCTTCTCTTTTATTGTTTCAAAGGTATCTTCTATCTTTATATGTAAAACAAAAGCTGAAATAACTACATGTGTAACTAATTTAGTTGGTGAGATACCCCAAGCATTCGCTATTTTAACTATTCTATTAAATTCTGGCTCTGAAAATGTCAACTTCATGTATCGTTTCTTAGATGGTATCTTATCTGTTGCCATTAAGTAACTATATGGAATTACACCTTTAAATACCTTTCGGTTGGAGTAGTGATATATTAAGAAAAGTAATAAAAAAGAAATATTTTTAACGCTTGGCAAATGCAATGATAAGAACTATCATAAGAATAACAGCAACTATGAGGAAGATGTTGTCATCGGATATGCCTGTTGGGGGTACTGAAGATGTTGGGGCTGTTGTTGTTAATGGAGTTTTTACTATTGGTATGGCTGTTTCAGAGGAAGAGGATATGAGGGATACCTTTCCACTGGATATTACGGCTTCGTTCTGTTCCTGATCTTCAACAGTATGTACCCATATCCTTAGGGATACAGCTGTTAACACTTGAGGTATCTGTTTCATATATTTTAATGTGAGTTTTACATTAGTAGTACCTAACTTATTAACATCTTGTGTTTTGTAGTTTATAATTAGAGGGTATTCTTTATTCGCTTGTAATTTATAAGGTAAATGATAAATAGGATATAATTCCCACCATTGATTGTCAATATATATCCTTATGTTCAGTACATTAGCCAAATCGTTAGATGTGGAGATCATAGGATATTCTTCATCATAGATAATAATATATTTATCTTCTTCCTCTCCTTCTATTTTAAACTTAAATGTATGTGTCTGTAATTCAGTAGTGGATTCTGTAGTGATAAATTGGCTGGTAGTAATATATTGAATATCAGGCATCTTGGGTAATATGTCCACCACAAATTCATAAAACTTACCAAACTGATTTTCAGGGATGTTTATCATTAAATTTAGCTTAATTTTTTCGTTAGGTTTGAGTGTGAATTCAGAGGGATATACTTTTACCCAACTGGTATCTGGTATGGGTTCTATATCTTTGAAAAGGTATTCTTTCCCTTCTATATATTGATAGACCCTCACACCTGTTATATTATTAGAACCACAGTGGGGACATTCTTTAACATACCTCTCATCAGCTACAAAAGTCTTCCCACATTCATTACACTTATATTCTCTTAAATAGGGTGTTCTCTCTGATGCTGGTGTCATACCTGTATCTTTTGCAGTTGTTATTGTGGCTATATATTCTATAGTAACTGGTGATGTGTTCTCTACTTCTATTTCTCTTACGGATGTAAGTGTGCGTCTAACACCTACAGGTACTCTTTCAATTAACATCCATCTTGGAGAAACTTTAAGTGCCATCCCCATTGGGATCATCAGCATTATCAGTAACAAACATAATATTTTCTTCTTCATTTTTTCACCTCTACATGTCTATCTAATATAATACTTATCCACTCATTTATACTTTTACCTTCCTGTTCAGCTTCTTTCTTTAAAGCATTTATTGTGGTTAGTTTTAGAGATATTGTTCTTGAAAACTTCTCTGACTTTTTAGGCATACTGTTACTACAACAGTTAAGTTTAAATAGTTATCGGTTCATGAGAGTATTTTGAACAATTTAACTTTACCAAAAGTCTTTACCAATTCGACCTCTTTGATGTTTCTTGCATTGTCAAGGAATAACTTGGTGAATAACATACCCTTTTTATCTTCATTTATCATAACAACACCTGACTTAGTAACAAAGCTTATTCTTTTTCCTAAGTGTTGACTAATAATCTCAAAGTCATATAGTTCTCTTTCAGTTAGTAAAATGTAGTCTATATCATATTCCCCCAACTTTTCTATGTCTTTAGATGTTAGTACCTCCGCAGTCCATATCACTTTTTCTAAAGGTCTGTAGCCATTATCTGTGAAAGAAGGTCGTTTTGCTATGGCTTCTATCCAATATCCATAATCCCACCAAGCCAAAACTATTGAATCTTCTGGTGTATTTTTGTTCATCCATGCCAAACATTCTCTTAAATCCTCAGAAGGTTGTCCTCTTATGAGTCTTCCATTGGGATATATATGAAATATACCCAAGATTAAACATATTCCTATAATACATACAGAAATCTTTTTCTTTTTACCCCATAGTTTATAGACTAAAAAACTGAAAGGTATTGAAGCTAATATTATCAAAGGTATGGCAAAGAGAAACAAAAATCTATACCCACCTATAAGTGTTAGTGTAGATAATATTAAGAAGGATGATAATAGAGGAAAAACAGTTTTATACTTCTCGGAAGATAGATAAAGCCCTATCATTCCAAGAGGTAACAATATCCCCAATCTTTTTATAACGTTTAATGTTATGGTATCTAATTCTTTTGCTTTTACTATATCGGCACTACTATGATACTCATAGAATTGAAATAAAAGAGTTGGAGTTGTTTTATCATATATTAATGCAGGTATTAGATATGCCATGAGGGGTATTATAAAAATTTTTATATTTCTTTTATGAACTGCATAGAAAAAGAAGAATCCTATAAAGAAGTATGTATAAAGCCAGAAACCCTCCCATGTAGTTTGAAATAGAAATAAAGTTATTCCTAAAAAAAAGAGATATATTATCTTTTTAGTTATTAAAAATTTCAAACAGAGGAATATTAATAATAACACAAAACAGAGAATGATAGCATCCGTGTCTGCAAAACTTTTTCCTGTTCTCTCTACTATTATTGGTGTTGTTGCTGTAAAAAACGCAGTGAATATGCCTGTACAACTATCAAATATTTTCCCTATTTTGTATGCTATAAATATGGAAAGAAGAGATAGGAGTATAGGAACATACCCCATATACTCTTCTAATGTCATGGATGGTACTAATTTATAAGAATATGCTACCAGATAATGATAGAAATTCTTTTTGTAAAGTAGTCCTTCAGGAGGATTCCTCAAATAATCTATATCGGAGATTTCCCCTTTCAAAATTTCATCTACTTTTCTATAATGATAATATGGATCGGCAGATGTTATGCCCTCATAATTGTTCCATCGTAAGTAAATTGACAGAAAGAAAATTAAAAATAAGAAAAGTATTTTTTTATTCATGCTACCCACCAACTAATTTTATTAAGCTGCGGTAGTTGCCTTTATAGTAACTGTTATTGTCTGCTGTCCATGTGCTGCACTCTGACTTGATGGTGCTAAAAAGTCTAAGTAAAGATACACAATTGCATTAGGAGCTACACTTGCACCATCAGTATCACCTGCAAATACCGTTGCTGTGGCAGTTATATAATCTGTATTGATATGGTCATTAGCTTCAACAAAGTTATCTGCTACAACGCTTGCAGTATTATTGGCACAGAATATACCCATAAGAACAAACTGATCCTCACCTACAGCACTGTTACTTACAGTCCAATTTGCAGGATTAGTCAATTTTATCTGAAAATCACAGGCAACGTTTCCTGTATTCTTTACAGCTATGCACTCTGTGTTAGACATTATGTTCTCAGAACTCGGCTCAACAGCCCCTACTGCCCATGTTGTATAAGGAGTTGACCCGTCATCTTCATACAATGTAACATCATAGTAGTTTGTGGTAGCTGTCACTGTCATAGTGTCTTCCTCTGCTGCAAAGGCTACTGGTAGCAAAAACATCATTGCTATCAGAACTATTCCTATGTACTTTTTATGCATGTACATACTATATCACCTCTTCTTTAAATACTTTTCGGTACTTGTAAGTAAATACCACTATATATCCTATCAATATGCATATTACTCCCAATGCTATCCAAAAGGAGTATTTGTAATTCATAAGAGTGGTTTCTGTATCATATAGAATTTTATTTATCATTTCATTTTCCTCCTTGTATTTTTCTACTCTTTTTTCCATTAATTCATAATCTTCTATAGTATACTTATTTTCTAATAAATCAATTTCCACAGCTACAATTATAGAAACTGCCCTATTTTTATACTCAGCTGTTACCTCAAGTCCAGTTTTGTAATGTTTGAACTCGTATTTTTCTTCTCTTGGAAATCCAATTAACACAGTAATCTCTTTTTCTTCTCCACCTTTAAGCCAAAAATGTGATTCATCCGTAAAGATCATTCTTGGATTGGGTAGTCTATACTTTTCTTCTATCTGTTCAATTAAGGGATTTATCTTGATTTCCTGTTCATGATCCATTGTATTTCTTACAATAAATGATCCTATAACATTGGTCTGCCCTGCATATACCTCTCTTCTTGTTATATGTGGTGTAACCTCAATACCACAATAATCAATACTGTCTGATGTTAGTATAGGAAAGGTGATCAATGCCAAAATCAAAAAAGTAATTATTTTTTTCATGTTTCCACCACCCCTACAGTAAGTGTTGAAGTATACTGATATTTTGAATACCCTGATAAGGGATGTGTTAATTTAAGATATAATGTAACGGTATTGCTTCCGCTTACATAGCTGAGATCATCTTTTAATTCATGATAAGTATCCCATGCCTGAATATCATTCCAAGAAGCACCGTTATCATCGTTGAATTTTATGTAACAACGTGGCTCATCTCCAGTATATACGTTCATAGTATTACCTTCAGTATCTGTAAAAACAGAGAACTTTATACTTACCTTGACATAAATATTGCTTGTATTGGTTATAATAACACTTTGTGGTGATGTGGTTGTTCCTGCGTCATTACTTCCAAAATCAAGTGTTTCCTCTGACAATGTTACTCCCAGAGTAATAGGTGCAACTTCGTATATGTTTGCATATGTATCTGTGTCGGAGGAAGATTCACTGTCTGTCGAAACTAATTTCATATCATAGTCTGTACCTGCCACATAATGAAAAGTACTTTTAATCTTAAATTTAAAATCTATTGTCCATTGATTTCCTACAAGATTGGAATCACTACTGGTAGCTGTATTTGTAATATCTGCACTATCAGTACCACTCACTGAAAAAGTATCAGTTGATCTTGTCCATGTAATTATTATTCTATCTGCACCGTTACTGTTTTCCATGTATAATTTTATAGTTGTTATATCTGATCCACCGTCATCATCTGTTACTTTTGCCTGAAAATGCCATGACCTTGCATGGGTATAAGTTCCATCATCATCAGCTATAGCTACATTGGTACTATATGGATTCTCGAAAGTTAAGGAATTGTTTACAGGTGCATTGTTCCCACCACCTGCGGTGTATGTTGCATATATAGAGAGTTTATCAGAATGTTCCATCACGGTAAATTCAGCCCAATCATCTGGACTCTCCCAATTTCCATATTGCATCCCTGTTTTAGAATTTACACCTGTCCCTGAATCGTATGCCACATCAATATTATTTTCACCCAAAACTCCTATACGGTATGTTGTACCCTCCGTCACAGATGGTTTACTCGAATAGTTTGAAGTTATCCAAGCATTCGTAGATGATGTTTGACTACTACTCTGATCGCTTACTCCATTTGTAAGGAGTACACCATCGGAATCAGTAGCCATTATCCCTTTTATATGACCCGTAATATCTCCCGAAGCGTATCTGCAATATACTGTGATGCTATCTATATCTGCACTTTCTGGTGCATCAGATATATATGCTAAATACCCTGCTGTACTACCAGTATTACTACTTCCCTCATTTGTATATCCCCAATCAGGATCGACATGAACAGGATATGTTGCTGTGTCTAAGAACTTCTGATCAATAGTAATACTCAGTACGCCGTCACTTATGTTTAGCTCTCCCCATACCCATGCACCTTTAGAATCGGTAACTTTTGGTCTATATATATGAAATGCTTTTCCGCACATGTAATTCTTACCACCAAGCTTGGAGTAGTCTCCAGATTTCGTAGAGTGATAAACTGCATAACTTCCAACTACATTCTCAGGTCTTTCACGTCCCTGCTTTATTTCCTCCTCAGTAAGCTCTGGTTGATAGAAGAAATCCAATCCTTTACTCTGTATAGAGAAGTATAAAACATTAGACTTTGGTTTTTCCTTTAGAGTTACATCGAACTCTACACCACCTTCAGTATGTTGCCTATCACTTTGTTTTGAATAGATCGCAACATCGTATTTTTGATTTGAATATTTTAGTTTACTATCTTTTAAACTTTTATTACCTCCTCTTCCATAAGGGAGATCAATAGTCATATATACCTCATTATCCCATCTTGGAAGTGTTAAATAAGGTGTTCCGTTTGCTTTTTCCTTTATAGTGATAGTATCGTTTGATAATGTTCTGAAAGCAAAGACATCTTTTTCCACTTCTGTAATTTCTAATAATTTCGGTGTCTTTTTTTCCTCTGAAAATACTGTAGTGTTTAATGTAATCAAAGAAGTTAGGAGAGCCACAATCAAAAATATAGAGATTTTCTTATTCATTCTGATCACCTATAAAATACCCTCATATAATGCGTATCCAAGAACAATGGCTACAACTCCAAGTAATAGGATTGGAGATATGTGAAAACCTGCCTGTGCAGTCTCTGGAGGGGGTACAGAGGATGGTAATGGTGTGGCAGTCTCCGTTTTATCTCCCCCACCTTCACATACCTGATATGTGAATGTCTGGCTTTCACCGTAAACTCTTGTGGAATCAACGGTGAGATTATCCTTTGCAGACATTAAAATATAATAAGTACCGTTCTCCCTGAGTTTGCCACCATCCACTTTTGACAGATCCAATTCTACATTTAACTCCCCGTTTATAATGGCACATGATTTTTCTATTGTAGCTATCACAGTATCATGTTCAGCACCATCATATACAAGATGGAAATAACCATACATGTATGAATTGTCTGTAAGACCGCCTGTGGCATGGAGATAGATAATATCATTGTGACAAACACTTGTAACAGGAGTTGTATATGTCTTATCCTTGTAAACGTATAAGTCATCTGAGATGTCCTTAGAATTTGTCTCAAAACCATAAATATCATAAGTTACTTCTATCTGAGCTTCATCTGTGGTATAATCAATACCCCCTGTAGCTTCCACTGTTACAGATATATTATATGTCCCTTCAGTTATAGGTGTGGATGAAAACCATTGTGCATTATATGTTTCACCTTCCTCCATATGTCCTATGTTTATAGTTTGAGGATATCCACTCAGAAATACCCAATTATCATCACAATTTAAAGTGGCATTTACATCATCAAGTGCAGAAGTTGCTGTAAGAGTTGCAGTGATAAGAAATACACTTCTTGGTAATGCTTGTGTAGCTGTAGAAGGTATAGTAGAACTACAGAATTCCCCAACTGTGATAGTTATATTAAAAGAGTCTGTACTGGCAGATACTGATGTAATTCCTAAAAGGAGTATAATTCCCACTGTTATGCCATACCTTTTAAGATTTAACATGATACTTATATACGCCTTTTTTCTTTAAATACTTTTCTATTGTTGAGGGTATCTATCTTACCTCCTGGTTCTTTCTTAATTTATATAGTCTTCTCTCCTTTTCTTTCTTTAGCTCCATAGTTTTTTTAAGATTTTTAAATCTTGTTGCAGGATCTATTCTTCTTTGTGCTTCGGTTTTTGGATATTTCTTTGCTTTTTCTGTCATAGTAAATTCACCTATTTCCACTCTATCTTTCTTTGTTTGAAATAATTAATCAGTCTTTCCTCAATTATAGGCAAAACAAAATCTTCATCAATTAAAGCCCATGTTCTAACTATACCTCCTGCTCTTCCTCTGTTTTCAAGTACAGAATCTACAAGATCTGCATCTTCTAACTCTGTGAGATAACGAGCATGTTGCCTTTTTGTATGTATTTTTTCATGTGTGGTCTTCTCATAAAATTTTTTGAGTAAGCGATAATTTTCATCGGTTTCATACCTCTTTTTCTTTGTGGGTACACCATTAGTTCGGAGAAGATATAGTATTTTTATGAATTTTATATCAAGAGATTTTAATGTGTTCTTTACACTGGCATTGTATAATTTTTCCTTTGCTTTGAACACCATTTTAGGTGTTAGCCTTTCATTTCCATTAAGACTATCAATGGATGCACGACATAAGCCTATAGCTTGTCTGACATCATAATGAGAGTCCTTAAAACAATTAGCGATATACTTAATTGTTTCTAAAGGAATTAAATGTCTGTATTCTTTCTTTATTCCTCTTTTTATTCTTTCCTGAAGAATTTTTATAAGCTCCTCTTCTGTGTACGGATATAATATCTTATGTACTGTATTCATAGAGGATGTTACTTCATCATTATCTCTCAAACTTTCAAATATTCTTGCTTTAGTAGTAATATAAATTAGGGATGTCTTTGTGGGAGCGTTCAAATCTTGCCTTCTACTTAAATATTTTAATAATCTTTCTTTGTCCTTATTTTTAGGATTGTACATATACTTATCAATTTCATCCAAAACCACAATTATAAATCTCTTACTTTCTAATAGTAGTGGTGTAAGCCTATCATATAAATCATCAATTCCAATACCTCTTAGTGGTACTTTGGTATCTGGATCGAGGGTCATGCATATTCTTCTTAATACTTTAAATTGTGTGGGGTCTTTTGAACAATCAATGTTAATAAAGAGAGGTGCTACTTTTTTTGGATGTTTTTTGGAATAGTCCTCAAAATATTTTTCTGCGACTTTAATTATTGCAGTTTTTCCTGTACCAGAATATCCTGTTATTAATAGATTCTTGGGTCGTGTTCCAAGATATACATCTTTTAACACATCCAAAATCTCTTTAAGATCTCTATCTCTGAACAACAGATTTTCTGGAACCCAATCTACATCGAACACTTTTTTATCCTTATATATGTTTTTTTGTATCATCACTTCAAGTGGATTTTTCATGGTCTCAACCTCTGATATTGTTAGTTATTGTTTTCACCCTTTATAAATCTTTCCATTGTTTCATAATAAGTAACCGTATCCTACGTTTATTTTTTAGTAAAATTACGGTAGGAGACTCTCTCCAGATGTCCTACGTTACAGGGGAAAACAAAACCTCACTATACAAAATTAAGTTTTACAAGCTTGTAAAAGCATGCAAACATTTATATAGTAGTTACAACAGACTTAGATATGGTCGTTTACGATTAAGGTCTTTAGACCTTTTTTAGCGTTTAAAAAAGGTCTTTACTTTTTGTGTCATATAATTTTTCAGAGTTACGTAGGACATCTACCGAGAGTCTCTTAACGTAGGACATCTACTCTCACACATCACTCCAAAATATGGGTTATTTTGGTTAAATTTATAAGAGATAGTGAAGGATTTAAAGTAGCCTATATGAATAAAATAACTATGCGAATAACCTACAATCTTAAGACATAAAATTTCATGTTCATGTCACATCTTATATTGGTAATCCTTACAC
>Ga0164310_10000473_pt1 | contig 21484 bp, 17 predicted proteins | sample GuaBasSedimGuay1_FD_121795 | JGI IMG/M metagenome (GOLD analysis project Ga0164310, IMG submission 121795) | Subseafloor sediment microbial communities from Guaymas Basin, Gulf of California, Mexico - Guay1, Core 4569-9, 0-3 cm | ecosystem: Environmental > Aquatic > Marine > Hydrothermal vents... | reverse complement strand
GAATACGGCCAGGCTCAGGTCTCGTACAATCTGACTAACTACAAAATTACTCCTCTTCATGTTCTGTTCGAAGAAACCTGCAAAGAAGCCGAGCGGCTCGGAGCACGGGTCACTGGCAGCGAGTTGGTGGGATTAATACCACTGGCGGCGATGCTGGAAACAGGACGTTACTTTTTGGAAAAGCAGGGTAAATCACCAGGGGTGCCGGAAGATGAATTAATCCACATCGCGGTAAAATCTCTTGGATTAAATGAACTGAGCAAATTTGAGCCCCAGAAGAAAATCATCGAATACCAATTCCAAGAAAAACATGGCAAACTGGCTAAATTGCCACTCCATAAGTTTGCTGATGAACTATCTTTGGACTCACCAACTCCGGGTGGAGGAAGCACCGCGGCATTGGCAGGTACACTGGGAGCTGCACTCTGCGCCATGGTAGCAAATTTGACCTATGGCAACAAGAAATACCCCGACGTCTGGGAGGAAATGAAAAACCTGGCCTGTCAAGCTCAACAACTCAAAGATAAACTCCTACAGCTTATTGAGCAAGATTCGGAAGCGTTCAATAAGGTGATGGCTGCCTTTCGGCTGCCCCAGAAAACAAAAGAAGAACAGGAAGCAAAAGCTAAGGCCATTGAACAGGCCACTAAAGAAGCTACTCTGGTTCCCCTGGAAGTAATGGAAGTTTCTCTCCAGGCAATGGAGTTAGCCAAAATTGCGGCCGAGGGCGGGAATGTCAATGCTATTAGCGATGCCGGGGTAGGGACTTTCATGAACTATGCCGCTGTCGAGGGCGCTTTTTTAAACGTAAAAATAAATCTCCCTGGCATTCAGGACGAAAAGTTCAAAGCCGATACCTTAGCCAAAGCAGAAAAATTGGTTGCACAGGCACGAGGTCTGAAAGAAGAGATCCAAGCTTTGGTGTACCAGAAAATTAGTAACAAGGAAGAGTAGTCCCAATCTTACCGATAGATTTTAACAATGGCAAATTTTTCTCAACAATTTTTTTGCAAAGGGAATATTAGCAATTGCCACAAGAAAAATAAATAATATGAGTAAAAAATAATCTGGAATTTTGATCGAACGCCCCAGGAGGGCGAAAAGATAAAATCGGGGTGTTCTGGAGAGAAAAACAGCAAGAAGGTATTTCATTACTGGATAATGAGCCAGAACTACTAAAAAACGCAAAGGATAAAAAGGTACTGGGGTAAATCCTGCTACTAACAAGGCGCTGAAAGGAGCTTTATTAAATACATCTACCAGTTTGTTAATAATAACGCTATTGCCAATTTTTCTGAAATATCTTAAGTCGAGAACAAATTTAAAAACAGAATAGTTAAGTGCCTCTGTGATCAAGGTAGCCGAAACAGACACTAAAGTAGTAACTATCGGGGGATAGAACTTGCTAAAATAGAAAAATACTGGCTCGTGAGGCACAATGGCAATTAAGAATTGAGAAGGAAAACTGTAAAAGAAAAGAACCCACAAATTTTTGCTTCTCCGGATAGAATCGCAGCTGAGCCACAATACCAGCAAAAAAATGATCAAACCAAACTCAAGTACAAATATTGTGGTTCTAATTTTGGGAAGAGGTTGTTTTTCTTTTACAGATGGAGGTGAGCAAATGTTCTTATAAGTGTCCACTCAAGTTATCCAAAATCAAATACTTGATTGGTTTTTCGGAATTGGCACGGATACTCGTGTTGCAGTACCCACATGTATTGGTACTCATAAAATCTCGTTTTATTTCCATTTGAGTTTTGTATTTTCTTAAAATTAAGCCACAAGGTGAAAGTGCACCATCGGGGTTTACGATAAAGAATCTTTCACCAGCTCGGCAATTGGGAATACTTCCCTGTTCAAAAAACTTGATCATCCTTTTGAAAACATATTCTGAGGCAAAAAAATTCTTATGTTTTTTCTTGAAATCAAGCAATTGTTTGACTATCTGCTTGAACTCTGGCAGTTCTTTTTGGGAAAGCATGTAATCTTTATTATTTGTTCTCAACCATGTGTAAGTGCTAAAATTGATTCTGACGTTCCATCTTTGAGCCAACATAGCCATTTGAAGCAGATCTCTGAAATTGTCTCTTTGAACAACACAACTGAGAGTAATAGCTTTATGGGGTTCTGAATCCAGTTCATTGACAAGCTTTTCTATTCGCTTAAAAAGTCCAGGGACGCCGCGGAACTCATCATGCCGTTCATCGGGATAGTCTAAAGAAAGAGAAAACTCATCCACCCCTGCCTCCCGTAGCCGTTGATATCTTTCTTTTGTTAGAAGGGTGCCGTTTGTGGTAACAACTATGTAGGGAGCTTTGTTTGGTATTCTGATAGCCTTAATGATTTGTTCCAGATCTCTACGAAGCAGTGGCTCACCGCCTGATATCTGGGCTACCACGGGTTGTATCTCTCGACAAAGCTCTCCGTACCTTTCAGGAGCAGCTCTTTGCTCATCAACAGGTCCTCCAAGATGGCAATGTTTGCAGTGAGCATTACAACTATAAGTAACCTCAAAGGAAACGCAGAATGGTCTTCGGGAAAAATAATTTCTAATCCCTCGCTTTGCTAAAGAGATTGTCCGTTTTACAGAAGTCATAACGATAAATAATCTCCTCTTTTCGTTTTAAGTCTCTTCTTATTTAACAAATAGATTGAAAACAACTTAACACCGATTAGAATAGCAGCAATTATTGTTGCCACAATCTGGATTTGCGGCAAGAAAATCAATAACAATGTTACAATACTTGAGTTGCAAAATTTCCCCCCGGGGCTATAGTTCAACAAATACACTACCTTATCAACTTTGTAAAAATAATTAGGAGAAATAATATCGTATTTAATAAATTGATAACTTAAGTAGAAATCAATAAATGTGTAATCGATGAGGTACAGAACAACAGGGAGAAACAAATACGGTCGAAAATACAGAAAATTAACATAGAAAAACAATATCTCAACCCGGTCGGCGATAATATCAATCTCCGCTCCTAAAATAGTTTCTTGTTTGAATTTTCGGGCATAAAATCCATCAATAAAATCTCCCAGCCAATGAATTCCAAAACCGATAAAATTATAAGTCGGATTCATTTGCGTAATAGCGAGAACAAAGAAAACAAGGGAGCAGCTCAGCCTCAGCACAGTAATAATATTAGGCACACTGTAAAAGCACTGAGGTTCTCTGGATTCAAACAAATGAATTTTCAATTTGCGCTCTTTTTCAGGTTTGGTAATTAGATCAAATAAATGTTAAGCAACTTCGACAATAATGTCAAGTGATTTTTTTGTGATTAGCTGTGATGATACCAAATCACATCTGGAAAATATTTAACAACACATAATGAAACTCTGGGATTTCAAAGCAATAGTTTACCGCTTCTGGCGTCGTTTTTTTCCAATTAACCTTATCTGGCAAGCAGAGCAAAAGGCGGCCCGGGAGTTATTCGAGCGTGACAATCAAGCAACGCAGCGAGTATTGAATGTAGGTTGCGGCGTAGGCGACAACTTGCCATTGACTTCAAATTTCGTGGTACAGGTTGATTTGTCCCAGCAAATGTTGCAACAGGTACGCCAGAAACAATCCTCTGCAAATCAGCGTACCCTACTGGTCCAGGCTGATGCTACCTCTTTGCCTTTCCGCTCTCAAACTTTTGACATCCTTTTATGCATCGGGGTGACAGAATACATTTCGGATCAAATTTCTCTGCTAAAGGAATTCCAGCGAGTTCTTGTTCCTGAGGGAGGGATGCTCATCACCATTTCTCATCGGCATCCCCTGAATTATCTACGTCTTTTGCTCGGACACCAGTTGCATTTGTTGCCAGAAGAAAAATTCAGCCGTCTCTTGCAGAGCTTCAATTTCCGTTTGATAGCCAGTCGACGTACATTGATTCAACAACAATTTTGGACTAAAAAAATCGATAACTAAATACCCAATTCAAATTCCTGAAACACACTTAACCCCTCAATTCTACAACGAAGATTTCATTTCGGACTTGATTCATTTCCCAAAATTTGGTATATTTTAGAATCTGTAGCAAGTTAACCAACCCTTTAGATAACAGAGAAAATGAATCTAAGCCAGTTATTCAGTCGTCAAAATCGAAAATACAACATTACTGTCCTTGTTGTGGTGGTCCTGTATTTTATCTTCCAAAATCAGGTTACTCATTTGCGTCCAGATCATGCCTTTCTGGGGTTGTTGATAATTAGTTTGGCCTTTTTGGGAAAGGAAAAGGCCAGACGTTTTCTGATTGATTGGGCTCCATTTATCCTATTTTTGATTGCTTATGATATGATGCGGGGGGTAGCAGATAGCATTCGCGGAGTAATTCATGTACAAGAACCTTATCAGTGGGAACACTGGCTCTTTGCCAAATTTTTTGGCGGTGAAATCCCTGCATTTTATCTTCAGCGAGTACAATATGAATTAGGCGATTCAATTCTACGCAAGTTTCTCGATATTATGGGCGCCAATTTTTACACCCTGCATTTTACCATTCCCCTACTCGTAGGTTGGGTCCTCTGGCATACTACCAATGATCGCAAAATGTTCTACCGCTTCGCTTACACCTTGACTGTTCTTAACGTTATGGCCTTAATTACTTTTATGCTTTACCCTGCCGCTCCACCATGGTATGTTTACTACTATGGATTTGTACAGCCAGCTCACACAAGCTTTTGGGGATTAAGTGCTGGATCTCTAATAAATGTAGACAGGCTTCTGGGAGTACACATTTTCAGTACCATCTGGGATTCCTTCAATCCTAACCACTTTGCCGCAATCCCATCGCTTCACGGTGCCTATCCAATCGTAGCTGCTCTTTTCCTATATCGTAAATTTAGGCGTTACCCGGTAATACTAATCGTCTATCCACTATTAGTGTGGTTTTCCGCTGTCTATTTGAACCAACACTACATAATTGACCTAATCATTGGAGGTGCTTATCTATTGGTGGCTTATGGAATTGTGGAATATTTCCTTTATCCCAAACTATTTACACGCTTTTTGGAAAAAAAGACCATCCCAATAAATACAAATACTGTTCTCCTTACTGAAAAGTAATCTCTTGGACAAAATTCAGATCCAATGACAATTATCAAAAAGCAAAATTTGTACCGTCTTGCAAAAGTAATTTCCAATGTTTTTGTCCCTCCGGTGACAACAGCAACAGCATTTCTATTACTCTGCTTGCATTATGCAACGAATATTGTGCAATTTGCTTTTTGGTTTATTATTTGCCTCATTTTTGCTGCCATATTGCCAATGATGTACGTTATTCATTTAGAGCTAAATGGACAGGTGAGTCAACTTCTTATCCCTATCAAAGAACAAAGAAACAAACCTTACCTGTTCGGAATGCTGTGTTATGCAATCGGATTAATTCTATTAATACTTCTGCGAGTTCCGATTTTAATTGTCGCTCTAATGTTCTGTTATTTGACCAATACAGCCGCTACCTTTATCATCAATCGTTACTGGAAGATCAGTGCTCATACAATGGGGGTAGCGGGACCATTAATATGCTTATCCTTCGTCTGGCCAAAATCGGTTTTGCCTGTGTATCTATTGATACCAATAGTAGCATGGGCAAGGGTACACCTGCAAGCTCACACCACAATGCAGACTATTGCTGGTGCCCTGTTGGGTTTACTATTAACCTTCATCCAATTGAAAATCATTCTTCAACTCAACTTCCAATAAAGCAATTTCAAGAAAGGACACAAATGAAAATTCAATTTTGGGGTGCAGTTCGTACCGTTACCGGTTCCAGGCATCTGGTGATGACTGAAAATCGCAAGATTCTTCTGGACTGTGGTTTGTTTCAGGGGCATCGTCAGGAGGCTAACGAGAAGAACCAAAATTTCCATTTCGACCCCGCTGAGATCAGCAGTATGATCCTATCGCATGCGCATATCGACCACAGTGGTAATATTCCTCATCTGGTGCGAAGTGGCTTTCAAGGAAACATACATGCCACTTCTGCAACTTTAGACCTGTGCAGTGTCATGTTGCGCGATTCCGCCCATATTCAGGAAAAAGACGCAGAATATGTAAACAAAAAACACGCTCGCAAGGGGTTGCCTTTGGTAGAACCTTTGTACACCACAGAAGACGCTCGCCAGTCCCTCAATAGTTTTGTCGGCTATGGCTATAACCGCTGGTTCTTTGTCGCTAACGGAGTAAAAGCTATTTTTCGTGAAGCTGGTCATATTTTAGGTTCAGCACAGGTTCTTTTGGAAGTGAACGAGAATGGACGTCAAACCCGACTTCTGTTTACTGGCGACCTTGGACGCAAGCATCTCCCAATTCTTCGGGACCCTTTCCAGGTTGAGGAAATCGATTATCTGATCATCGAAAGCACTTATGGTGGGCGTTACCATGCTCCGGTCACCGAAGTCAAAAACGAATTAGCTGCGGTAGTCTCGCGCACCGTGGCGCGTGGTGGCAAAATCATCGTACCAGCGTTTTCGGTTGGCCGTACCCAAGAATTAGTTTACTATCTTCACGAGCTTTTTAATGAAAAGAAAATTCCAGAGATCCCTCTTTTCGTTGACAGCCCCCTCTCGGTAAACGTAACTGAAGTATTCCGTCTGCATCCCGAATGCTATGATGCTGAAACCGAAGACCTGTTTTTGCGACACAATGAAGACCCCTTCGGTTTTGAGCGTTTACAGTACATTCGCAACGTAGAAGAATCTAAGCAACTGAATAATCACAAAGGTTCTTGCATCATCATTTCTGCCTCTGGCATGTGTGAGGCCGGTCGGATTCTACATCACCTTAAGAACAATATCGAAAACCCCGCCAATACTATTTTAATTGTGGGCTACATGGCACAGAATACCCTGGGCAGAAAATTAGTAGAACGTTGGAAAAAAGTAAAAATCTTTGGAGAACAATATGACTTGAGGAGTGAAGTTGTTGTAATGAATGCCTTTAGCGCTCATGCTGACCGCAGAGAGTTATTGGATTACATTTCGCACCTCAATCTTACCCGCCTTAAAGGCATTTATCTAGTCCATGGAGAAGAAGACCAAATTGAAGCATTAAAAGATGGAATTCAGGAATTAGGCTACCAAAGGGTTTACATTCCTGTGGAGGGCGAAATCTATGATCTGACTTAATTACTATTGTTTAAATATTTCTGGTACATATCTTTATGTGCGGGGTCGATCAAGATCATTTTCTGGAAAACTGATTTGTCCCTGGTATTCTTAAAAATATCAATGATCTCAGCAGAGTGGTTTTTGGCAAATTGCTGAGCCATTTGATGTTGAGGGTCATATTGGAGCATTTTGTAAAGCAGAGCAATAGCCTCGCGACAGTATTTTCGAACAGCGGTAGAATCTTGCTGCTGATAGGAAAGTCCTAAAAAATAAAGATCAACTGCCTGACGAAAAGTCAAATTCTCTTTACTGAGAACCTTATCAATCAAAACCTTACGCTCATCCCAGCCATCAATAAAACGACTAAAACGGGCTTGCTGGCTAATGTTCCGAGCTTTCTCAAAGAATTCTGTACCAGCGAATCTGCCACATTTGTCATACTCGAATCCGAGCATAATGTAAATATAGAAATCAATAAAACTGGTCAAAGGGTTAAAATTCGTGTCGCTATGTTGAAGATTATCTGTGAAACTGTAGTTAAACATCCAGCGGCGATCAAAGAACTGCATGTCGGAACGGTTAGAAATTAAGAAACGACCTTTGTAGCGGTCTTCGTAGTTAGTACTAACATCTTCCAGGTAAATCTGAATAACGATAGGAATTTCGTAATCATAACGTTCTTCTGTCCACTTAAAATTATTGATGTAACTTAAGAGTTTATCTTGCAGATTTTCAACCTTGTAGCGTCTCTCATGGGGTATTCTTCGAAGATCAACTGTCACCGTGGCAATTACCTTTTGTGTCCACCCGCGTGGTGGGAACATGGTAATACCCACAGCAACGAGCAATAGGTAAATGTATCTACGCAACATATGTGCCTCCACGTTTTTTCGGTTCAATAATAAATATAAGCTTCTAAACCAAAAAGTCAAGTTGAATATTCTGGAGAGAAATCTTTATGACCCCTCGCCGTTGGTTATTCATCGCAGCTATTCTTTTGCTACCTACCTGGGTTGAAGCTAGCTTTGAGGACTTACCAGTGGGGGCTCGCCCCGGCGGCATGGGAGGTGCTTGTGTAGCGGTTGCAGATGATGCCAATTTATTATTTTTAAATCCTGGTGGACTGGGGCAAATTTCTAACTGGCAATTTGGTGGATTTTACGCCCAACCCTTTGGCATGAAGGAGTTGGCCTATCAAATGTTTAGTTGGCTAAAACAATTTTCCTGGGGTGGACTGGGAATAGGTTTCCAACACTATGGGTATGAACTTTATCGAGAACAAACACTTGCCGTCGGTTGGGGTAATTGCTATCGCCAAAAGTTTCATTTCGGAGTTGCCGTTTACACCTATCAGCTTAATATCAAAAACTACGGTAGCGCTATTACCTGGGGAATTCAGCAGGGGTTTGTGCTCAGGCTTCAACCCAACTTAAATTTAGGTTTTGTGGCGAAAAACCTTAATCGCCCCCGTATTAGTAAAAACAAAGAGCTATTGCCTCAAATCTGGTGCACAGGAATTGCTATTCGGCCTACTGCTCACTTGCTACTTGCTTTCGATTTGTACAAAGACATAAATTTTCCATTAGAAACTCGACTCGGGGCTGAATGGCATTGGGGTAGATTTCTTGTGCTGCGATCAGGTTTTTGTTTCATCCCCGCACGTTGGACATTTGGTGGTGGTTTAAAAATAGGCTCTTTTACATTGGACTATGCCATGTGTACACATGCAGTTCTGGGGCTCACCCACCAATTTTCTTTCACCCTCTCCGCCAAAGGAAAGAAACAATAATGCAAGTAGTTTCACACCTAATATTAGGATTAGTTCTCAGCTTTCTATTCTCCTGTTCAGTGGCAGCTCAACAGACAGACTGGGAGAAATTTTTAGAAAGCGAAAAAGAAACTGCCGAAAGCTCTGAATTGCTGGAAAAGCTGGAACAATTACGAGAACATCCTTTAGATGTTAATCGAGCAAATCTGAAAATGTTGTTGACAATTCCCGGTATGCGACCAACTGTAGCCCGAAGCATCATGGCTTTGCGCCGAAAGCATAAACTGGTTAATCTGGAAGAAATCCCCCAAAATATCACTCTAACACCTGACGAATGGCGTTGGTTACGACAATTTCTGGTAATTAGAGTCCCACCACCTCGAACTCGACAATTCTCTCTGAAATTTCGCAGTCGCGTATTTCAGCGATTGGAAAAAGCCCGTGGTTTTCAACGGGCATACTATCAAGGCTCTCCGGTTAAACTGTATCACCGTCTCCAAGTAGTCTACCCGCCCCTGAAAGGCAGTTTAGTGCTGGAAAAGGATAGCGGAGAGAAAAATTGGAACGACCTGACGGTATTCTATCTCGAAAACAGTTTCTGGCAAGATCGCTTGCGTTTTATTTTCGGACACTATCATCTTGGTTTTGGACAAGGATTAGTATTTTGGACCCCTTATGCGTTTGCCAAAGGTGGCGAGCCCATTTTTCCTACCAAGAAAGTAGAACTCCCGGTAGAGGGAAATCGTTCAACATTTGAGACTGAGCTTCTGCGTGGCGCCGTAGCCTATTACCATTCATCTAAATTTTCTCTGCTGGCCTTCTACTCTGACTCTAGATGGGATGCCACTTTAACCAATGGTAAAGCACAAACCATCGCGAAAACTGGTTTGCACCGTACAGCTACCGAAACGGCCAAAAGGGACCAATTGCGTGAAAAGCTCTATGGCGGCCACGTAACTAAACAATTCAAAGAGAAACTCTGCATTGGGCTCTCATTCTATCAAAGCTATTTTCAGCCTGAACTAATGCACTCTTCCAAACCAGCAGATTATTTCCGATTTTGGGGATCTCGAAACCAAGTAGGAGGAATGAATATTGACTATCTGTTCACCAGGGGTATGATTTTTGGAGAAATCGCTGCTTGCCACCATGGTGGAAAGGCTGGTTTGATGGGAGCAATTTTTGACTACCATGCCGTCCAGCTCTCCACTTTATTCCGCTACTATGGCAGAGAGTTTCAGAATCTTCACGCTCATGGTTTTGGTGAAAGTGACGACACTTGCAATGAAATTGGCCATTACTTTGGCTTACGCTATCGTCCATCTCGTAAATCCCAATTTTGGCTTTATTTCGATCAATTTCGTCAACCCTGGTGTACTGCTACCAAACCCATGCCTTCCTCCGGATACGAATGGTTATTCCAATGGCAACAAAAGTTTTTCCGCGGTTTTTCAATCATTGTTCGAGTACGAGAAAAAACCAAAGAGCATACGGAAACAGTCACGCTGGATCAGATTCAGCGCACGCCGCAAATACCCTTTTCCCGGCGCACTTACCGTGGTCAATGGGAAATGAGAGTCTCACCTCGTCTGCGATTACGCGGCAGAGTCGAGTGGATAGTAGTAGCTCCTCGACGAGAAGGTACATTTGATCAATTCGTTCACCGCGAAAAAGGAATACTTTTATTTCAAGATTGCTACTGGCAGCCAATTTCCAGTCTTACTCTAAGGGCTCGCTGGACCTTGTTCGATACCGACTCATACAATAGCCGCCTCTATCAATTTGAATCTGACCTCTATGGCGTGATGAGTAATAAGGCACTTTATGGTAAAGGCAGCCGCTGGTACACTGTAGTGCGATGGAAATGGACAAAACTCTCGACAATTTCTTTAAAATATGCCACCACTTATTTTGTCAATCGCCAAACCATTGGCAGTGGTTACGAACAAATCGATTCAAATACTGACCACTGGATCAGCGTACAGTTGGATGCGGGTTGGTAAAAGTAACAAAAGAGACTTGTTTTTGCCAAAGGATTTTGTTATCTTGTTTTCAAAAGATCAAAGTTACCAAATTTGATTATGACAAGCATGAAAAATCCCGACACATCTCACTACGCTGAGATAGTTTTTCCTCTTCCGATAGATCATTCATTTACTTATCTAATTCCGCCACAATTCTCTACGATTTTGAAACCTGGATTTCGGGTGTTGGCTCCATTTGGGCGCCGTAAATTGACCGGCTTTGTAGTAAAACTTAAACAACAAACCGACCTTACAGATTTGAAAGAGATCGAGGATGTACTGGATGAGGAACCAATTTTCTCCCCAGAATTGTTGCAGCTTACCGAGTGGATTTCCAAATACTATCTAGCACCCTGGGGTGAAGTACTGAATGCAGCTTTGCCTGCCGGTATCAATCTGGAATCGAAACGAAGGGTGATTTTATCGTCTGATTTGGACACCGAAACCATTTCGCAACTTCAGGATATCAGTGAGAATCAACGTAAAATTCTACTGCTATTAGCTAGACAAACTCTGGTGGAGAGTACCAGTCATAAAAAGCCGCCCAGGGGCGGCCTGCATGTTCACCAATTACAGAAAAAATTGGGGACAACCAATCTCTATCACAATCTGACAGTTCTACGTCAAAAGGGCTACGTAGACATCCAGAGTGTCATATCTCGACCAAAAGTGCGGATTAAAACTCGTAAATATGTAGAACTATCATCAGCATGGCAAGTGCCCGAGCGGTTGAATGCTGAGATCGAAAATCTACTAAAAAAACATCCGCGTCAAGCTGAAATTTTGAAATTCTTTCAGCAACACCCAGAAGGAGATTTTCAGAACGATTTATTGCGCAAAACAAATGCCAGCCTTTCCTCTTTGAATGCTTTGCAGAAACGAGGCATCATTCAGATTCATACTCGTGAGGTAATGCGCGATTATTACGCTGATCAGGCAATAGAACAACCACCTTCATTAATACTGAATCCAGACCAACAGCGAGTAGTGCAGGAAATTTGTGAAGCTATCGAAAAGGGGCAATATCAAACTTTTCTGTTATACGGCGTTACCGGTAGCGGTAAAACCCAAGTGTACATCACGGCAATTTCCCAGGTACTGGAATGTGGTAAAACGGCCATTGTATTGGTTCCGGAGATCTCTTTGACATCTCAAATAGTGGGTAGATTCAAAGGTTACTTTCAGGACAAAGTAGCCGTATTGCATAGTCGAATGTCGGCTGGGGAACGTTACGATTCCTGGAGGAAAATTCGCCAAGGGGAGTTCAAAATTGTCATTGGGCCTCGTTCAGCAATTTTTGCCCCGCTACAAAATATCGGACTAATCGTAGTGGATGAAGAACAGGAGGCCTCCTACAAACAGTACGATTCGTCACCCCGCTACCATGCACGTGATGTTGCAGTAATGCGCGCCAAAATCAACAACGCCGTCGCAGTTTTAGGCTCGGCTACCCCTAGCGTAGAATCCTATTACAACGCCGAACGGAAAAAATACACCTTACTATCTTTACCCAGTCGTATTGATGATATTCCTTTACCCAAAGTGGAAATAGTCGATATGGCAGAAGAGTGGAAACAGCGTCGGCAATCGACTTCTTTTGTTTTCTCCAAACGGTTGTTAGAAAAAATTGCCGAAAAGATCACCCGAAGAGAACAAGTGATTTTGTTACAAAACCGCCGCGGGTTTTCTTCTTGCCTGGTTTGTCGCGACTGTGGTTTTATAGAAAGATGCGAAAACTGCAACATTACTCTGACTTACCATCTAAAGGGACGCCGTTTGCTTTGCCATTATTGTGACTTCCATAAACCTGCTCCCGAAACATGTCCCAACTGCGGGGGTATCAATATCAAGTACAGCGGGGTTGGTACCCAGCGGGTAGAAGAAGAACTTAAATTACATTTTCCCGAAGCACGAATAGTTCGCATGGATTTGGACACTACCTTGCGAAAAGGCGCTCACGAGCAAATCCTGCGCGATTTCAGGCAAGGAGAGTACGACATCCTTCTGGGCACTCAAATGGTAGCTAAAGGCTTAGACTTTCCCAAAGTAACTCTGGTAGGAGTGATTTCTGCAGACGTTACCCTCTTGATTCCTGATTTTCGTTCCTCCGAACGTACCTTTCAGTTGCTTACCCAAGTAGCAGGGAGATCTGGACGAAAAGGAAAGCAGGGTGAAGTAATCATTCAAACTTATTCGCCAAACAATCACAGTATCCGTTTTGCCCAGAAGCACGATTTTCTACGTTTCTACGCCAAAGAAATTGCCGAACGGCGCGAGTTGCTCTATCCACCTTTCGGCCGATTGATTGAAATCGAATTCAAAGGCGAAGATGAAAAGCAAGTTCTTCAAATCGCCAAACAATTTACTACATTTCTTAATTCAGAAAGCCATTTTTATCACTTGCTGGGTCCTTCCCCTGCTCCGCTTTCCAAGATTAAAGGTGAATATCGCTATCATCTCATATTGAAAAATGACAAAAGAGCTGACCCATCTGGTAAAAAAATGCGTGAAGAGCTGCATCGGGTATGGACAGAATTCCAACGACATTTGCGCCACCACACCGTGCATGGCATTATCGATGTGGATCCTTTGGAGCTGGTGTGAGAAAAAATGAAGGCATAAAATAGCTTTTGGTAACAAAACGATCCTTGACAATTAATACTAAATTTAGTATCTTGTTAAAGCTTTAGGTGAAGAATGTCGAAAATGAGGAAAAAAACTATTGGAAGTTCAATATACTCAAAGAACTACCCTCAAAGAAATTATTGCAGCTTTCAATAGATTTTTCCACAACGGCAATTATTATTGTGGTCAATATTAAATAGCAAAAGAGCATCACATAAACTAGAGGAAGCCGAATTGTGTATAACAGGCGAAAACTCACTTTGGTTCTTGTGATTTGTCTCAATTTGGAATACTCTGTTTTGTATTCTCAAGAGTTGAAGCGTAGTGGAGACAAAGTTTGGTCGATTCAACCAAAACTTACTAATACAATAAGAGTCAAAAGCTTAGGTCTTCTCAAAGAATTCCCAATTGATGAGACTGTAATCGTTTATGATCATGCTCCTTATAACCAATATAGTCCGCTGATGGCCTTTGATGGGACAAACTACTTAGTGGTGTGGTGTGATTCCCGAAACGGTGAAGTTCTCCAGCTTTATGGAACACGACTGAGTCCATCCGGTGTAGTATTAGATCCTGCTAGTATTCCAATCTCAACCTCTAATTATGATCATTGCCCTGCAGCGGTTGTCTTCGATGGATCAAACTTCTTTGTAGTGTGGCAAGAGATTCAAAACGGGATTTTCAAGATATTTGGGGCACGGATTGCACCTTCGGGAACTATTTTGGACAATACGCCGATAGCAATCGGTAGTAATCCCGGAGAGCCTGGTGGCGTCTCTATGGCGTTTGATGGAACAAGCTATTGGGTGGTGTGGGACTCTTACGGGGACATCTACGCAAAGCGCATCAGCCCATCAGGTATTGTGTTGGATTCCATAAAAAGAACTATCGCTACGGGGGCAAATAATCAAAGATTTCCGTCTGTCTGTTTCGACGGCACTAATTATCTTGTGGTCTGGCAGGAGTTTCGCGGCAGTTATTCTGACCTATATGGGACGCGAGTAAGTCCCTCAGCGGATGTCCTGGATCCGGAAGCAATTCCCATCTCTACTGCGGAATATGATCAGTGGATAACTTCGATCGCTTTCGATGGGACGAATTATTTTGTGGTCTGGCAGGATGAACGAAGCGGATCTTCTGGAGACATCTATGGTACCCGAGTAAGTCCAAGCGGAAATGTCCTTGATTCTGTAGGTGTAGCAATATGCACTATCCCAAACCCGCAGGGAAATCCCAAAGTTGCTTTTGATGGAACGAATTTTTTTGTTGTGTGGCAAGACCTTCGTAATAACCTTGATTACGACATCTATGGGTGTCGAGTGAGTTCTTCGGGTACCATCCTCGATTCCACAGGAATTGTCATTTACAATCGCAACCTTCCCCAAAGTACACCTTCAATATCATTTGATGGTACAAATTATCTTGTCTTCTGGGTACACAGTTGGCTGGTGCCGGATTTTGATAACGTCCATGGTACTCGGGTGAGCACCTCAGGGGTGGTTTTAGATCCTGAAGGGATCCTTCTCACACCCAGCAGCAACTGGCAAGAATCTCCATCAGTTGCTTTTGACGGGACAAATTATCTTGTGGCTTGGCAAGAGTATCGAAGAGGTTCCTTTGATGTCTTTAGTGCACGGGTCAATCCATCAGGTACCATTAATCCTAACCGAATTATGGTCTCCGTAGGAGCAGGCGAACAGAGATTCCCTTCGGTTACCTTTGGTAGATCATACTACTTAGTGGTATGGCAAGATTGGCTTGAGGGTTATTCTGTTATCTGGGGCACTAGAATAAACACTGCAGGTAAGGTTTTAGATCCAACCGGCTTCCCTATTACCCCTTTTCTTGTTGAGCCATCTCACTTCTATAATCGGGAGTTTCCTTCCGTTGGCTATGATGGTACAAACTACTTCGTCATGTGGCGAGACTGGCGCAGTGGTCACAGCGATATCTATGGGGCTCGTATCACCCCTTCAAAAGTTGTATTAGACCGCGAAGGGATAGCTATCTGTGCAACTTCCAACCAACAAGAACTTCCTCGCGTTGCCTTTGATGGAACAAACTACCTGGTCGTCTGGCAAGAGTTTAGAGATACTACTGGATCTGGCATCTACGGTGCACGCGTGAGTCCCTCGGGATTGGTCATAGATTCAACTGCCATACCCATCTCTACAGCTCCTAATGTGCAAGAGCTTCCCTGCCTTGCTTTCGATGGAACCAACTATCTTGTGGTTTGGCAGGACTTTCGAAGCAATTCCAGCATGGATATCTATGGGACGCGGGTGAGTCCTTCCGGTAATGTGCTAGATCCTGAAGGAATTGCTATTTCCGTGGCAGATTTTGATCAAAATTCTCCTGCAGTAGCCTTTGATGGGACAAACTTCATTGTAGTCTGGGAGGACCATCGCAATGGTTCCGATTCTGACATTTATGGGACCCGAGTTACTCCCGCGGGCATTGTTTTGGACTCTTTAGGGCTTAAGCTTATTGACGCCCCATTCAATAGATCCAAACCGTCGATAGCGGGAGGTTCCTCAGGTCAATGCTTTATTGTCTACCAGGGCTTTTCTGATTTACAGCATGGAGGCACCAGGGTCTATGGCGCTTTCTATTCTAGTAGTATGGTTGGTGTGGAAGATGGATCCCAATCGAACGAGTTTCTACCTTCAGAATTTGGATTATATCAAAACTGGCCTAATCCTTTCAGCGATGCTACATCTATTCGATACCAGCTTGAGGACAGAGGAGAAGTTTCGCTGCAGATCTATAACCTCATGGGACAGATAGTAAGAACTATCATCGTAGGAGTGCAATCACCCGGTTCCTACTTGGTTAGATGGGACGGTAAGAACGATAAAGGCAAGACGGTTCCCAGCGGTATTTACCTGATTCGGCTAAAAACCATCGGTCAGCAAGATGTGAGAAAGATTGCTTTAGTTCGGTAAACTTATCGGCAAGCCACAAGATTATTAACATACGGAGTCAACTTAATGAACAATTGCAGGAAAACAGTCAAATGGATTTTATTACTACTTGCAGTTAGTGGCGCTGTTGCTAAGGTTATGGCTCAAGAAGCGGATTTCCTATCTTATCCCTGGTCGAAACAAAAGGCCCTTTTGAAAAATAATAATAACACTAGGGTCCTGGGTTCCAACAGGGGCTCTGAGCTTCAGATAATAGGCATTTGGCCTTTTGGGGAAGTCTATGCTGTGACATCTGACTCTACTCGGAACCTATTATTCTTAGGCTCAGGGGGTGGTGTCTACATCGCCGATGCGTCCGACCCCTATAATTTGACTCCAGTATCTAACGCAATACGCACCCAGGGGTTAGTTTTGGGGTGCTTTTACACGGATGGTCGGCTTTACATAGCCACTGGGTACCCAGGAATTGAGATTTGGGATGTGACAAACCCAAGCTTTCCATTAAAATTAGGTGCCTTTGATACAGAAGGATATGCAACAAAAGTATATGTTTCAGGTCGCTATGCGTATGTCGCAGATACCGAAGCAGGTATGCGTATTATTGATGTTTTTGACCCCTCAAATCCTCATGAAGTAGGTTTCTATGAGACGGAGGGTCACGTAATAAACGTTAATATTTCGGAACCCTACGCCTATCTGGCCTGCGACTACATAGGCATGTACATACTTGACATTTCAAATCCGAAGCGCCCAAAGGTTGTGGGAGCCTACGATACTTGGGGTTCCGCTCGGGATATCGAAATTTCGGGTTCTTATGCGTATATTGCAGACTGGGGAATGGGTATAGCTGTTGTAGATATCTCAAATCTGTCCAATCCGAAGCTAGTTTATAACTATTGGGCAAGTAGTAATTTCACACTAGACATAAGTATTGCCGGATCTTATATGTATGTTGCAGAAGAGCAGCTGTATCTCGGTCCTGGGAGAGTATTCGAAGTAAATGTTGAGATCGTAAACATTTCAGACCCTCTCCATCTGCAGCATGTAATCAACCTAATAGGCTATCATCGTCGTGGAAAGTCACAGATGGTCTGTGTATTTAATAAACATGTCTATTTGGCTGCAGCTTGGGGAGGATTGTACGTCTGGAATGTTTCAACACCCACAAATCCTCAACCTGCGTTCCGTTATATAACTCCTATTACTGCAAAAGATGTACACATCTCAAACAACTTTGCTTATGTGGTGGATTACTGGGCGGGGTTACACATCATCGATATTTCTAATCTTTCAAGTTCCTTTGAGGCCGCAGCATATATTAGAGAAGGCTTTTCGAATATATATATTTCCGGGGATTTCGCCTATATAACGGCTAGAGGCCAATTGAATATTTTTGATATATCGAATCCGCTTCCACCAGTAAAAGTAGGAGAGATTTCATTCTCCGACTACCATGATCCAACAAGTATCTACGTCTCGGGATCATACGCTTATCTGTCAATGAAAGGCGGCTGGTTTATTATTGATATATCAGATCCTGCAAATCCATCAGAAGTGGCGCGTGTAGATGGAAGTGCGCTCGACATATGTGTTTCCGGTTCCTATGCTTATGTAATCCCTGGATTGAAGATTTTTGACATTTCAAATCCCTCAAATCCAATATTACTGAGTGAGGCGCAGGGATTAACTGGCTCACCTCAGGGTATCTACATCTCAGGTCATTACGCCTATGTTGCCTATGAAATAGTACTTGGACCCTACTCCGGCGGGCTCGGTATTGTGGATGTTACAGATCCATTAAACCCCACTGTCCTAGCAAATTACATAACACCTGGTGAAAGCAAATCGGTATATGTATCCGGGTCATACGCTTATCTAGCAAACGGCTGGAATGGGCTGGTTGTTATTGATGTTTCCGATCCTTCGAATCCGGTCGAGGTAGGATATGATCTCACTCCCGGGATAGCAATGGACGTTTTTGGTACGGATGGCTATATTTACCTAGCTGACGGTGCTGCTGGTCTTCGGATCTATCAATTTAGTGCAACGGAAGTTGAGAAAAAAAGCAAAGACATACCTTGCCAAAGTTTTGCGTTACAGCAAAACTTTCCTAATCCCTTCAATACCCAAACCACCATCGAATACCAACTGCCCAGGTCTTCCTACGTCTGCCTGGAAATTTATGACCTCCTTGGACGTCGAGTTCGAACGTTGGTAGAGGGCAAGAAAGAAGCTGGAGTGCATCGAGTTGAGTGGGATGGGAAAAATATGTTGGGCAAAAATGTAGCCAGTGGAGTCTATATTTGTAGGATGCAAGCTGGGGGTTTCGTTAATCGAAGAAAACTTGTCCTAATTTATTAGTACCTTTATGATGTTTCACTCAAGAAAATTTTCTCACACCCAAGAAAAAACGATGAGACCATCAAAGTTCTTTTCAGGGCCTGTAGTTCCGTCATCATCGTCATTCTTGTGACACAACTTATTTATTTTCTGATTCTTATAGAGGCACAAATAGCAATTTAATTTTTTACTTTTCGGTCCGGGTTTGTGCGAACGATGGATGACAAACGTTAACCACGATAGTGAACATTTGAAATGACGCGAAGAAAGATGTTAGAACAGAAAACGAGGAGTAATAGCAGCAACCTGAAACCAGTTTCAGTATAAGGGACAATACCTCTATGCGTTATGCAATTATTGCCGATATTCACAGCAATCTACCTGCGCTGCAAGCGGTATTATTTGATATTGAAAAATATGGGGTAGACGAAATTGTCTGTGCCGGCGACGTAGTCGGCTATGGGCCGTTCCCCAATGAATGTATTGAAATAGTCGAAAAAACTGTTGCTCACACCGTTATGGGCAATCACGACTGCGCTATTCTCGACACGACGGAACTAAAATATTTCAATACCTATGCTCGAGAAGCTATTGAATGGACTTTACAGGTGCTCATACCTAAATCAGTTCAGTTTCTTTCGTCTTTAGGCATGATAAAAATTCTACAAGATTTTACTTTAGTGCATAGTTCGCCAAGCTCGCCAGGCGAATGGCTTTACATATTTTCTTTAACTGAAGCAAGAAAAAACTTTGAACATTTTCGTACCCCCATCTGTTTCATCGGCCATTCTCACATCCCAACGATCTTTTGTCATAGAAATGAACGCTGCTGGGTGGTGCGAAATACTGACATTGCTATTGAACCTGATACTCGGTACATTATTAACGTTGGTAGCGTAGGTCAACCTCGTGATGCTGATCCCCGGGCTAGTTACGGCATTTATAATACAGAAACACAGAATTTCACCTTGCATCGAGTACCCTATGATATTCAAACCACACAAACAAAAATGGCAGAGATGGGTTTACCCACCTATCTGATCAAAAGGTTAAGCTATGGACGATAATGAGACATCTATATTAATTAATTACTAGCTACCTTTAACAGTGATAATTGACTCAAATCGTTTCCCAGGGAGGAAAGTCTTATGAGAACACCTGACCCTTTAACTAAACACAAACAATCCCTGCTTTCCGAAGAGCAATATTATCAGATTTCTAACGAACTGGATTTACTAAAAGGAAAGCTCAAGGCAACACTTCTTGTTTTTGGCGATATGAATGGCCAGTTGATTACTCATAAAGGGGAAATACCAGGTATCGACATTACTGTATTAGCTGCCCTTATCGCCAGCGACTTCTCTGCTACTACAGAGATTGCTAAACTTCTGGGCAAAGAAAATCAATTTCGGTTGCATTTTCATGAGGGCACTCAGCAGCACCTCTATATTTCCAGCGTAGGAGAGGAGTTCTTTCTGGCGGTAGTTTTTGACTCTAGCGTCACATTGGGAATGGTACGCATTTTTACCGCCAAGAGTATTACTAAAATTACTCGCCTGATCGAAACCTCAGTAGAAAAAGCCGTTCAGGCAAGCAATATTGTGGATGCAGAATTCAAAACTTTTATTGAAGAAGACCTGAATAAAATTTTAGGATAATAATATGTTTATCAACTGGGCGCTTCAAGAAATTACCATGAAGATTGTCTACTATGGGCCTGCCCTCAGTGGAAAAACAACGAATTTAGAATACATTTACAACCGTATTGCTCCTTCACATCGGGGAGAAATGGTAACATTACGAACCCGTGAAGACCGTACCATATTTTTCGATTTTATGCAAATTGAATTAGGCACAATCGGTGGTAAAAAACCGAAATTTAGCCTTTACACCGTACCTGGCCAAGATTACTATGCCTCCAGTCGTAAGATTATTCTTAAAGGCGCCGATGGAATTGTATTCGTTGCTGATTCTCAATGGCAACGATTGAATGAAAATATTGAATCGATGCTGAGCCTGGAACAAAACCTCATCGCTGACGGACAAAGTTTGGGTAACATTCCCTGGGTCCTCCAGTACAACAAACGAGATTTATCACCAGTGCACTCCATTGCTACGCTGCAGGAAAAATTGAATTTTAACCAGGTACCTTACCTCGAAGCTGTAGCAGTTCAAGGGAAAGGCGTGGTAGAAACTTTAAAAACCATCATAAACTTAGTAGTATCGGACATCGAACAAAAATTGAAAATCATGCTGCAAGGAAGGGATAAAAATGGCATTCAGTCAAGAAAAAATACCTGCACCGCAAAGATTGATTGAGGAAGAAATTGCTAAGGTTGTAAATCTGGGCAATATCAGAGCGGCTTTTTTATTCTCGGAAGAGGGTTTATCATTGGCAGAAGTTCCTGGTGATAACACCACATCGGTAAGCCAAGCATTAGAATTAGCACTCTCAGTACAGGATGCAGTTAATCTGCTCAATGAACGTGAACAACTACAAGGTACTCGGGAACTTATCTTTGTTACTCATAGTCGTACCCGATATGTTATCCGTTATTTTAAAGCCTTTGCCCAGCGAGTTACCCTGGTATTAATAGTACCACCAGGTAAAACGTATCGCGCTCACACCAATCGGATTATTCGCGCTATCAAAAATATTAGTAAACTTTGACCACAATTGTGTAACTATGAAT
>Ga0164310_10000471_pt1 | contig 21501 bp, 25 predicted proteins | sample GuaBasSedimGuay1_FD_121795 | JGI IMG/M metagenome (GOLD analysis project Ga0164310, IMG submission 121795) | Subseafloor sediment microbial communities from Guaymas Basin, Gulf of California, Mexico - Guay1, Core 4569-9, 0-3 cm | ecosystem: Environmental > Aquatic > Marine > Hydrothermal vents... | reverse complement strand
GTTCACTTTCAGAAACCGTGAATTCAACATATCTTCGAATGTTTCCAAAACCTTTAGCAAGAAAGATACGTTCAAGAAAAATATCATCTGCATTTACACGAGCATGTGATTATAATATCAAACGATTAGTTTATCTGAAATATCTAGAAAACCTTGAAATTGATTTAAAAACAACCTGACCTCATAATATTGTCCCAAAGCCGTAAATATGGTAGAAATTTTTCATTTCAACATTGGAATGTTAAGATCTGTTTTCTTTACAACCTCAATTGCGTCATTATATCCAGCATCAGCGTGTCTAATAACACCTATTCCTGGATCTGTTTTGAAAACCCGTTTGATACGTTCATCAGTTTCTTTTGTTCCATCGCATACAACTACCATACCTGCATGTGTTGAAAGACCAATGCCAACACCACCTCCATTATGGATTTGGACACTATCTGCACCAGCTGCACAGTTCAATAGTGCATTCAGTAAAGGCCAATCGGCAATGGTGTCACTTCCATCTTTCATACTTTCAGTTTCTCTATATGGTGATGCAACACTTCCAGTATCAAGATGATCTCTTGTAATTGCAATAGGTCCAATTTCTTCATCTCGTATCATTTTATTAATTGCAAGGGCAAATTGTTCTCTTTCCCCATAACCTAACCAACAAACTCGTGCAGGAAGGCCCTCCCAAGGAAGATGTTTTTCAGCTAGTGTAATCCAATTAGATAAAACATCATTATCTGGAAACATCTGAAGTATCATTTTATCTGTTTTAATAATGTCATTGGGCTCTCCTGATAATGCAATCCATCGAAATGGACCACGTCCAACTGCCAGTAATGGACGTACATATGCAGGGACAAAACCTGGATAATCAAATGCATTGATTAAACCTGCTTTTTCTGCCTGTCCTCTTAAATTATTTCCATAATCAAAAACAATACTTCCATTTTCTTGAAATATTAGCATTGCTTTACAATGTTCTTTCATACTTTTCATTGATAACTTAATATATTTATTAGGTTCTTTTTCACGAAGTTTAATTGCATCAGAAAGATTTTCTCCTGCGTAGCCTGCTGGGATATATCCTTTTAATTCATCATGGGCAGAGGTTTGATCTGTTACAACATCGGGTTTAAATCCTTGTTTCACAAGAGCTGGAAATATATCGGCGCAATTTCCAATAAGACCGATTGAAAGAGGTTTTCCTTCTTTTTTTGCCTGCTGAGCTAATGAAACTGCCTCATCAATGCTGTCTGTTTTTTTGTCACAAAAACCTGCTTTTATCCTTTTATCAATACGTTTTATGTCACATTCAACAGCAATACAAACTCCTCCAGCCATGGTTACTGAAAGGGGTTGAGCACCACCCATACCACCCATACCACCAGTAAGAACGATTTTTCCTTTTAGATTACTATTAAAATGTTTTTTTGCAAGAGCTGAAAACGTTTCATATGTTCCCTGAATGATTCCTTGTGTTCCAATATAGCACCAGGATCCTGCGGTCATCTGTCCATACATGATTAATCCAAGTTGTTCAAGCTCGTAGAATTTCTCCCAGTTACTCCAATTAGGAACAATATTTGCATTTGCCATAAGTACGCGGGGAGAGTTTTCCCATGTTTTAAACACTGCAACGGGTTTTCCAGATTGAATAATCATGGTTTCATTGTTTTCTAGATTTTTTAATGTTTCAACAATGATTTCATAGCATTCCCAGTTTCTTGCTGCTTTCCCTGTTCCACCATATATGATGAGTTCTTCTGGAATTTCAGCGTTTTCAAGATTGTTTTCAAGCATTCTAAGAATTGCTTCTTGTTTCCAGCCTTTACATCGAAGTGTTTTGCCTCGTTGAGCCTTTATTTGTTTCCCCATGAAAATCAATTTCCTGTATCAATAATTTTCTACTTAAAAGTTTTCAAAAAATAGATTGAAAAATCTATCCCTTCTCAATGAGAATAGGAAGGGGAGCTGGCCTCACTAGGAGGGGATGGGATGCACTCTAACAAAAAACTACCAGCCCGATTCCTTCCATCAACACATATTATATGCAGGTATTTATGCTTTTCGTTTCTTTCAAGCAAAAGCATATAAAAAAGTATAAAAATCCTATAACAATAAATAAGAAAATGAAGAAATATTAAACGCTAAACAATCAAAAAATTATGATTTATGCAACAGCGATACTGACTACGTTATTTCCACGAAGGATAATGGTTCCAAGACGTCTTTTTGTTTCATCATGGGTTTCTTCAACTTCAGTTAATACCATATTCATGTATTCATCATAGCCTGAAAGTGTCCCGTCAATGATTCGACCATCTTTAAGGAGTAATGATAGTTTTTGGTTTATTGTTTTTTCAAGTACATCTAAAGGTAATGCCATGGGCAGTGGGAAACATATTATCCTTTTTAAATCATTCCCCTTTATCAGTTCGTATTTCATTGAAAGTTGATTTTGTAATGCATAATAATTATAAGGCATGGGTTGATTATAGGCAAACTCTGACTTCAGGGGAGAAGTAAGCTTATGTCTGATGGAAAAATTGTACATGTTGTTGGCACAGGAACGATTGGAGAACCATTAATTGGATTATTATGTGACGCAAAAAAAGACCTTGGAATTGATGAGGTTACATTTTATAAACATACGGCCAAAGAATTAGATCGACCAAAAATTAAAGGGCTTGTAAACAGAGGGGCAGATCTTTCTGTTGCTGAAGGAAAAACTCAGGATTTTCAGGAACTTGGTTTAGAACCGGTATATACTGCGGAAGAAGCAATTAAACGGGCATCAGTTGTAATTGATTGTACACCTGGTGGAACTGGACTGATGAACAAAGAGAAATATTATAATAAATATAAAAATAGGATCAGTGGTTTTCTTGCGCAGGGGTCAGAATTTGGTTTTGGAAAAATGTATGCTGTTGGAATAAATGATGCTGCAATTACTCCAAAGGATCAATTCATTCATGTTGTCAGTTGCAATACTCATAATATAGCTGTTTTAATTCAAACACTTGCAATGAAAAACAATAAAAATCATTTAAAAGAAGGAAAATTCTTGTGTATCCGTCGATCAAATGATATCAGTCAAGTGAAAAGCTTTGTACCGTCACCTGAAGTGGGAACACATAAAGATCCAATGATGGGGACTCATCATGCAAAGGATGTGTATCATCTCTTTAAAACATTGGATATAGATTTGAATGTGTTTTCAAGTGCATTAAAATTAAATACACAATATATGCATTGTATTTGGTATAATTTAAAATTAGATACAAAAACATCTGTGGAAGATGTTATCAACAAATTTAATGAGAATCCAAAAGTTGCAGTAACTAATAAGCAAGCAGCTAATCTTGTTTTTTCCTTTGGACGTGATCATGGCCATTATGGACGTATTCTAAATCAAACAGTAGCAGTTCTTCCTTCGGTTCATGTGATTAATGACAATGAAATATTTGGATTCTGTTTCACCCCGCAAGATGGAAATTCACTTATGAGCAGTATCACAATGACAGAACGATTTCTATATCCGGATACCTATGAGGATTATTTACATTGTCTTGGACCATTTTTACTACAAGAAGTTTAAGTTGTCCAATAAAAAATAATATCGCTTATGTGCAAATGAGAAAAAACTATAAAATCATTCGCGACTCCATTCATGGAGATATAAAACTTGAAGGTGTATTTAAAGAACTTCTTGACAGGCCTGAACTTCAACGACTAGGTTCAATCAAACAACTTGGTCTTGCTTATCAGGTATTTCCTGGTGCTCATCATACCCGTTTAGAGCATTCATTAGGTGCGTTTCATATGGCATCTATGATTGCTCAGACATTAGCCCTTCCAGAACATTTAGCAAATCATTTCAGATGTGCATCATTACTTCATGACATTGGACATGGTCCGTTTTCTCATACATTAGAATCAATTTTAAGAGAACGATATAATGTAGATCATGTTGATTTAACTGAAAAACTCATAATGGGCGATTATAACATTTTTCAAAATCATGAATTATCCTTTATTCGCGATGTAACCACTGTTTCATCTCTTTTGGATTCTTTCGATTTTGATAAAAAAATGCTTGTCGACATAATTCGAGGTAAAGATCAAAAAAACCCATTTTTAGGAGAATTATTGAATAGTGTTGTCGATGTCGATCAACTTGATTATTTACTTAGAGATTCACAGTATACCGGTGTTGCATATGGTATGATTGATAGTCAGCGTTTCACTCAAACTGTTAATGTATATGATAATCATCTAGCATTGGATAGAAAAGGTGTTGGAGTTGTTGAGAATATTTTAATGGCTCGTACTTTGATGTATTCATCAGTTTATTTTCATAAAACAGTACGGATTGCTGAATTAATGCTTTCAAAAACAATGGAATCAGTTCCAGATTTACAACCTTTTGAATTTTTTAAACTAACTGATGGGGAACTTATTGAAACATTGAAAAATAAAGGAGAATATCAAAAAGAGATTATTACACGGTTAAAATATCGTGAATTATTCAAACAGGTATATGCAGTATTACCTCCAGACCAAACAGATCACTCAAGGGATATTGTCAAACGATTAGAAAACATTGGTTTTAGAAGATATGTTGAAAAGGAATTTGAAAAAACCTTATCTATACCCAAAGGTCATGTAATTATTGATGTTCCGTACTTGGATTTACATCAAGCAGAACCTCGTATACAAGAAATTGATATGCCAGTTATTGAAAATGAAAGTATCAAGAGACTTACTAATTTCACACCTGTTGCACAAGCAATTGGTATGCGGAAAATACCTGATTGGGATTTAATGATTATTTCAGATGAAAAATATAGAGATGTTATAGAAAAAAATGCATATAAAATTTTATTTTCGTAAGATTAATGAATTTTTTTTAAATGGATTAGTTTAAAGAATGAATGAATATTTTATAGATGAAGTTTTATTACCCATGGTTATTAAGAATTATAAATAAATGGTATGTGTTGCAATATGACTGATGAATCGTATGTAAAAATTAAAGATGTTTTAAATGGATATCATAAAGATAAAGAAGTAAAGATGCGCGGTTGGATCCATCGAACCAGAAGTGGTGGAAAAATTGTGTTTATGGTTATCCGAGATGCAACTGGAACCCTTCAAGCAACCGTGAAAAAAGGTAACCTTCATGATGAAGAATTTGAAGATGCAAAAAAAGCACTTGTTGAATCATCTTTAATTTTAAAGGGAACAATCGCAGAAGATAACCGTGCACCTGGCGGATATGAATTACGTGTGGATCATTGTAATATATTACAATTTGCAGAAGTTTTTCCAATAGTGGAGGATCAAAGCCCTGAATTTCTCATGGATAAAAGACATCTTTGGATTCGATCTCAGAAGCTAAATGCGGTTTTTAAAATCCGATCAACAGTAGTCGGTGCAATTCATTCATTTTTTAGAACTAATGGTTTTTATGAATTTGATGCGCCTGTATTGCAGCCGAATCAATGTGAAGGAGGATCCACTCTTTTTGAAGTAAAATATTATGAAAATAAAACATATCTATCTCAGACCTGGCAGCTTTATGCAGAGGCAGCGATATTTTCACTTGAAAAAATCTATAATGTAGGTCCAACATTTAGAGCTGAAAAATCAAAGACATCACGTCATTTATCTGAGTTTTGGATGGCTGAAATGGAGGCTGCATGGCTAAATCTTCATGATTTAACAGAAATTGCAAAAGATGAAGTAAAATATATTTTAAAAGAGGTTTTGAAACATAATCAAAATGAATTAGAGACACTCAATCAAGATATTGAAAAACTTACACATATTGCAAATAACTCATTTCCAACGATAAGCTATGATGAAGCATTATCTATTTTAAAAGATAAGGAAAACATGAATGTTGAATGGGGTAAAGATTTACGAACTATTGAAGAAGCAAAGCTAATGAATCATTTTGATACGCCAATAATTGTAACACATTATCCGTTGGAAATTATGGCATTTTACAAACCAGCAGATCCAGATAGGCCAGATACGGCATTATGTTTTGATATGCTTGCTCCTGATGGATATGGAGAAATCGTTGGTGGTTCAGAGCGTAGCACTGATCTTGAATATATGAAAAATCGTCTTAGAGAACAAGGTGAAAATATTGAAAATTATGATTGGTATTTTGATCTGAGAAGATTTGGATCAGTTCCTCATGGAGGATATGGACTTGGTGTTGAACGACTTGTATCATGGATCTGTAAATTGGAAAACATTAAAGATGCAATTCCTTTCCCAAGAACTCTTACTAGATTTTCACCATAATATTAGGTTTTGTAAAATGAAAACAGTTCATGTGAAAGTATCTGGAAAAGTTCAAGGTGTCTGGTTTCGTGCTTCTACAAAACAGGAAGCTGAAAAAAATGGAATTAATGGATGGGTGAAGAATTCCTCAGATGGTTGCGTTGAAGCAGTGTTTCAGGGAGACGAACAGAAAATAATGGACATAATTGATTGGTGTTATAAAGGACCACCTTTATCTGCTGTTGAACATGTGGATGTTAAAGAGATAGATACAGAAGATAAATATGAATCATTTTCTATGCGATATTAATTACTGATATCCCCTTCGTTTGAAAATGGTTTCGTCTTCATAGGTGATTTTAAAAATACGATGATGTGGTATCATTGAATCAACTGTTTCAAGAAATGTTTTTTCGATGGATACAATATTCTCTCCCGATATGATTTTAATGTCATTTGGTGCCCCTCTATGTATGTACCAAAGATTTACTTTTGATAAATCATATCTTTTTTGCCATTTGAGCTCATTGAGAATATCTCTGATTTTATTCATGGGAGTAAACTATCCAAGTGAACACACATTTTGATATGAAAGAGCGATATGATTATTTGCTTCTCCTTCAATAATTGATTCATGTCCAGGATATAAATTCGTTATATGTATATTAGATAATGCTTTGATGGAATGTTGAAGTTGAGAGAGACTTCCTCCTGGAAAATCTGTACGACCAAAAGATCCATGTGAAAACACTGTATCACCCGAAAACAATGTTTCTGTATTTTTGTCATATAAACAGATGCAACCTGGAGTATGACCGGGGGTATGAATAACTTCATATGCGTTATCTCCAATTATCAATTGGTCACCACCGTTTAACGATTTATCAACTGATATTTTTGGCATGGTTCCTCCAAGCATGCTAGCGAACATACTTTTTCCTTCTTCAACCTTTTCTTTTGAATATGGGTGAGCAAGAATCTTTGCGCGATTGTGTGTTAGTTCAAGCAGATCCTTTGAACCACCAGTATGATCAAAATGTTCATGGGTGAAAATAATTTGAGTGATATTTTCTGGATCTATATATGATAGAATTTCTTTTGATACAAGTTTTGTATTTAAACCTGTTCCAGTATCAATAATTGTAGGTTCTTTTCCATCTATAAGAAAAATATTTGAATCATAACCTTTACCAGGGATAATATAAATTGTCATAAAATCATGTCAAGGATTATTATTTTAATACATAACAGTATCGTTTAATAAGATGCAGAGAATCCCATTTTGAAGAAAGGTGAGAAGGAAAGTCTGGGAAAACTCCTCACTTTCTGCGGTTGAGATGGGATGGTGATGCACTCCTTAAAAACTACCAGCCCAGACTTTTTAATTACTTCTACTACCAAGGATGTCATGGTTCTTTAAATGCCTTTTTCGCAGGTGAACATGCAGTTGATAATCTCGTTTAAATATCTGTGTTTTTTAGAATAATACTTGCATCTTTGAAACCAGTTTTAAAAAAAACTATACAAATTTCCTTGGCTTGAATTGGATCTACTGACCATTCTTTTTTTCAAGATATTGTTCCATAGCATCAAACAATTGTTGTTTGTTGACAGATGGATCTATTGGTTCATAAGAAAAACCGCAGAACCTTTCATTATTTTTTATTTCTTCTAACTGATCGATTCGATTGAGCATACAAATTGTTTCCTCTTTTGCATCGGTATTTTTCATACATGACTTGCACAATGTAGGTGTTGGAACCGTTGCAGGATCAATTTCTGTGCCATCATCTAAAAGATAACCATGACTCATTTAGTTAACCTCCTCCATTTGTTTTATCAAAACACGTTTTTTACGTGTCCAAATCAATATAGAACTACTATACTTTATCTTTAATGGTTATTTTATCAAAACAAAAAATCTTGATATAACAAGTTCAAACATTTGCAACTATTTATTTATGTATGTCATCAGACAACATGAAACCAGATGTTTCAAAAATAAAAGATTTTGATCTAGAAAAAATTCAGCAAGAACTACAACAATTCATAAGAAACTATGAAAAACTAGACTCAAATATGATTAGAGAAGAAACATCAATGTTTTTAGAAAAAATTGTAAACTTCGATAAAAATCAACAAAAATTCATTGAAACTTTTTTTAAAGAAAAGAAGATAATCTCTGATTTAATTGATATTGATGAAACAAAAATAATACATCATCCTGCTCTTTTACATAAAATTAATAAAAAAATTCTTTTAACTTTTTTTCTCTAATAACTAATAATGGGCCCGCCCGGATTTGAACCGGGGTTCATGGCTCCCAAAGCCACGAGGATGGGCCAAGCTACCCCACGGGCCCCTGATGAATAGCTATCTGGTAACAGGCGATGATATTTAAAAACTTTTATCAAAGAGTTTCATTTATACCTTTTTCATGCAATTTAATTATAAAGATGTAGGTCACCTATTTGCAGCATTTCTGGTTTTTATCAGTTTCCTTGTTTTTATTGGACTTCCAGTTATCTCTTTGTTTTCTCCGGTTTCAGATTTGAATGCGATAGATCAAATTGGTGATTTTGGTGAAGGTTTTGCTTTGCTTTTTGAAATCATTCTTCTTGTTATTCAAATTGTTATGGTTGTTTTTTTATTTGTTTTGGTTCCATTTTTATGGTATCGGTTGGTCAATAAATATTCATTAAAAGAGATATTCAGAAGTATTCAACTTAAGAAAGAACAACTTGATATGTCTTTTTTATGGGGTGTTATCACAGCTATAATTGCATTAGGATTTGTTCTTATTATTGGGGTTATTTTAAGTGTTTCAGGTGTTGCTGATGAAAATGCTAGTAATATTAAGGATCTGGAATTGTTATTTTCCCTTCCAACAATCTTGATTTTAATTACTTTTCAACCAATCGCTGAGGAAATCTTTTTTAGAGGATTTCTACTTGATAAACTACAAAAACCATTAGGAAAAAATCCTGCAATTATTGTAACATCTCTTCTCTTTGGGATTGCTCATATTTCTATGGGCAATGTTATTCCTGCAATCATTATTTCAGTTGTTGCACTTGTTTTAGGATATATGGTCGTAAAAACTAAAAGCCTTATGACAGGTATAATTGCTCATGTAATCTTTAATATCATTAGTTTTTTATTGTATCTAATTGGTAAACAGATTCTTTCACAGGGGTTAATTCTTTAAAGAAAAGAAATATTTCCCTCTTCATAAATTGTTAATGGTGGATATTGAAATGGTAAAAGAAAGAACATTTATTATGATTAAACCTGATGGTGTTCAAAGAGGTTTTATTGGAAACATACTAAATAGATTTGAGCAGAAAGGAATCAAGATTGTTGCAATGAAAATGGTGAAAGTACCTAGGGACCTTGCTGAAAAACATTACGGTATTCATAGAGGAAAACCTTTTTTTGAACCAACTGTGGAATACATTATTTCCTCGCCCGTTGTTGCAATGGTTCTTGAAGGAGAAAATGTGATTAATATTGCTCGTATGATGATGGGGAAAACCAATCCAAGTGAAGCAGCACCTGGTACGATAAGGGGTGACTTTGGGCAATTCATCGGAAGAAATATTGTTCATGGTTCTGATGGAGCGGATACTGCATCATTTGAAATTAATTTATGGTTTACAAAAGAAGAAATTGCAGAATATAGCCGAATTGATGAAGAATGGCTTATTGAGTGATAATTATCCTAGATAAACTTTTTCTTTTTTTTTATTGCGGTGGATTTATATCAACGAAATTGTTATCAGAATTGGATGGTTTTTGACAGAGATACATTAGTTATTCCAGATAACACGATATTTAATGATTCATGTATTGAAACAACAGGCGATGTAATCATTGGAGATCGATGTCTTGTTCAATTTGGTTTAAAAACTGATGGTCGTATTTTTGTTGGAGAACATGCAATCATTGATGGAGATTTAAAGGCAGATAGAGACATACGAATCGACATTTTTTCACGTATTGGGGGAAAGGTACAAAGTGAAGGTAATGTGTATCTTGGTGAAAAAGTCAATGTTGATGGGAAGTTATCTGTTGTAGGTGATCTGGATGTGGGCGATAGTGTTGAAATAAAGGAGGGTTTTGAGGCAAAAGGTTGGATTAATATTCGAAGTCCAATTCCAATGATCATATATATTTTTATATATCTGTCTCAGTTATTGAAAATGGGTCATAGTGAGGAAATTGAAAGGATTTTAATGGAATTGGAGGAAAATGATGAAGGATCCATTCCTATCTCAGAGATTTTTTTATTCATTCCAAATAATGCAATTGTTGGGCTTAAAAAAATTAAAACAGATGGAGACACAAGGATTGGAGATAAATCAACGATTATAGGTAACATTCATGGAAAAGGAAGTGTTCTTGTTGGTGATGATATAATAATTCAAGGAGGTCTTCATGCAGATGGAGAAATTTATATTGGAAAAAACGTCAAATTAACTGGATCAATTCATGCTCAAAAATCAATCCGAATCGATGAAAATACAGAGGTAGATGGAAACATAAAAGCAAAAAAGATTTTTTTATCAAAAACGGTAAAAACCAAGGGAACTCTTTTTTCTGAGGAAGGCACAACATTTATTGAGCCCTATGATTATAATGCTGATGAAACATTAAGGCGGTTTGAAGAAGATATAAACCATTTCGAACCGATTGATGATGCATTGGAGTAGGAATCTTATGAGTAGTATGATTGTTGGAATTGTTGGAAAACCAAATGTAGGAAAATCAACGTTTTTTAATGCTGCAACGGATGCCCATGCAGAAGTTGCAAATTATCCTTTTACGACAATTGAGGCAAATAAAGGAGTTATGTATGTTCGAAAGAATTGTCCTTGTAAAGATTTTAAAGTAAAGTGTACTCCACATAACTCAGAATGTAAAGAAGGAATACGTTATGTGCCCATTGAAGCAATAGATGTTGCAGGACTTGTTCCGGATGCATTCAAGGGAAAAGGTTTAGGTAATAAGTTTTTGGATGATTTAAGGCAAGCTCATGCATTGATTCATATTGTAGATTCATCAGGAAGTACAGATGCGGAAGGGAATCCTTGCTCTGCTGGATCATATGACCCTATGAATGATATTGATTTTTTAGAAAAAGAAATTACGCATTGGTTAAAGGAAATTATTAAAAAAAGCTGGGAAAACATAGCAAGAAAAGCTCAAATGGAAGGAAATAAAATCGAAAGACTACTCTCAGATCAACTCACAGGTCTAGGTATTCGAGAAGATCATATTCATCATGCTGTAAGGGTCAGCAATTTAGATGTTGAGAAACCACAGAACTGGTCGGATGAAGATCTTTTACAGCTTTCAGAGGACATTCGAAAACAGAGTAAACCTATTATTATTGCATATAATAAAATTGATAAAGCCCCAGAAAACCTTATTGAAAAACAGAAGGATATAAAAGAAAAAGGATATCGAGTGATTCCTACAAGTGCTGAATCAGAACTTGCATTAACCCATGCATCTGATCATGATTTTATTTCATATCTGCCAGGTGAAAAATCATTTTCATTACATGAAAATACTAGTTTATCCGATAAGCAAAAACAGGGGCTTGAATATATTCAATCAAAGGTCCTTGACAGGTTTGGATCAACAGGTATTCAACAATGTATTGAAGAAGCTGTATCTATGCTTGATTTAATTGTTGTGTATCCAGTTGAAGATGAACATCATCTTACAGATAAAGAAGGTCGAATTCTACCTGATGCTTATTTTATGAAAAAGGGATCCACTGCAAAAGATCTTGCCTATAAGGTACATAGTGATATTGGAGATCATTTTATCAGAGCGATCAATGCACGTACTAATCGAGTGGTTGGTGCAGATTATGAGTTGGAAGATGGAGACGTCATATCTATTGTATCAAATGCATAAAAATTGATTTGAATTAGATATTTTTTTATGTAAATTCAGAAACATAAGCACCTACATAACCGGCTGCGAATGATGTTTTTTATAACGTTTTATGCATAACCATTAGTGGGATAAGCACAAAGCTAATCATTAATTGATCATTGGGAGCAAAAACGGATGCCTGGGAAAAGAAATTATCAATACAAACAACCATCACTATCAAAACTCATCGATACAAAGATACCATTGGAAGATATTCCATTTAAAACCATGAAAGTAACCATACACGCCTTACGGTGGATTTTCCTAATTATTTTTCTATTCATTAGCGTAGGAATCATGGTTCTTTTTGCAACTGGTGGTCAGGAGTATTTACAGGTTATTTTAGGATATAGTATAACAGGTTTTTTCACATTTTTTATGGGCTATTTTGGGTGGCTTCTAGCGCAAGGAATTATCGAGATGATAACGGGAAAGGAATCAAAAGATGAAAAATCTTTTTCGTATTATTTCTCTGGAAAAAACAAATATAATTTCAAATAAATAATTATTTTATTTGATGTGGGTGACAAAGTATCTCTAATAAAGATCATTCAATGTTTGTTTTTAAGGATTTTAGATGAAAATATATAATTTACAATATAATAATACATATGTTAAATATAAATGATTTAATATTTAATATGATGTCATAAAAATGCTGTATTTTTTTATTTTCTCATAACTTATTTATATCAAAAGTTTATTATTCTATGTTTAGAAGGTGGATTGTAAATGATGCGAAAAATATTAATATTAGGAGTAATACTGATTTTTCTAACAGTAGGATTTAGTGGATGTACTGAAACTAAGGGCATTACAACTGGTCAAGTATCTGGCCAGGATAAATTTGAGCTTTCATCATACTCTATTGAATCGTGGACTTGGATGGATGAAAAGGTAAGTGATGGGTTTAATAATGCCGAAAACGTGGATTATTATAAAATTTCAGGAAATATAAAAAACAAAGAGGATCAGATTGTAAACGTAAAAATAATTATGAAATTCTACGATAAAGAAAATAAATTACTAGGATCCGAAGAAATGAATTTACATAATATTGCTAATTCAGCTACTATGTCTTTTTCAAAAAATATCAATAAACATTTTTCAAGATATGCAGGTTATTGGGAAGAAATTGAAAAAATTACATTTTCATTATCTTAAAATTTAATAGGATAAAAACGAGATGCATCACCAATCTTAATAAGTAAGAATGGGTTGTTTATAGTTTGTGACATATAAACAAATAATTTTTGATAATCATCTTCATTTACGAAGAGATGGTAGATATTTAGATGCTATCAGAGATTTCAAGAAAGTTGGGGGAACACATTTTGTTCTATGTCAATATCCCATGGTACAAAAAGTAATCCAAACCAAAAGTTATGAATCTGCCTATGCAGAAACATTGAAAATGGCTGATGAAATTCAAAAAAAAATAGACATTTCAGTGTTTGTAACAGTTGGTCCATACCCTGTGGATTATATGCGATTAAAAGAGACGTTTGGAAGAACTCAAGCAATGGATCTCATGAAGAAAGGGATGGATCAAGCCGCAGATTTATGTATGGAGCAAAAGTGCATTGCAATTGGAGAGATAGGAAGGCCACATTTTCTAGTTGATAAAGAAATCATTAATGACTCTAATGAGATTCTTTTTTATGGGATGCAAAAGGCAAAAGAAGCAAATACGGCAGTTGTACTTCATACAGAAACAACAACTCCAAAACAATGTCAGGAACTTGTAAATATGGGGAAGAAAGCAGGACTTACCAAAGAAAAAATCGTGAAACATTTTGCACCACCATTAATTCTTGAAGATGAAAACTATGGACTTATGCCATCGGTTCTTGCAAGTAAAAAAAACATCCTTAAAGCAATAAAAAAGGGAACACGATTTATGATGGAAACAGATTATATTGATGATCCTAGACGACCTGGGGCTGTTTTAGGACCAAAAACGGTACCTAAAAGAACACATGAACTTCTTGAAATGGAGTTAATAACCCAAGAAAAGATGAGTATTATTCATAAAGAAAACCCTGAAAAAACATATGGTATCAATCTTGAATAATTGATTTTAATTCCAATATAATATTGAATTTTTGTTTCATAGTAAAAAAAGAAAAAATAATGAGGAGAAGTAAAATCTCTCACTTTTTCTTATCCAATATATTTTAAATCCTCAGCTTTTTCGTTTCCACCCATTTCCATTTCTTTAAGCTGTTGGGCGATCTGCTCAATTTCTTTTGCTTTTTCCTCAAGAGCAGACATATCAAAATCGACTTTCGTAATGCTTTTAATAATTTTAAGAACAGCTTTTGCACTATTGGGATCCACTAAATATCCAGGTGTTTCTCCCATGAAACATACACCTTTAAACCCTTTCAGCTTTCCAAGGCCCAGAAGAAGACCACTTGCTCCAACAATACCACCACCAGGTTCGTTTTGTTTAAAGACTGCCCCATGTTTTTTCATTTCTTTCACAAGCATTTTATGTGTTGTAGCACAGAGGACTTTTGGTTTCTTAATATCTTGACCAAGACCATATCCTCCAAGTGTATATATCTCTTTTACACCAAGTTTTTTACAAAGATTAAGTATTGTATCTACAAGTTCATATTGTCCTTGTGATGAAAGCCCTTGGTAATCGCCTGTAAGAAGAATCATATTCCGTTGACCCTCTTTCTTTGATTTCCAGTAGTAAAACTCATTTTTTACAAGCTCAATTGTTCCATCTGAATTAATGAAAACTTGAGGTGGGAAATCTTTACAATAAAAATCTGCAAATTTGGTTGCTCCAATACTGTCTATAATATGTTCAACAGCAAGTTTTCCTACATTTCCAATGCCTGGAAGTCCCTCTATAAGGATGGGATTGTCAAGTTGGGGAAGTTTTCCTTTTTTATGTTGTATTACAAAATCCATTTTACTTTTCCTCTTTAAGTTGCTGTTTTTTAAGTTCTCTTCGATATAATCCATAATGATCTTGGGGTGAAAATCGAGCAGGTTTTCGTTCAATTGTTTTATTGTTACATGCTGAACAACTATTCTGCAAGGTATATTCTTTACAATGTGAACAATAATATAAGCTTGTCATTTATTCATCCAATTTCCGATGAAATGATATCTCACCATCATGAGAATTTAATATATCTTCAATTCGGGACACTGCTTTTTTCAGTTCTTCTTCTGCTATTTTATAATCTGGTGCTTTAATGGTAATACTATAATGAGGTGCACCAACATAATGTACTTCGATAGTTACATCATCATAATCGCTTTCCTCAGCTTTCAGTAAAGCCTCTCGTATGTATTGGATGCCATGATCATTATAAGATCGAATATCAAGATATCCTTTGATGTCAACGAATTGAATAAGAATATTATCTTTGGCAATTTGTTTAAATGATTCAATCCAACTTCCCATGAATCCTTCTTCTTCAAGGGTGTCTTGGTCATATGCAGTCTCCTCAAAAGCTTCATACAGTGAACCATATTTCTTAATAAGGTCTTTTACAAATTCATTATGGCATGTTTCAATGCTTATATCCAATTCTTCTGAAAGCATGGTTAATAGGCGAGTGGCTTTCTGATTATTTTTCCATTCTTTGATTTTCGCACGCTTCTGATGATCGTTCACTCTTTTCAATGAAAGATCAACATGTCCTTTACCTGGGTCTGTATGCATGACCTTACAGACAACTTTTTGTTTTTCTTTAATATGATTTCGAATTCGTTTAACCCATCCACTTGCGATTTCAGCAATATGAATAAATCCTTCTCTTTCAGGATATTCATCAAGTGTGACAAAGGCACCATAATTTTGAACCTTGATGACAGTCCCTAAAATAAACTCGCCCTCATCTGGGTAATCTTTTTGTATCATAACAATTATCTCAGAATAATTATTTATTCAATGGTTTCTAATATTTCACCACGTACTTCTGCTTTTCCACCCTTTGGAAGGGCAAGTTTACTGCCACAAATGTGACATGATACAACAGAACTAGTTTTATTAAATAAGACTTGTTCATTTTCGCAGTCTTTACAGCGAACCTTGATAAATTTACTATTTGGTGTTTTCATATTATCATCCTTATTCTATTGAAAAACTCTTTGAACGTTGAGATGGAGGTTGAATACTTTTTTTACAGATGCCGCATGTTAATTTAACATTGATACGTCTACTTGTTTTTTCTCTTCCTTCAGGTTTTGGGCGAGGAAAACCACGGTACCCTCGCATTACTCTTCTGAATCGACGTTGTCCCTGTGCCATCTCACTTGCCTTTTTCTTTTTCGTTCGATGAACTTCATGTTCTGTATGTTTTTTACAATATTTACAATATGTCTTGATTTTTCGTGGCATTTTCATAATATTACCCTTAATATAAACGTTAGATTTTCAAATGTAATAAAGAAGTAATATAAAAAGGTAAGCAACCATAACAGTGGTATTGGATGAAAACACGACATTTCTATGATTTTTTACCAAATTTCTGATGTTATTTATTTGACAATTGTAAGCCTTTATTTTCAAAGTATTCAAAAGCATCAATTATATCTAAATAAACTCCATCAAAACCTGTATTTATTATTTTATCTAAATATGATTCATCACTGCCAAAAATGATATTTTGCCATGATTCATTCCAATATTGCACAAAATAGTTACCTGGCCAATTAGGATCTTCATTATCGAGCCAAGATGGGGGATTTGAATTCCATTCTGATTGCCAATAATATCGGTAATCCTCTGCTTCTCCTATACTCATATATGAAATAACAAGGCGAGATGCACCATTTGCCTTTGTTTTCAATATGTTAACATCACTAGATGTTAATTGCTCATCATAAAAAAAATCAATAAGGACAACATCATAATTTGTTTCAGAAACAGATTGAATAAAACTATCCTTATCTGGAAATGAAAACGGGTCAATTAAATAAAGAAAATTTTTCGCATCTTTCAATGAGTTAATACTATTTTCATTTTCATTATAAGGTTTGATTGGATATGCTGGTATATTGTCTAACTCTCTATGATCTGCCGCAAACGAGATATATTCTCTTTGATTATTTTTATTATATGAGTCATCCATATATGATTGTGTCCAACAATAATCTGTCACTAATACTTCAATGCCCTTTTCTTCAACTGTATCTAAAAAACTATGCAGCCATTCTTGTTCTGGATTTGGTGTTGCTTTATTATCTTCATGATGCCCATAGAGAAGTGATTCTTGTCCAACACCATCAATTGATTGAAGATAAACCGTTGATAAATTTCCATCTGGTTCACCATTGGTTGTTGTAAGTTCAATACCATTCTGAGGGATGATGATGAAACTGGGGTGTTTATCTTTTGCATAGGTGCTGATATCTGAAACAAAATCCCTCATTTCTTGTCTGTAGTCCATTTCTAGATCTGTGCAACCCTGAAATATTGATAGAATGAAGATTGATAAAATAAAAATTACATATCCTTTTTTCATTAGATTCATATGATATCTTCAAAAGACATTTGATCTTTTTAAATCTTGGCATCTTCTGCATTCATTAATTACTTTTAAATTCTTTTTTCAATTGGAAAGTAATTCCTGTACAAAACCAGGTAATATAAATGCAGATTTATGGATAGATGGAGTATAATAATTTAGTTTATGTTTTTTCATTAAGGCCTCTGCCTTTTTTTTATGGAAATTATCAATTGGATGGATATCTTGTTTAGCGCAAAATGAAAAACTCCACATGCCAGAGGGATAAGTTGGAATATATGCCAAATATGGGTGAACATTGTTTTTTCCAAAAATCTCTTGATAACATTTTTGAATTTCTTTAAATACCTGCTCATTAAATCTAGGCGACTCACTTTGCGTAACCATGATACCATCAGATTTTAAACATTGATATACATCTTCATAGAATTCTTTTGTAAAAAGTCCTTCCGCAGGACCTACTGGATCAGTAGAATCTACAATGATGATATCATAGGAGTTCTGAGGACAATTCTTTACAAATTGCAATCCATCTTCAATGATTGCATGAACCTTTTTATTAGAGAAAGATTTTGAGATATTTGGTAAGAATTCTTTACTAGCCTCAATAACAATCGCATCGATTTCAACAACATCAATATGGTTGATGGATTGATGTTTTAAAAGTTCCCTTGCAGCACCCCCATCACCTCCACCGACAATCAAGATTTTTTTAGGATTGTTATGACTAAAAACAGGGACATGAGTAATCATCTCATGATACACATATTCATCTTTTTCAGTTGTCATAATCATGCCATCTAAAATCAATGTTTTACCATATGCATATGTATCAATGATCTCAACTTTTTGATATTTTGATTGCTTTTGATATAGGATATTGCCCTTATGTCTAAGAGATAATGCAATATTATTATCTCGTTCTGTAAACCAGATTGATCGATTTGAAGTAATCCTATTTTGTTTGTTACTTGCATAATCACGAACATTTGGTTTTTTCACTGGTATTCTATTAAGAAAATGAGGTTGACCACGTTGTAGTTCAATACTTGATGAATGATGAGCTGAGAATTCCTTTTGTAAATAATCGAATGCGGTCCAGGGATCTACAAGTTCTCCACAGGTAAATAGATCAATACTTGCAAATTGATATTCTGGCCATGTATGGATAGCAAAATGACTTTCTTCAATAACAATAATGCCTGACACTCCGAAAGGTGAAAAATGATGAAAGGTTGAATTAATGATAGTTGCACCTGCAAGTTTTGCTGCTTTTAACATACTTTGTTCAATAAATGAAACATTGTTGATTTTTTCAGGGTCACATTCATAAAATTCAACGATGATGTGTCTTCCAAGTGATTCCATATTTGATTAACTCCCAATGTCTGATTATTGTATTTATTTTGAGAAGAAAAAACCTGTTAATAAAAATATTGATAGATATATAAGAAAAAAATCTTTTTTTAGGGATTCATCGATACAATTTCAGCGACATGTTTCTTGATAAGCATTGAGGCAAGGGTATCAGGAATAGAGACAATATCATTCTTTTTTAGATCATATTGCTTAGTATCTGTTCCAATAAATGTTGGAATATTTTCAAGGATGCGAATGACTGTATGGTTGTCTTTGTTTATCTGAGGTTCAACTTTATTAGTGATTTCTGAATTATTTTGATTTTTTAAGGGTACTTTTTCTGATGTTGGATTTTTGGTTTCATTATAATCAAACAAAGTGTTACGTGTGTCAATAAGCAGTGAATAAATTGAGTTGAAAAGTTGTTTTTCACCTGGAAGAAACTGTTTTTCAGGGGGACTTCCCCCTCTTGCTTTTGACATTGCAGCTAGCATAATTTTTTTCTCACGAAGCTCATAGATATTTCTTATGATTTTTTCAACATTTTGAGTTTGTTCTGAAAGAATGAGATTTCTTGATGGTTTTTTCTCCGTATTTAACCTTTTACGAAGCAGAGAACAATAGGATGAAGCGTCTTCAAAGAAATGGTCATCAATCTTTGAAAGTAGAGGGGATGATTTTTCTCCCTGTTGAATTTTTCGCAATACCATATAATTTATTTGTTCGTCACTCATAGAATGCCAATAAAGGACATGGAATAAGATTATAAAAAATATTCACTTTTTATAAGTTGATTAAGAAAGTTAAATTGCTTTTTTCACTGGTTCATATTAAAAAAAGGATACGGAAAAGAGGGTGGAGAGAAAAAACGTGCGGGGTGGGTAATCCAGATGGGATGTAAGGATTTAATTAACCCTACGTTTTATTCTTCTCCTAATAAAAATATGAATTACTCGAGTGTTTATATTGCTTTTTTTCACCTAAGATGCATAAAGAATGCTCTCTAAACATATTCCTACATATGCATATGGCAAACTACATGTAAAATTTGCAAAATATGATTTTTTCAAATTTTTTTCATAACAAACTGAAAATAATGATTCATATGCATAAACATATGAATATTCACATGCAAAAAAGACACTTAAAAGATAGTAATATATATGATATTGTAAACTGTGGTTGGGAAGGAAAGTAACAACCCAATTTATATTTGAGTACCCATTCAAATACCCCTCCAAATCACCTCTTTTTCCTTCCCACAACCCTTTTTTTATTGTTTGTTAGAGTGAAAGTTTCAATTACAATTAGATTTTTTGATTTTTTACAGGTTATTAAAAATAACCCTTTAATTTCTTTTTTAATTTTGTAGTTTCTTTATCGCTTAAATGATACTTATCGTTTTTTAATTGAATTCTATTTTTATCAACTAGTTTTGAAAGAGAATCCTTGAATTTTCCGGGATATTTTTTATAATTTTTCGTTAAATTGTATAAATCACTTTTACTTATATTGTCAATATTCTTCATAAAATAATAGTAAGCAAGAGAGCTAATAACCAAATCATCGAGATTATCAACTTTCAAAATTGATTGAAGCTCCTTATAATTCCGAATTTTCTTTTGTTTTTTAACTTTATTTCTTTTTTTTGGGATATTAATGACATTTTCATCCTTAAGAATTCTACATATTTCTTCTAAATTGAAAATTTTGTTAAAATCGTTTTTTATAAATTTTTCAGAACCTTCATAATTAATTTTTAAATTACCAATGCTTAAGGAAATTTTACCCTTTTCCATCTATTTTTTCCTCCAATTTCAACTTTGCAATGAATTTAAATTAATTAAATTTATTGTCATTTCAAAATTCTTCAATATACTATAGTCAAGTACGTAATATTTAGGACTTATTCTCTTTTTATCTTTCAGATGGTGAATATTATATTCATAAGTCCTGAGTGTTTGTTTGTTGACTATAATTATCCACTCCACCTAACAATTAGAAACACAAGGATAATTCTAATACCTACGGGCTTTATACTTATTAATTTCCGTTCCCTAAGTATTACAATAAACATCATCTTATCATGGCATCAGAGGAACTATGTCTCTTACTGATTTCCAAAAAGGTAATCTTGGTTTTATGTGATCCTTTTTCTTATGATAATTGCTCATTTCATATCTCCATAATATTACAATATTCCTAATATGGAACCACTTACTAAAATTAATGTTCCACAAGCAATTATTGACAATATTCCAATTATAATTTTCCATTTTAAATTTCTTTTTGATTCCACATTAAGTTTTGTTTCTTGTGTTTCATCAAAAGGAAAACAATTATTGTGAAATGCAAATCGTTGTCCATCTTGATTTAAAAATTTTTCATTGCTATTAATAAT
>Ga0164310_10000470_pt1 | contig 21505 bp, 21 predicted proteins | sample GuaBasSedimGuay1_FD_121795 | JGI IMG/M metagenome (GOLD analysis project Ga0164310, IMG submission 121795) | Subseafloor sediment microbial communities from Guaymas Basin, Gulf of California, Mexico - Guay1, Core 4569-9, 0-3 cm | ecosystem: Environmental > Aquatic > Marine > Hydrothermal vents... | reverse complement strand
TGGCTCTGACGACTTTCTTCGCGGCCTCCAGGGGAGTTACAGGCTTCGAAGAGTTGTTGTAGGTAACACTGTAGTTCTGGCACTGGGGGCATCTAAGATTGCAGCCTGCAAGCCATATCGCAACCTCTACGTAGCCGTGGCCCTTGATCCACCAGGGTGTGGCCTTCCCTCCCACCATGTGGGGGCTGAGGCCCATGCACAATCCTGAGAGCCTCCACCTCCCTGTCAAGGCGTATTTCCAGTCCATCACTTACCGGAGTGATGCAGGCCCTGACAACACCCCGGTTAGTATCTACAAGGCATGAGTAGCAGCCGCCCAGGCGGCACAGGGAATCGCCGAGGCTGAAGCCGAGCAGCTCCAGAGCTTTAAGAATGGTTATATTGGAGGGGACGGAGTATTTCATGTCATTTATGGTTACTGTTACAAACCTTCCAGTCCTGGCTTTAACTACTCTCCTAGCCATGTATGGGCAGCTCCAGTAGCACGTTAGGCATCCTACGCATCTATCAGGGCTGTAGCACACGCTGACCTCTCTGCAGAAGCCGCAGTTAACACACTTTGAACCGTCAACCACAACTTTAACTGTGCCTGACATGTGGGACTTCATAACTGATAAAACACTGGGTCTGCGGCAGTCTTAAACTTATTTATCAAACTTTAACATGTCTGGTGTTCCTTCAGAATTCCACGACCCTATTATCCTATAAAGTAAAATTAAAGGTTTTAATCCCATGACTATACATGGCAAGCCGGCTTTCAGGGTGCGGCAGGTGCTTCTCACATATATTCTTATAGGAGGATCCATCGCTTTGATGCTCTTGATCGTAGACTCGTTTAGCCTGTTCCTTAAGTCTCTATGGAGTATCCCTATATACAGGGAGGTTAAGCGTTTAAGGGAGAAGGTTCAACCTAACGTCATGTCAAATGTTAATCTCGAGTCCAGGAAAGTGGCTGTTCTAATTCCAGCAAGGAACGCTGAGCCCTACATAAAACATGTTCTACGGTCGGTTGTTTCTCAGACATTACCGCCGAAGATTATCGTGGTTCTAGACGACTGTTCAACCGATAACACTTCCACAGCGGCAAAGTCGTTCATAGAGTCTATAGGAGCTGAAACCCGCGGTACATACAGGCAAGGCGTCGACCACTATGAATATCACTTTCAAAGCTCCGGTGCTTCCATTAGAATTTTCATTGTCAGGTTCAGTAGCCGGATGGGGAAAGCCAGAGCCTTAAATGCGGCGCTTCAAGAGTTCTGCCATGGAGTAGACTACGTCCTAGTCCTCGACTCAGACACTATGATCGAGAAATGCTACCTAGCAAAAATTGTAGGGAGAATGGAGTCGGAGCCGAGTGTCGCAGCTGCAGGCGGCAGGATTAGGCTTTGGAACCCGTCTAGGAAGAAGGGTTTAGGACTCCTGTTCGTCAGGGCTTTTAGAAACCTTAACTTCCAGTCATACTCTCTCCTGCTAAAGAGAACGGAGTCCATCCACGGAGCCCTTATTTACGTTAACGGATGTTGCGCTGTATATAAATATGAAAAGCTTATGGAGGTTGGCGGTTTTCCGACAGATACTGTTAGCGAGGACACGGCAGTAACATTAGAGCTTATTATGCACGGTGCTAAAGCAGCATTCTACCCGGAGGCGTTAGCATTAACGGCAGATGAGCCTTCAATAATACTACTGTCTAAGAGAATGTTCAGGTGGGCGAAAGGTAGCTATCAGAATCTAATCATGAGGTTCAAAAGGATGATGGCTACCAGAGCGAGAGCTATACTAGCTACGGTCCTGTATAGCTACCTCGGCGGCCTAACGTTTGTTATAGATCTTATGGACATACCACTGTCTTTTTGGCTCTACAAATATGGCTTTTCAGGCGCCGGACTCCTGTTTAAAATAGCCTATGCATTCCATCTATCATGGCTTTCAGCGGCAGCGGGCTTTATGTCATCGAACCCTATCTTAGCCCTCTCCATAACCTACTTAATGGGAGTTGCAGGAATGCTATTGCTCAACATTTATCTAATCGTTCTCTATAGGGATAGGAAAATCGGAGGGGAAATACGGCAAGGCATAATCTACACGCCTATAGGGGCTGTTCTCGTGTGGTGGCAGTCCATACTCTGCCTGGCGGCGTTTATAAACGTGATCGTTGAAAGCGCATATAATAGGTTTAGGCTGCGCCTGACAGCGTTACAGTTGACACCCTAGTGTTGTCCTGCCGCCTGTTGTTATTGCGGCTTTTGTTGCATAAACTTTATATGTGATGCATTACTTTTGTAATGCAAAGGTGATGCATTGTCATCCGTGGGCGGGGGTAAGAAGAAGCAGATAAGCATCAGAGGGGTCGACGAAGACCTGTATAAGCAGATAAGCCTGCTTGCAAGAGAACTCGGCGTGAACGTTGGTTCACTCATAAACCAGGCTATAAAAACCTTCCTCTCGCTTCCCCCTGAGGTTCGAACGCCAGCTAGGCTTCTCAAGGCTGCTGTTGAGTTTCCCGCAGAGTTTACAAGCGGTCTTGTAGACTCTACAGGCCTGGTCATATCGGACGTCAGCAGTCTGACGATAAGCCGTGGAGATCTTGAAAGTGTTGATGGGAAGGTGTCATTTAGGGGAATTGAGAGGCTAGAATTTAAAGAGGACGTGGATGAGGAACTGTTTAACTCAAAGGTTAGATCCGTAGCCTACTGCAATGAGATTGTAATCCCAAGGACGCTAAGGAAGCTTACGGTTCTTGCAAAATGCAGGAAGATTGGAAAGGTGACCGAAACTGGCTAGACGTGCCATGATAGTCCTACTTCTAATACTGATCACTCAGGCAGCCCCAGTTCTAAAGTGCTATGACGACGTTAAACTCGTCAGGGTTGACTGGGCGGCTGGGAGAACAGCATACCCCGGAGACAGGGGCGTTCCCCTAACCCTTACATTCTCGAATTGTGGGAGTACAGCTATAGGTTGCATAAGTGTTGAGGCAGACCTTTCAAATACTCCTTTCACATCCCCCAGCGGGGAGGATAAAGCATACGCCATCGTGGAGCCCAGCTTCGTATCTCCGGGCGGAATCTTCACGGCAACAATGTTCCTCGACGTTAAACCTGACGCTTCCGAGGGAGAATACCAACTCTCCATAAGCCTTAGATACAGGATTATTCAGGTAAACTGGTCTGCCTCTGCCAGGCTTAATCCACCCGTGGTCAGAGCAGGCCTAGAAACCAGCTACGGCGGTGAAAAACATTCAAACTTTAAGGTGAAAGTCACCGTTGGCGTCTCAACCGGCATATTAACATTCTCATACTACGTACAGCCTATAAGGCCCGGGGAGTCGTCAGCCGCCATATTAACTATTGACAATGCGGGAAACCTGCCCGTTTACGACGTTAGAATCAGATTCACGGTTACAGGGCTGTCAACCTCAACATCCGTTTTTGGAGGCAGAATAGGGGGTGAAACGTTTGAGAGTGCAGCCTCGACGGGAAGTGGGATGCCAATAGTCCTGCTGGGATCATTATCAAAGTACTATGAGGTTCTAAAGCCTAAAGCCTCCATCCAGATCGCAGCGAGAATACTTGTCTCCGAAAAATGCCCCGTCGGAGTGTACCCTGTAATCGTAGACGTTAGGTACAGGCTTACAAACGGACGGGAAGTTAGCGAGGCCTATAACATGCTCATCCCGGTAGCCACGCCGTTCACGAGGCCCAGTAGCATTCAGCCGGGAAGGCCGTACTTCAACATAGTTCAGGTATCCACAAGCCCATATCCCCTGAGGCCTGGGAGGGAGTGCAAGCTCATAGTAACGCTTAGAAACGAGGGGGAGAAAGCCTCAGACGTTAGAGTATCGCTTGGAGCTGAGCCAAGCCAGGCTGAAGATCAGATGGACCTATCACAAATACTGCCTCAGATACAGGCTGGAGTAGAGGAGGAAAAGAAGGCTCCTCTAACTACAGTCGGCGGTAGCACCGTATACTTAGGAAACGTGGAGCCGGGAGGCACAGTGTCAGCGATGTTCACCCTTGCGGTTGGCCCTGAGGCGGAAACCTCAATATACAAGCTTGACCTCTACATAGAGTTCAGAGACCACCTGGGCAACAGCTACAGGGAGAAGAGCAGAATAGGAGTTACGGTGGAGAGAAACCCCGAGCTGAGACTGTATAGCCTAGCCGTTGTTGAAGACGGAGTTCTAAAGGGTGTTGTAGCTAATATAGGCCCGGGAGACGCTTACGGCGTGGCCGTAACAGTCTTCATGGAGGACTATGGGCGCTCCGCTTCCAAATTTATTGGAACAATAGAGCCCTACGGAAGCAAGAGTTTCGAGGTTAAACTCAACCTGGAAGGAGTCGGCCCTGGAAACCACACATTAAAAGTCGTAGTTGAATACGTCTCGAAGCTGGGAAACCGTAAAACCCTGAATAGAACTGTGCAAATCGAGATCCAGGAGTCAGCGCAGGGTGAGAGTTCTTCCATAATGCAGAGTGTAAAACCATATTACCTGGTGGCCGCCTGCCTACCAATACTTATCATCTATATTTCTAGGCGCAGGAAGGAGGGGCGAAACCCCCATTACGAGCCTCCAGACTTTATGGTGGGCGAGGATGGTGTTGCTTAGGATGGCGCTCAGAGATCTAAACCCAGCACATACGAGAACCCTTCTTACAATCCTCGGAATAGCTATTGGGGCGGCTTCGATAATATCCCTGTTCTCCGTGGGCTACGGTATGGAAAACTCGGTTAGGGAAGCCCTTAACAACCTGGTGAACATGGGCTTCATATTGCTCCCTCAGAACATTGGAGGGGGCCTACTCAACGGTGGGTCAATACCGGTAAGGGAGGCTGACAGGATCCGGGGTATCGAAGGCGTAGACCTCGTAACTCCAACCCTTATAGAGCTAGGCTTTACGGAGAAGACGGGTGACAACGCCTTCCTAGTGGTCGGAATTCCACCGGAAAATGCTGAGGAGGCCCTACCAGGAGTTAGAAACGGGGCCATGTGGAATCCGGGTGAACCCGGACATACATGCCTACTCGGCTGCACCCTTGCGAAAATGCTTGAAGCCCATCCTGGAGACAAGGTTGAGATCCTCGCAAGGCTCTACGATGATAAAGGGCTGAAGCTGACGGTTTCAGGCGTGCTAGGGTCTACGGGTGTTTTCCTACAGGATCAGGCCGTATACATACCATTAGAGCTTTGTCAAAGGTTCTACGGCGAGGATGAGATGGTTACAGTAATATTCGTAAAGCTTGAGGATAGAAGCTACACGGATACCGTGAAGGGGAGGCTCCTAGAAATGTATCCCAACTACATGATAGTTGAGAACGACGAGGTCATCAGCAACGTTGACAATATTCTAAGCATTGTGGAAGCAGTCCTAGTGGGCATAGGCGGCATATCCATGGTGATCGGAGGGCTAAGCGTCATGAACTCTGTAATGATGAGCGTAAACGAGAAAACGGCGGAAATAGGAATACTTAAAACAATAGGGTACGGGGAGAGAAGCATCCTAACACTATTCCTCATAGAGGGACTACTATACTCCCTGATCGGCGGGCTAACAGGCATAGCCGTGGGGATAGTGCTCTCCAAACTCCTCTATAAGATGCTGCTCACAAGGAACTTCATACTCCCCCTAACATACAAGCCTAAAATATTCATCCTAAGCCTCACCCTCTCATTACTCGTCGGCGTAGCGTCATCGGTCTACCCCTCACTTAAAGCCGCGAGGATGAGAGTCCTGGAGGCGATAAGACATGTATAGGAAGCCGGTCTTAAAGGTTAGGAATCTATACAAAGCCTACAAGAACGGGGGGAGAACACACCTCATACTCAGAAACGTAAACTTCGAAGTCTATCCCGGCGAGTTTGTAGCAATACTTGGGAGAAGCGGCTCAGGTAAGTCGACCCTTCTAAACCTAATAGCAGGCCTGGACAGGCCGTCATACGGCCACATCTACGTAGACGGCGTAGACACGGTATACCTAAGCGAGACGGAACTCACAAGGCTCAGAAGGGAAAAAATAGGATTCATATTTCAAGACTACAACCTCATAGGAAGCCTAACAGTACTGGAAAACGTCATCCTCGCAATGGAGGCGAAGAAAATGTACAGCCCAAGCCAGAGGAGGAAGGCAGCCCTCGAAATACTATCCAGAGTAGAACTACTACACGTAGCCGAAAAGTATCCCTCAGAGCTGAGCGGTGGAGAAAAACAGAGAGCAGCAGTTGCAAGGGCAATAGCTAAGAAGCCCAGCATAATCCTAGCAGACGAGCCGACAGGAGCACTAGACACGAAGACAAAAAACCAAGTAATGAACCTGATGGAAAAGCTAAACAAGGAGTATAACACGACATTCCTAATCGTAACACACGACCCGGAAATCGCGAAAACATCAACAAGACAACTCTACATAAAGGACGGTGAAATACTTCAAGCAACAACAATTACGCCATAAACATCTACAGATATATAGGGCGGGTCTAACACCAAGCTTAAGCATCTCGTTTATAGATTGTTGTGCTATAAAATCCCAGCGTTGCAGTCCTATCTTTGCAGGGGTATCTTTAATAGTTTCCTGTGGGTCTTTACTCCATGGATGAAGAGATTTTCTGTCCCATGATAAGGGGGCCATGTAGGAGAGACTGTGCATGGCTTATCCGGGAGGAGGAAAACGGTAGAAATAGGGCTTTCTGTTCTATTACAGTGATAGGCTTATGGGCGTCGACAATAATTTTGGAGAAACCTCTAAAATTCCAGGCGATCATAGAAGAATAGATCAGTAACTTTAGGCATTAATTACAGGCAGCCTTTTCACCATCCAGCTATGGTTGGGCTGTGGTTTATATGCTTCGTGAAACTCTTTATTTTAAAGCGTTTACTTCATTTATCCAGGGGATGCTAGGGTGAAAATGATTACCCACTTCAGCCTTGGGCTCGCGGTTGCCAGCTTTTTCAAGGAAGTCGTTTTAAAGTCTACTATGGGGGTTCCTCTGCTCGCCCTTGGCGGTGCTTTCGCGCTTCTACCGGACTTTCTCGACTTTAAGTTTTGGAAGTTTATGGAGAAGTACGACTACGTAGCCGACCCAGACCCTAACGACCCGGATCCTAAGATGATCGCTGAAACTGTTGCAAAGGCTATAGATGAGGCCTACGAGTCTGGGAGGATGGTTAGGGTTAAGCTGCATACTATGCAGCTTGGCTTCGACCACTGGCGCCAGTACCAGGTGGAGTTCGACCAGCAGGGCAGGAAGATAAGGGTGAGGATCGGCCCGGTCGTCAGTACCGGGAAGGTTCCATACCCTGAAACCGAGCCTCCTGAGGAGAAGGCTGTCGGCGAGGCCAAGACCAAACACCCGTTTCTCAAGATATACCCGAAGCCAACCGTGATAGACATTTTCACAGGGCCTTCGATGGGGTTCAAGAGAGAGGGAGACATCGTAAAGATACATTTCATACCATTCCACAGGGAGTGGAGCCACAGCTTCACGGTTGGAGCCCTGCTCGGGGCGATCGTTGCGCTTATAGGAGGCATGAGCCTCGGCTTAATGGCTATGATAGCATTCTGGAGCCACGTAGTCTCAGACCAGGTGGGCTTTCTAGGCTGCAACCTGTTCTGGCCGTTCACCAGGGAGAGAACTCCAGGCTTCAAGCTTGCTGAGAGCGCTCACCCAGCAGCAAACTTCTCAACCGTGTGGGCATCCATAACAACGGTGATCTGGAACATCAACAGATATGCAGAGCAGCAGGTCATATTCATGGACCCCTCAAGGTACTTCACGATGATAGTCTTCCTGCCTCCAGCACTGATAATAGGGGCGACATCAATATACTATCGTAAGATAGGAAGACCTGTGAGAACCGCGTTGGAGCTGGAGGCCGAAGAAGCGCTGACAGAGGAGGAAGGCCCGTTCAAAGAGGGAGGATAAACTGGAGAAGCTCGGTAGGGAATTCTACCTTAGGGATGCCGTTACAGTTGCCAAAGACCTGCTTGGAAAACTTCTAGTGCATAACTCACAAGAGGGCCTAACCTCAGGGATAATCGCAGAGACCGAAGCTTACATGGGGGTTAATGACAGGGCATCCCACACCTACGGCGGCAGGAGAACTAGGAGGACAGAAACGCTCTACGGCCCCCCTGGAACCCTCTACGTCTACCTTGCATATGGGATTCACAGCCTTCTAAACATTGTGGTTGGACCCGAAGGTGTTCCCATGGCTGTCCTACTGAGATCCCTGGTTCCACTTGAGGGCTTGGAGTTAATGGCTAAAAGGAGGGGGATAACGATAGAGCGGGAGAAGGATGTTTTTAAACTGTGCAGGGGTCCTGGAAACCTCACCAGGGCAATGGGGATAACAGTAGAGCATAACAGTATAGATATCACCGGAGATACGATTTACATAGTTGATATCGGCTACAGAGACTTCGACGTCGGAGTAGGAACAAGGATCGGCGTCGACTATGCCGGGGAAGATGAGCTTAAACCTTGGAGGTTCTACTTTAAGAATTCGCCCTACGTGTCAAAGAAACACTAAAAACTATGACTGATATGGGTGTTTATGTGGAGATCGAAAGGATTATTGTAGGCATGCTTGGTGCAAACTGCTACATTATGTACTGTCCCGGCACAAGGGAGGCTGTTATAGTTGACCCAGGTGGTGACGGAGAAAAGATTGTAGAAACCGTAGAGTCGCTCAGGCTCACTGTTAAGTGCATTGTGAATACTCACGGACATGCTGATCATACCGCGGCTAATAGCATTGTTAAAGAGGCGACTGGTGCGCCCATAGCTATACATAAGGATGACGCGTATCTCCTGGAGTATTCGGCTCAGAAATACTGGTATCCAGAGTTTAAAACTTCAAAGCCGGATATCCTACTAGATGATGGAGAAACAATAGAGTTTAACTCGAAGTATGGGCCTGTTAAATTTAGGGTTATACACACACCAGGGCACACAGCCGGTAGTATATGCCTGTACCGACCCGGAAGTCTTTTCTCAGGCGACACTGTTTTCAGAGGTGGAATAGGGAGAGTCGACCTTGCATCTTCAAAGCCTAAACTTATGCCCTCTTCTCTTAGGAAGATACTTTCTCTGCCAGATGAGACCAGGATATTTCCTGGCCATGGGCCGGAGACCACTGTTGGGATGGAGAGAAGAAATATTAGGGCGATGATTCTGAGTCTCCAGCCAGATCTTTGACATAGCCTATTTACCCTTAGTTTTGGCCTCTATCCTCTTTAGGAAGAGCTTTAAGGTCAGGCTTTTAAGCTCCTCCGAGAGCCTTTCATATTCGTTTTTCCTCCACAGATATACCAGGAGGAGAAGCATAAATGGCATCATCGCTATTCCCAGTATCCAGATTATGAAAATCATGATGCTTGAGGTTTTAAATGTGAAAGCTCCAACGGTTAGGCTCCAGACGAGCAATATTAACAATCCGGATTTTATTATAGCCCACCGCTCCTTCCTTATTTCTAAGCATCTTGCTTCGAGGGTTTCTATTCTACTTCTAAGTGTTCCTATATCTTCCATCACATCTATACACGCATACAGAGAGTAATAAACATACCGTTCCTATATTTCTATGGTTTTAACTTCCTAATTTTCTCATCCATTATGGTGTCGAAGTCGTCTCTTAACCCCTTTAGCCTGCAAGCAATGTAGCCTTTTTTATCTATAAGTATGAATTCAGGTGTGCCTGTTATTCCGTATAGCTCGGAGATCGTCCCGTTGTCAACTATTATCCTCCAGCTTATATTTCTGATTTTCACATAGTTCTTAACTATTGTAACATTCTGATCTAGGCATATCCCCACTATTATCATTCTGCCGTACGTGTTGCTGAGCCTCCTAATATTTTCTACAGCTTTCATGCTGGGTATACACCTCACTTTCCAAAAGTACAGTAGAATGACTTTTCCTCTGTATTCCTCTACCGAGAATGGGTTTCCGTAAATGTCTATCGAGTGGAAGTTTGGGGCTTCCGTTTTTCCCAGTTGATATAGTACTGCTATCAAGGACATAGCTAGGATAAGGGTGAATATCTTCAACGCTCTCTTATGGCTCTTTTTCAACCCAACCATATAAGGTGTGTGATAAAACTTTAATTCTAACTTAATGTGTTATGGTTTGAAGCCGGAGGGTTCAGCGATGGTTACGTGGCCGATACTGTTTGAAGCGTGCATGGAGGCTTTTAACGGGCTTGTAGCCCTCGCAGTCGGATACTACGCCTTTAGAGGATACAGGCTTTTTTCCTCGAGAAATCTCTTCTTGCTTCACTTAAGCTTTATCCTACAAGGTGCAGGAATGCTTACACATAGCATGGCGAAAATTCATTTTTTGGTGGCAGGTCTGTCCTCTCGTGTACCGCCTAAACTTATTAGAGAGGTTTTCCTAAGCAAAATATACATCGTTTATTTCGCTACTCTCCTGGCAGGTTATCTAATACTCATATATGCACATCTCGTCCAGTCAAGAAAGCCTCATTACGCCATATTTTTCCCGCTGTTGAGAGAGTACGCTCCGGAAACTGAGGCTATACTGTTTCTAGCTTCAATCGTGCTTACCGGATTTTCATACTCTAATTATGGTGTTAGGAGGGATAGAAATAGTCTCTTCGTGTTTCTGGGCTTCCTTTTCATCTCTCTAAGCCATCTTATACTGTTTGCAATACCGAATATAAAACTTATCCCCTTCTCCACCATCCTTAGAGTTGCCGGGTTCTTATGCTTTCTATCAATGCTTGTAAGGGTGAAGAGGGCTGGCACAGCCGAAGTATAGATCTAAGGTCAGAATTTGCGTAGACATACTGAAAGTTATAGAGGAGCATGGTAAAGCTAGACCTACAAAGATACTCTACATGGCCAATTTAAGCCATGATAGGCTTAAAAAGTATATTGATGACCTACTGTCCAAGAAGCTTATAGAGGAAGACAGGGAGAACAGCCATATCACATACACCCTTACAAGTAAGGGTAGAAGGTTTCTGCTAGAGTTTAGGAAAGTTGAGGAGCTTCTAAACGCTTTTGGCTTCGCTATTTAAGGGGTGCCAATATTGAGCTTTAAGGGAGTTTACAATCTTGAGGCGCTTTTCAACTCCTCACGTAGGATCTTAGTTATAAGCTATAGTGAGGAGTCTATACAGGCTTTAATCCGCAAGATCCTTGAAGACCAGTCAGTAGGAGATAGCGGGAAGATCACAATAGTACGCGGGGAGAAAAGCGGAGCTATCCACATCGGGCATGGCGAGATTGCTCAGGAAGAAGTTTACTTGGGTAGTGAGCTTAACGTGATGGATAAGCTTGGTGAGGGATGGCTTCTTATAGTTGATGATTTAACGCCTTTCATCACCGATGATATGGTGGGAAGGTTTCTAGAAGTGCTCAACCGCTACGAAAGGTTTGTTGGGGGTTGCAAGTACCCTATTGAACGTAAACTTTCCGACGGATTCCGTCGGGTTGTGAAGACCATGGATACTGTTCTTTTTATTCCGAAGGAAGTTCAGCCGGAGGTTTAATGCCTAGCTGCTCTGCTATCAAGTTCATCATTTTTACTGTTTTTATATGGACTGGAATCCCCTTTTTAAGCCTCGTCTTAGCCGTCAACCATGACTTTTCTCCATGTATCCAGACTCTCTCGAAGTCCGGGTGGAGTTTCGAGGACTTTAGAAGGGTTTTGTACTTTTCCATGTTCCTCTTAAACTCGTGGATGTCTATAAAGGACTCTATATTGATGGCTGCGAAGAAGTGCCCAACCTTGCTTGGGCTTGGGCCCTGGGTAGGCCCGACGTCAACCCCCCAGTTTGAGCCTGAAAGAAGCCCGGAAAGTATGTCAACCATCAAGCTAAGCCCATAACCCTTGTGTCCACCGAAGAGTTCTCCTAGCCCTCCTAGAGGGAGAAGTGCTCCCGAGCTAATGACATTGTCCGGGTTTGTCTCGTAGTCTCCCTGGCTGTTTATAGCCCAGCCTTCCGGTATCTTTTTACCTAGCCGTCTGTAAACTTCAAGCTTACCAATCGGAACAACGCTGGTGGCCATGTCGAGGACGAACGGGGGCTCCTTTTCTGTGGGTGCGGCGAAAGCTATAGGGTTTGTCCCTATAAGCCTCTCTACAGAGCCTGTTGGGGCGACGAGAGGCCTAGAGTTGGTGAGAGAGACGCCTATCATATCCCTTTCTAGCGCCATCATAGCATAATATCCTGCTATTCCATAGTGATTGCTATTCCTTACTGCAACAGCCCCCACACCATTCTCGGCAGCTTTTTCGATGGCTATTCTCATAGCTCTATAAGATACTGGCTGTCCGAGGCCGTAGTCAGCATCTAAAACAGCGTAGACTGCCCCCTCCTTCACAATTTTAACCTTCGGCTTAACCTTTACAACTCCGTTAACTATACCATCCACGTATCTTTTCAGCCTCGCTATGCCATGGGAACTTATCCCTCTAAGATCCGCCGTGACCAGAACTTTCGCTGTTATCTCAGCGTCCTCCTTTGGGACGTTAAGGCTTACGAAAGTATCAGCTGCGAATCTTTCAAGCTCCCTGTGGCTGTAGTATCTGAACTCTGACCTGGGCCGTGGAGGGGACTTATCGAAACCTTCCTCCAAGACCACACACCAAAAATAGGAGGGGTAGGAAGTGCTACTCCTGGTATACTATTTGGAAGCTGTCTCCAGCGGAGACCTCACCGTTGCCGTCGGCGTCAGCCCACCTTATAACTATAGTGTGAAGCCCGGAAAGCTCGGTATAGTGGTCCTTCAGGTAGTACGCCCCAGCGTAGGTGCCGTACCTTGTGCATCCCTCGATTGCGAGTACGTATCTTCCACCTTGCATAGCTAGGAATACAACAGCGTAGTCTACCGCCTTCCAGTCAGCTTTCATCCACTTAAAGCTTTGTCCTTTAACTTTTAACGTGATGTAATCCGATCCTATTAGGAATGAGACGTCAGCTAGGCTGTTGACCTCAAGGCTCGCACTGTTGGCCAATGGGCCGCCGCATACTAGAACGTTGTCCTGTTGGACTGTTCCGAACTGGTTGTCTTTTATTGCGTTCTTAATGTTGAATACTGTTGATAGTAGGCTTCCAGCCCTTGCGTCAAGCTGGTTGGCCGCCTGGCCTGTAACAAGGACGACTTTACCTAGTGCGTCAATGTTGCCAAGCGTGTATACCGGTGCTGGGCCTCCAGTGGCGGCGAGCCATGCGATCACATTCTCCACAAACTTCTGATTATGCTCGAAATACCCATATTTGGTTCTCCACATGCATGAGCTACCTGTAGCTACCACCCTTCCCTTGCCTGGCTGGGCAACCGCTACAAGTACTATCTCCTCCCCAGCCTTCTCGCCAGGCCCTGCCTTGTGATCCCCATCTTCATCGGCGAACGAGTCGACGTCTCCCAGGACAACCCCGACGGCGGATCCTGAGAGGGTGAGTGTGCCTCCATTATACTGTAGACTTTCAACACCTTCCGTGATTGCGTGGGGCTTAATGTTCACCGCGATAGCGTAGTATGGTTTTCCAGTATTATCTGTGGGGTCGTGGTAGCTGTCTACGTTGAATGTTATCCCGAAATCCTCTGTTACCCTGTTAAGAGACTCAGAGTTCACGTGTCTCGCCCAGTCACCTGTTATAAGCAGGCCTCCACCGCTCGTCACATATGACTTTATTGCTTCAGCCTCATCCATCGTTATGTCATTTGCGGGATTCGTTATTATCACAACCTTATACTGCGAGAGCAGATCCAGGGTTAAGGGCCGGTCGTTGATCTCGACAACATAGCCGAGAGACTGGATAAACGCAAGGAACTCGTCGCACTTATTGCTGTCGTACCACTGGTTGTGGGACTCATCAAATAGTATCTTGTCCTGGGCCTGCACCCTCGCAGCTGATGCTAGCAGGGACAGGGCTGCTATTAGGATTAGACAAGCAGCAATACTCCTCATATATAACCCTACATAAGCCTTAGCAGTTATAAGTTATTAACTTAATCGTTTTCAGAAAACATGAAACCTAACAATTAATAACTTTAAACCCCTAATAATTGTAGAAGTTGGAGATTAACACCACATTCCTGAATATAATCCTTCTTCAGCTTATCATCGCAAGCCTCTACGCCCAGAATGGGGTGTACGCAAGTAACGTACTAGTTCAGATTAAGCTTGACGGCTGCATATGTGACGTCTGGATAAACATAACCATCATAAACATGAGGAGTATGCCTTTTACAGGCGCTATGATTCCACTATTTCAAAGTCCCACCAATGTTGAGGCATATTTCAATAATGTCAAGGTTCCGATGATGTTATCAGTTAGAAACAACACACCATACCTTGTTTTTGCACTTCTGGAGCCTTTAAATCCGGGAGAAACAGGAAATTTATCCGTGAGGTTCAGAACTGCAGAGCTAATCATAGTCGAGGAAGACCTTAACGTTCTAACCCTGGACTATTTCCTGCCCGTCAAAACTGAAAATTTTACACTTCGAGTAATCATACCTGAAAGCACAGGGGTGGTATTCAGCTACCCGGAGGCCGCTGTCATAGTTCAGCAGGACGGTGCTTTAAAACTTGAATATTATAAGAAGAATCTTTATGAGAATTCAACTATACACCTTACAATAGGGTTCAGAAGGTTCACCAACGTTCATAGAAGAATATTAAGAGACGTACTCGTAATCATAGCGATCTCCACCCCATTTATAGCGTATAAGTTTGCTATACCCTACTTAAGGCTTCGAAAAGCTGTGGCAACACTTACAAAAGATGAGGCTAAAGTTGTAAAGTTCCTATACAGAAGCGGAGGGAGAGCGTTGCAGTCCGACTTAGTGGACAAGCTTGGATTTTCAAAGGCTAAAGCAAGCGGAGTTGTCTCAAAGCTTGTAGATAAAGGCTTGCTGGAGAAAAAACCCTCCGGGAGAACAAATCTTCTAATATTAAAACTATAATGAACATTATAGAACAATTTTAAACCATGGAGATACCGTCTTATACGGTTTGAGAACTAAAGGTTACTTTTCTAAACGAATACGTTATGGAAACAGTTTTAAACGTGTAGTGGGGCATAGGTTGAGGTTGAAATGGAAAATAAAACTGGAATACTCGCCCTAATGGTCATCTTCACATTAGCGTCAAGCATGGTAAACATCGTAAAGGCAAGCCCAGACCCGTCAATAAGCCTTCTAGAGACAGACAGCTCCGAATATAATCCGCTAGATAACGTAATTATATCTGCGGTGGTCTCAAATCCCGACCCCACAGGGTACGATCTCCAAATACAATTCATAGTTTATAATCCCTCCCTTGACGTCATCCATAGCGACACTCAGAACTTCTACCTAGACGGGGCAAGCGATACGATAAGAAGTACGATGTTTCAGCTCCAATCTTATGCCGAGCCAGGCACATACATGGTTGATGCAACACTATTAGTTCTCGGGACGCCAGTAGATACTGAAACCACCACCTTCGATGTTAAGACCATGGAGGAGGGAATAATAACCCACCTTTCAACAGATAAAGGCAGCTATAACCAGGGTGAGACAGCGTCAGTGATGTGCCAGGTTAAAAACATAGGGAACGTACAGACGGACTACAAGCTTGTCTTCGAAGTCGTAGGTCCATCAGATACAACAGTATACACTGAAACAAAGTATGTCTCCAACGTTGACCCCGGAGACGTGGCGAATACCGGCATTGTATTTTCAATAACACCCAGCTACACAGCCGGCACATACACTCTAAACACGTCCCTCTACACAGCGAGCGACGTGTTCCTAGACTACTCATACGTAACCTTCGGAGTTGAGACAGCCCCCTCCTACCAGCTTTCAATAGACGTAGAGACGCCCATAAAGACGTGTAACGTTGGAGACAATGTTCCAATAACAGTTACCCTTAGAAACTTTAACGGGGACGTAACAGGAATCCTAACGGTTAAGGCGGGAATGGAAACCGTATCCTCGCAAACCGTATCCCTACCTGCAGGCTGTAGTGAAACATACATGTTCACATGGACGGCTAAAGGCCAGGGCACGGTAATAATCATGGCCATATTCCAGGCAGGAGACTACACGATCACAGACAAAACCTTCGTATACGTCAGTTACAAACCAAACGTTCAAATACTAAGCGTTATCGTTGAACCCTCAGTTGTAGGGCAGAACCAGTACGTGGAGCTCAGTATAATAGTTAAAAACTATAATACTGCAACTATTAACGCCCTTGCTCACGTTACAATAACGAAGTGTGGTGTACAGAAGGTTTACGAGCAAGACTACTGTTTAACGATACCTCCATGCAGGCACGAATTCTTCCTCGGCAGAGTTAACACCAACTGCTGGGAGCCAGGGGAATACAAGGTTAAGGTAGAACTCTACCTATACGAGTGCCATAACCTACTCTCCACGTGCACAGGCAGCTTCCTACTGGAAGCCTGTGAGGGCAAGATTACAGTTCATACGGATAGAGAACAGTACAGGCAAGGCCAGGAAGTTCACATAACAGTGGTTACAGAGGTCAGCGGGTTCAAGCCGGAGGTTCTAGTTGAGATACTATCCCCCAGCGGCTCTAAGCTTACGACACTCACCTATACTGGTGATGAGGGGACATACACTAAAGACCTAACCTATAAACTTCCTCCAAACGCTGAGCTCGGCATCTACACGGTCAGGGGAGTCATAACCCAGTGTAACATAGAGTCGAAAACAACCTTCCGCGTTAGAGTCTATGATCCATTAATAGTTAACGTGATGATTCCCGAGAGGGTTAAAGCAGGACAACAAGGCAAGATATCGGTAAATCTCAGGAATATAGGTGAAGAATATCTCGACAGCCTAACAATAGAGCTTAACCTCCAATTTCCAGACTGGCTCCACGGAGAAGAATCCCAAAGGCTAACTATGAGGCCCTACGACGAGAAAGACGTCGAGTTCCTGTTTAAAGTACCATTCGAGACAAATGTTTCCAAGCTTTCAGCCTCAATAACACTCTACATTGACGGTCGAATGATATCAAGATACACGGCGGACATAATGATCGAAAGGCCAGCCATAATACTCAAAATAGAGAAACATATTTCTAGAATCGACGGTTTAACAGTTGAGATAACACTGGAGAACGCTGGAGACATAGCGATCGAGGACATAATCGTTGAAGACCAACTTCCGGAAGGATTCAAACCATCAAACATAGGAGAAGGGACTATTAAAGACAACAGGATAGAGTGGACTGTTACCCTAAATCCGTCGGAGACTCTGACCCTCAGATACGGCATGGTTCAGGAGGAACCTTTAAGTGAGGGGTTGCTAGAACTTCCAGCGGCCACAGCATACATCCCGCTAACCGGGGAAACTGTGGAGTCTAATACTGCTATTCTCCGCCTGAAGCCCCAGGTAAAGATCGAAGAAACAAGCAGATCGTCACTAATGGTAATAGAAGGCGTTATAATTATAGAGAACACCGGAAACGCTACAGGAACAATTCAACATGAAGTTAAAGTACCAGTACTATCACTAACCATTGGAAGCCCGAGGCCATCGCTTAGCATAGGAGCTATTAAATGGAGCGTTAACATCGAACCTGGGGAGAAAAAAGTTCTAACCTACAAGACCTACAGGCTAGAAATACCTATTGGGGTGGCAATTCTAATAGCGGTTTCAGGGAAGCTTGCCTTCCGTAGAAGGCTCCATGCAGATACAGCTCAAAAGAAACGGGAAGTTCAAAGCGAAAAACTCAGGAGACTGGAGGAGCTATATGTAAAGGGAGAGATATCTAGGGAGACATATCTAAGGCTTAAGGAGGAGCTTGAAGCTAGAGGATAAGAATTTAAGCAACTAACTCCCCCCTATTTTAGATTGTGCACCGTAGTACTCAAGCTTGGAGGAAGCCTGATAACATGGAAGGAGAAGCCCCTAAAACCCAGGGTAGACGTCATATCGAGGATTTCAAAGGAGATAGGTCGGGCTCTTAGAAAAAGGGAAACGCTTAGACTGGTTATAGTCCATGGAGGAGGGTCGTACGGCCACCCGTACGCTTACAAGTATAAGATTCATGAGGGGTTGAAACCGGACCAGTCTAAGTATCAGGTTTACGGGCTTGGACAGACCACAGACGCTATGAGGAAGCTAAGTCTCATAATCTCCGAGTCTCTGAGAAAAGAGGGCATTCCTGTCTTCCCTATCCAGGCCTCATCGATCTCGATCTTAAAGGACGGTAGGATAGACAAGTTCTTTCAGGAGCCTTTGGAGATGCTGCTGAAAATCGGGGCTGTACCCCTACTCTGGGGAGACGTAGCCTTAGACGTGAATAGAGGCTTCGGCATAGTCTCTGGTGACGAGCTATCGGTGAAGCTTGCAGTAACACTTAATGCGTCTAAGATAATCTTCACCTTAGACGTTGATGGCATATACACCAAACCCCCTGGAACCAATGGTGCACAGCTTATAAGATACTTAAGGCCCGGTATGGAAGATGTAGACTACTCGGTTAGAAAGAGGGATGTGACTGGAGGAGTAATGAGGAAAATAGTTGAGGCGGAGCCCCTGGTATCCGCAGGCAAGCTAGTGGTTCTCTTCATAAACGGGCTTGTCGAGGGCCGCGTTGAGAAGGCATTACTGGGAGAACAAGTGGTTGGAACAATTTACTCAAGCTCTAGCCCCTCTTTAGAACCCCCGTCTCGGTGATATCTACCTTACCATCCCCATTTATATCCTCCATAGGACTAGGGCCCATCTGTAGCCTTTAAGAGTGTTTTGGTAGTTTAACGCGTACAGTACGGAGGCTAGTATTCCGTATCTTGTGCATCCCTCAAATAGTAGAACGTTAATACCGTTCTCCTCATCATATGCGAGAATTACTACTCCGTAATCCCTAAAACCGTAGTTATCTCCCGTTGCCTCGAACTCTGTATCGAAATAGTTATTCTGAGCCTAAACGGTTTTGTGGATACGATGTTGAAAGATACGTTAAACATCTCATTGTATCGGTTTACATGCTTGTTTGAGATGGGTCCGCCAACGAGTATTGTATCACCCTCAGCGTTGAACTTTCCACCAACACCTCTAAGCGGGCATACTGTTCTCTCTATCTCATCAATAGAGTCAGCATCCTTAGTTATTGATTCTGCGCATACGTAGCTAAATCTTGAACTGTATCTTAAGAACTCCTCAAGGTCTGGCTCCTCCGGAAGAGTGCATTCGTCGCTCCCAGAATTTGTCATTACACCCTTATCATCGTATATTACAACTACAAGGTGAATCTCCTCAGTTTTGTAATAGTGTATCCTCAGTGGTTTGACATTGAAGCTTACACTTCCCTCGGCGTCGATGATGGCTTGCTCTTCCAGCGACACCGCCCTAAAAACATGGTCGTAAATCCTGTCCTTTCCAAGAACCCTGCTCTTCGCTTTAATGTTGTTCTCAACCAGGATACCTACAACCCTGATAGATGCCTGACTTTCCTCATAATTCCTGATTGTAACTTCGAATTCCGCCTCCCTAATGGCACTGGTAAGATCGGACTTTATCTCTAGCCCGGCACCCTCCATCCTCTTGTACCCAGCATCCACAATGTATGTTGGTATAGCCTTGACGTCGTACCCGCTAACGATGTCTCCTACCCCGTACCCTTCGGGCGCCGTACTTCCCCAAATATGGTATTCTACAACCACCCACATGTGATAGTCTTCCTCCTCCCACATCTCTCTTACAGCTGAGTGGCCGTAAAGCTCGCAGGGAGGACACCACGTCGCCGTGAACACCTCGAGAAGGGGTCTATGAGTCCACCTCTCCACCGGGTTCCTCTATAACCCAAAGCTTACTATTGGGAGATAGGACGATTAATGCTAGGATAACACTTACACTTCTTATAGTGATATTAACAGGTGGAATAAATATTACCGTTAAGCAGCTATTATACCTTTATAGGCTAATGTTACATTATAACATGGTGGAGAAGCGGTAATACCAACATCTAATCGGCGGATGTCATTATCTAATATTATTCATTATTTCCAGTGCGATACCTTGAATTTTCTCAAACTCATAGTAAGTGATGGGTTAGTATTCATGGAATGGAATCATCTTAACGGTAGGGTTAAAGTTCTAGTCCTTGGTAGGCATGGAGTCGGGAAGACAACGCTTATGAAGAGGCTTATAGGCTCAAACGTTCTAACAATAGACGATAAGAACGGCTCAACCATAGCACTTGACTATGGTAAGCTAACATACGATGGAGTAAACTTTCACTTCTTCGGGTCACCCGGTCATGAAAGGTTCCGCTTCATGGTAGACATATTATCGAGAGGGGCAAACATATCTCTCCTCGTAATCGACTCTGCAGCGGGCATCCTAAGGAAAGACCTGGAGTACGCAGTGATAGCAAAGCAGATAGGAGCACCCATAATAGTAGCGGCGAATAAGCAGGACATACCGGGCGCAGCGTCGGCCGAGACGATAGCTGAAGCTTTAAGCCCGTGGATTGGTAGGCCTGGTGTAGTCCCGGTCTCGGCTAGAACCGGTTATGGGTGTTTAAATCTCCTCAGCAACCTCGTTGACCTAGCGTCTATAATACTTAAGGAGAAGATTACTTGTAAGGTTGAAATTTAACCCCCGAATATAGGTTAACGTGGTTTTAAGGTTTTCTGCAAGCACGATCAAGGGACTTGAAGATATATCAGCAGAGGAAATAAGAAGCATTACTGGAGGGTCAAATGTAGAGATAGGGGATGGAAGGATATTCTTCGAGGGGGATTTAAAAGATATTTACAGAGTTAATCTAAGGGCGAGGACAATATCAAGGCTATACCTTGTTCTCCACACGGGTAATGCTTCCAGCCTATCTGAAATCTACAGGGAGGCTTTAACTCCTGAATACCAGGAAGTCTTAGGCTTTGACTTCACATTCGCTGTAAGAGGGGTTAGAATGGGAGATCATGAGTTTACGAGCATGGATGTTGCGTCGGCCGTAGGGAAAGCAGTCCAGGACTATTACCTTAGCAACTTCGGCTTTAAGCCGAGGGTAAACCTAGACTGGCCTGACGTCGAAATATACGCTTTTCTAATAGGTAACGACCTTTGGATAGGAGTTAATACAACAGGTGAGTCTCTGCATAGGAGGAACTACCGTATATACCAGCACCCGGCAAGCCTAAAAACAATAATAGCGGCAGCACTGCTGAAATACTCTGGGTGGGGCTTTCAAGAAGTACTAGTTGATCCAATGTGCGGCGGTGGTACGATACCGATAGAAGCGGCGAGAATGGCTAGAAACATGCCTCCCTGCCTGCCCAGGACTTATTATCCATTTATGAAGCTTAAACTATACGATGAAAAAGAGTATAGGGAGGAATTAGAAGCCACATATAAAGAGTTTACAGATGGAGAGTTTCACATATATGGCGTTGACATATCCAAGGAGCATGTACAAGGAGCGGTTTTCAACTCCTACGAGGCTGGAGTATCAGACTCTGTGAAGTTTATAGTTGGTGACTCCACAAGGCTCTACAAATATGTA
>Ga0164310_10000469_pt1 | contig 21533 bp, 27 predicted proteins | sample GuaBasSedimGuay1_FD_121795 | JGI IMG/M metagenome (GOLD analysis project Ga0164310, IMG submission 121795) | Subseafloor sediment microbial communities from Guaymas Basin, Gulf of California, Mexico - Guay1, Core 4569-9, 0-3 cm | ecosystem: Environmental > Aquatic > Marine > Hydrothermal vents... | reverse complement strand
TTCATCCTGTTAAAAATGCTTGACTGTTTGTATTATGTTATGCAATATAGAAATAATTTTAGAATTGGTATGGAGATTGCTTTGTAAAACCTGAAGTAGAAAAAACCCAAAGGGGCAATTTATGAAAAACCTTTTAAAGTTAAAGTTTTTGTGGAGTTTTCTGATTTTATTTCTTGTTTTATCTCTAATTGTTGGAGGTTGTGGGAAAAAGGAAAAAAAGGGAAAAGCAAAAAAGACAGCAAAGCAGGAAGTTGCTCAAAAGGCCCCTGAAGAAAAAGTTATAAAGATAGGGGCGATATTGCCGTTGACGGGGAAATTGGCATGGTTAGGAGAAGAAGAAAAGGACATCATTGAATTTGCAATAAGTAGAATGAAACAAAAATACGCTTTAACTTTGGAAGTCAAATTTGAAGATGCCAAGTCATTTCCAAAAGAAGCAGCTTCAGCGGCGAACAAATTGTTAGCTTCTGGATATAAAATCATTTTAGTCTCAACGACACCTCTTGCATCAGCCATAATTCCCATAAACGAAAATGGAGGAGCTCTTACGGTAGTCCACAGTATGACAAACAAATTAGTTCAACAAGGGGAATTAGTAATTAGAATTTATCCTAGTATAAATGATGAAATTATCGCTATAGGTCCTTGGTTGAATAAGTTCTTTAAAATAGCTTTTATAAAATTTAAATCAGAGTGGGCAGACTTATGGGTAAGTAATTTCTTGGACAGATTTCCTAATCACGAAATATTAGAAGAAGATTATGATTTGCAAAATTTAAATATAAAAAATATTCTAATTAAAATAAAAAGCTGGCAACCAGATATTATATTCTTATTGGGTTATGGAAGCGAATACCCTATTATTGTGAAGCAAATAAGAGAAATTGGCATAGATTCAAAACTTGCAGGAAATATAAGTTTTTTGTACTCAGGATTTATGAAAAAAATACAAAAGATTGGATTACCTGTGGAGTACTTTAACAAAGTAGTCTTTCCAGGACCTTCGATAAATTTAGAGTCACCAACATTTAAAAAATTAGCCGACCAATTTAAAAGAGAATACAAAAAGAGTATTCTTACTGAACCAACAGCCTTATATTTTTACGATACTATTGAGATATTATGTATAGCAATAAAAAATGTAGGAGAAAAACCAACAAAAATAAAGGACTATGTAACAACAGTTAAGAAATTTAATACGTTAACGGGAGAAATAATATTTAAAGACAATGGGGACGTCGCAATTCCTCTTAAACTATTTACATATCAAAATGGACGACTTATTCCCTATGTAGAAAATGGGAAATAAACAGCTAAGAAGAATAGAGTCGATTTTTCAGAGAAGTAACACGGTGGATGTCTATGAGAATTCTCACTTTGTAGATGAAAAAACAAAAAATGATATAGCATCGTGGATTATTGAAAAGTGTGTTGCAAACAATGAAAAATTATCAATTTTTGATGCAGGTTGTGGGAGTGGCCATTTATTACTTATTCCACTTGTAAAATTACTGAAGGGAAAAAACAACAATGTTCAGATATACGCAGTGGATCATTCCGATTTAATGATAAAAAAATTAGAACAAAATCTCCAAAATTTAGGCTTCAAAAAGAATAACAAAAATCAATTTATTTATAAAGAAATAACAATTAAAGTTCTAAAAGGAAACTTGGAAGATTTTGAATTTTACAAACAATTTGGTCGGAATACAAAATTTGATATTATTCTAAGTATTCTCGTCTTACACCATCTAAAAAATTGGAGGTTGTTTCTCTATAAGAGTCTGCCGCTTTTAAGGAAGGGAGGATATCTTGTATTATGGGAATGGCGAGGGGGAATAAAATTGAGAGATGGTTGTTTCTTAACGGAGGAAGACACTGACGACGATTTTACAAAAACATGCAACATAGATCAAGCAATTGTGAAATTTTGGAAAGACTTTTATAAAAAGAGAAGTGAATATCACATATGGAATACCGAGATATCTGCTTCAAATTATTCAACTGTTAAAGAAGCTATAAGACACTGTTTTTACGTAACCATAGAAGAAAGAACTTTTCAGTGGAATCACAAGCCTTACACGGTTAAAGATATTCAAGAGTGGGTTAAAAAAGAAGCGTATTCAAATTTTTTCAGAGGCTTAACTGATGAGGAGAGGGAAAGTTTAAAAAATTGGTCAGAAGAGGAAATGGAAAAGAGAAATCTACCACAAAGATTACATGAAGAATGTGGTGCAAATGTTGTATTAATTAAACTAAATGAAGACTTAGACTTGTCCAAATCTCAAAAAATAATCTTTTCTATAAAGAACAATTTCGATACTTTATTCAAACTTTCCAAAATAAAGGATAGCAAAAATTTTAATTTATCAGATTTTCTTACATTTCTAACTTTACATGATTTTTTTACCCGTTACACAAAATTTGTTACAATTAATCAGTGGGATAAGATAGAAAACACTTGGGATAGAAATGAAAAACCGATGATGATTTTTGAGGATGACGAATTATGCCAGAATATGCTTAAATATTACGTAATGATAGAGAAGTACAAGGTTAGTATCTATGACATAATTTACGGAAAAGTTTTAGTAGGTGCCGCAAAACCCATAGTTTTTATTCAATTTCGGGAGAATAAAAATAATGAAACGAACATAGAGATTTCAGATAAAAATTATATATTTATCGAAAATGACCATTATATACCTAAATATCTAGAAATTAATTGTTATTTGTCGCAGAATATTCGAGAAAAAGTAAAGAAAATGGTAAATGGAACAGTAAAAAATACCGATATTTGCAGGATTGTAAAAACTATAAAAAACAAATCCAAAATTCCCCGAGAAGGTTTTCTTTTATTCAATTATCCCGAAATAGAGAAAGAAATTAGTAAAATAGCTGAAAAAATTTCCAACGAAGAAGATTTGAGACAAAAAATTTCTAAGATAGGTAATCCAAAATTGAGGATAAAGAGCGAATTCCAGCACTTTGAAGAAATTAAAGAAGATTTGTCGTTCCTGTTTCTAATTTTATATTCACTTACCCAAATAGAAGGATGGGTAATAGTACCTTCTGAGTTCTTCATAAAAAGGCAAAACAAAGTGGAAATTGAGACATTTGGTGCTATCTTAATGGGAGAGAAACTTGAAATGGGAAAGAAACCTGAAAGTAGAGAAGAACTTGAGATATCTCTAAGAAGTAGGGCAGAGGCAATGGTTCCTTTGGTAAATTTAAGATTTAGACACATAGCTGTAACAAAGTATGAAGAATATTCAGCATATCAGCGGCGTAAACATGCGCTTCGCTCAGCTGTTGCTGCCATTATGATACGGAATTTTGCTCATCATCATGGTTCGCATGTAATACCTAGACTAAAGAAAAACACAAACGGCATTGAAAAATATCTTCAATATATAAATGAAAAGACTGCCTTACTTAATATTATTAATGTATATGACCCTGTTTGTGAAGGGAAAGTTGATTTAAAACATGCTTTAGAGTATCTAGTCTCAAATGAAGGTGTTAAACTTTTCAGGAAATTTTTTGCGGAAGCAAACAAGAGAGAAAATGTGTGCGTAGTAGTAGATTTCCCCAAACGTAATGATGAGGGATTAATTGTAAGTCCAGGATATGGAGAAATAGGAGTCCATGCTATTTACATTATTTTTGAAAACTATGTAAGAAATGTGCTAAAACATTGCAAACCTCCCCCTAATGTTGCAAATGCAGAGACAGGTCCTACCATAAAATTCTCTATTAGTAAAGAAAATACATTTGCAGTTGTTCAGATTGAGTCTGATTATGTCGTTGATAATAGTCATAAAAGAGTGGAGAAAATAAACGGTATTATTAAAAATAGCGAAATAATTGATGAGCAAGGTAAAACCGATTTTGAAAACCCGGGAATAAAGGAAATGAGGATATGTGCAAATATGTTAATCGGAAGAACTTTGGGGTTGCCAGGAGGAGAAAATTTAGAGGCTTTTGTACAAGACAATGGCATTGGTTACAAATTTAAAATACCATTGGCAAAATATGTAAGTAAAGGAGATAAAGATACTATTGAAAGGATTAAAACAGGCAAAGAAGTAAAACCAGATTTTCTGGTTGTTGATCTTTGTGATAGTTCCTTTATTTTGCAAAATTGGAGCGTCTTGCCACAAAGAATATGCTGGACTGGCCAAGAAGAGAACCTAAAATTAGATAATAGTTGGGGAAAGTGGTTGGATTGGATTAAGAGAAGGAGCATATTTGTTGAGAAAACTGAATACGATAATCTCAAAAATGAACAAGAAAAATATTCTTTCTTGCTTGAGAAATGGTGGAAAAAGATATTTGAAGGTAGAAGCGTAATAATTAAGTTTTGTCAAAAAGAGAATAACAAATGGAAAGACGCATGGCAAATGCAGTACTGGAAAAAAATAGAACAACTTATTAATTGCAAAAAAGGTGTCGGTACCACAGAGTTTCATTTTGCCCATTCAGAACCGTGCGATCATTGCAATGCTGTAAAATTAGTGTTTCATCACGAGCCTTCTTACAGAATATATAGATACTTCGGGTCATTCACCTCGCCTTCTTTAGAAAATGCTGATGAAGTGAACAAAAAAATAGTTGGTCTGGAAATATGCTCCATCTTGGCTTTCAAGATTTTGATAATTGATAATGAGTTGCACGATAAATTTAAGAAAGATTTGGGGAAACTGAAAGAGATTAACATTTTTGTTGTTCCCGAAGATAAAGATAATTTTAATGATTTAAAAGATTACGACTGTGTTGTATTCCATTTGGGGATGTTAGATGTAAAGAAGGACTTATATTGTATTGAACCCCAAAAATTACCTCCATATATAAGAATAGTTACAGGTAGAGCAAGACCTTTAAGTGATGAGATATTACAAGAATGTTTGTGGGCCAATAGCCCACAAATAGATAGGTCTGTTTTTATAAAAGCTTTAAGCGCTGACGGTATTTTTGAAAGGAAATACCAAGTATTTTGGGGAGTGTTGAAATGAATAATTACAAAGTTCTCGTCATTTGTGAAACAATATTTGGAGAAGTAGAAGAAGAAAAAAGAAATTGCTTTAAGTGTAATGGTGAAGGTATTGTTTATAAGCAAATAAAGAACTGGTTTTTTACTGGTAAAGAAAACTATGAGGCGTATCCTGAAATGCCCTCATGCCATTTGAAATTTGCGGAAAAACAACAGATAAGGGTGATACTGATTCATAGATGGACTGAGGATAAAAGTTTAAATAGATTGCGTGAGGAAGACGAGAAAAAAAAGTTCGAAATATTGGGATTCCACACTATAGAAACGGAAAAAGTAAATAGAATAGAAAAATGTGATTATAGTGTAATCGAAGAATTAAAAAAAAATGAGCTAAAGAAACAACTCATCCTCCTGCTCCACCGCATAGGTCATCTTTTCTTGCCGCTTGACATTGATTTACAAGGGATAAGCGAAGTCCTTAAAAGAAACGACGAAACGCAGGGGAAAAAGTATTATAAAGAAGCTTTTGGAAATAATGGAAAGGGCATAGTTCAAAACAAAATAGATGAGGCAAAAAATTTGATTAGAAAACTCCCTGATGATAGAAGAAATAACATTTCCCAGCTTTTTGAAGATAACGAATTGGAAAGAGTAAAAAATTCTTTAGAAAATTGGGAAGAAACAAAGAAGTTACTTCGAGAAGAAAATCCATTTCATTCCTGGTTCTGCAAGTTGATGAAGTGTTTGAAAAATTTGGGGGAGGAATAATAGAGGCAAGTAATATGTCCTGTGCCAAATAAAATGCAAGAAATTACCATAGAAGATTTGTTGGCCCTGATTGTACAAGGTGAAGGAGAAAAAATTGAGTTTAAGGCAAGATCTATAAATGTGCCGAAACTGTATGTACCATGGCTAATGCCGGTGGACGCAATAAAAGGTATTTTTCGTAAAGTAAAGTTTATGAAAAACAAATGATTTATAAGCTTTAAATATGAGGGAGAAAGCCATGAAATGGCAGGATTATGTTGTCGTTGACCCTAAAATTTGCCACGGTAAGGCTTGTATTAAAGGAACTAGAATTTTGGTTTCTGTTATTCTTGACAACCTTGCGGCAGGTCTTTCCTTTGAAGAGATTTTAGCTAGTTATCCCTCTCTTACAAAAGAAGCAATTCAAGCCGCTATCGCGTACGCAGCAGAGCTTGCACGGGAAGAAGTTGTAGCTATACCAGTTTAAAAGGCCTTTTATTATGAAGTTCAAAATAGATGAAAATTTACCTATTGAGTTAGTAAATATTCTCCAAAAAGCAGGCTATGATGCAGTTAGTGTATTAGAAGAATCCCTTAAAGGCTGTTCTGACGATATGATAGTTTCTGTTTGTAAAGATGAAGACAGAGTTTTAATTACTTTAGATACCGATTTTGCTGACATTTGCAATTATCCTCCTCAAAAGCTTCCAGGTATAATGGTTTTGCGATTACGAAGATATGATAAAAACCATATTCTTAAAGTAGTTCAACGTTTAATACTTTTACTTTCTGTAAAGCCACTTAAATCCCGTTTATGGATTGTTGAAGAGACAAGGGTTAGAATTAGGGAGTAAATTTTATCTATGCAAGTCAACATCCTTGTTGGCACAGAAGAGCTTGGACAGGCGTTTAAACGCTTTTTAAAGTATGTGTTTGATATTGACAAAGTAAACATTCTCCTTTTGGGACAAATGGTAATTTTATCACAAGAGATGCTTCAAGCTGATTTCTGGCTTATAGAAGCATTTCATCCCTTTGAACCAAACAACCCAGAGGGTTTCCGTACCGCTTATAAGTTGGCTGGCAAGACAAAAATTTTACTTTTGTTTTTAAGTGCGCCAGAAGGATTTCCAAAAGAAGGAGATTTCTGGTGTAGTTTTGTCATTAAAAATTTGGCAGAGAAAATAAAAGAAACTATGCACGGATCTATCCCTCAAAAAGAGGAATTTGAGGATTTAGCTAAAAAATGGCCTGTTTTAATGCATAAACCGAAAAAGCATCACTAGGAGGTGAATTTTGTATCTTGATAGATGAGAGCAATGCATCTGGGAATTAAGTTCATTTAAGGAGGACCGATGGCTAGAATACTAATTGTTTCTGGTGATCCTCAGAGTGAACTTTCACTTGCTTTTGAAAGGGCATTAGGATTTTTGATTAACGAAAAAGGATATAAAATTGAATGTATATCTTATGGAGATCACTTAGATTCCTTGCAAAAAAATGAGAACTATTCACCACCAAATATTATTCTTGTTTTAAATAAAGATACTGATGGCATTGGCTTCGTTAAAGAATACTGGGCAGAGCTTATCCTTAAAAGGAAAAGTGAATCTCCATCTGTAATTTTAATGTCTTTTGATAATCTGCAAGAGTTAATCAGAAGAGACCCGCAGAACATTTTTCTCTGCTCTAAAAGCGTCACACTTTTAAAAGCTCCGTTTTCTTTAAAAAACATAATAAAAGAAATAGAGATGGCAAGCCAAAAGAAAAATGACATTGAAGAGATAAGGCAATGTCTCTTGTGGTCTTGTAAGTTGGGTGAACGTAAATTAACGCATGCGTTAAAAAACTATGCAGCCCCTTATTCCTTGTTAGTTGGGGCCAGATATAGTGGGGAATTAGGTGTAACGAACTATGTTAAAGAATTATGTGAAAGATTAGCTGGTCAGCTGGGACAAACAAATGTTAATAACATAAAAGTTGATGACATAATGCTTTTAGCAGTATCAAACTTAGAGCAGAGGGATACCACTAAAGAACTAAAGACCCATCGTGCCGCAAGATATAAGGATTTTAAAGATTGGCCCCAGGGCACATCTAAAGGAGAAAAATTGTATAAAATTTTAGAAGGCAAAAATATTCTTCTAATTGATGACGAATGGGAGAGTGCAAAATGGAAGGACACTTTGGAGATAATATTTGGGAAAAAGATTGATGCTATAGGAGATAGAAATTGGAAAAACACGCAAGAGGTCATGGACTCTATGGATTCAAAATTGAAACCTGATAATTATTTACTTCCATACGATCTCATACTTTTGGACTTATACCTTATAGAAGAAGACCATAAAATCTCTGATAGATACGCGCAAGGAGAAGTAACTTCTGAAGAGCTTAAGAAACTCTCAAGTTACAAGGTGATAGAGAAAATCCGGCAAAAAGATAAATCTGTACCCATTCTTCTTTTTACAGCAACTGAGAAGGCGTATAACGTGGAGATAATGAGGAGAGTAGGAGCAGATGATTATTTTCCAAAAGAAATTCATTATGAAGAAGAAAAGGCTAAAGAATATTATAAAAGATTCAAAAATTCTATTGAACAATTACTGAGTTATCAAAGGAGAGCTCTTAGAGAAATATGGAGAGGAATAAAAGAATATGAGGAAAGAGACTCTATATCTAAAAAGGTAACTCCTTATCTTATCTTAGCTTATCAATCTTTTTCACATCAATTTTACAGATGTTGTATTCTTGAGATCGGAAACGTACTTGAAAGATTGTATGAGACAAGATATCGATCGCAGGGCGGAAAGGATATTTTAAATAAGTATGAACATCAATCACATAAAAACTGGAGACATTTTACTGCCTTTATATGTTACAAAATTCGCACTGCTGCTAAACATCCTTCTTTTGAACCAACGTTCGAAGATGCTTTGCTCTCATTTTTGTTAGTTTTGAAAGTTCTCTTAGGAAGAGACACGTTTAATATCCCCATTAATGATCCTTGTAGCATATTACAAAACCTTAAGTCTACTGCAGAGTTAATAGTTGAATCGGTATGTAGGGTTTGTAATAAAAGAGAAAGATGTAGTATCAAAAAAGCAAACGGGAATACGAAAACTTGCAATAATTCTACAGATTTATTAAAAAAAGCGATGTATTTGTCAAATTTCAAAAACTTAACCTCTTTTAAAGTAGCTAAAAATAACCACATATTGTTTCTATACCTATATTATGTTTTGAAATGTTTTCAAGAGGGATGGCGTTTAAGCCATCTACAAAAGACCCTAATAAAACATAAAATCACTAAAGGAGGAAAATTTTGCCCTCCTATTACGGAGAATAAACTCTGGAAAGGTATTGTATGTTCAAATGGTGTAAGTTCTCCACTGGGTGAATTAGGAAAAAATATGTATCAAGAAAAATCTAGAGATTCAAATGGTAATGTTTTTTTTACACTTACAGAGAATTTCTGGGGTCGATGAATTCAAGGAGGGAAATACGGATGCTTTGAGCAGAACTGTATCAATCCGTAACCCTATTAACCAGGTAAGGGTACAATGTACAAAATACTGATTGCAAGTGAGGATCCTCTGTGTAAAAGTCTCATCAGGGCTTTAACAAAAATTGATTTTTTAAGAAAGCAGCTTCTGAATTTTGCGTATTCAGTAAATACAAATGTGATGAACATAGAAGACTATATTAACTGCCACAATTCGCTCTCTGATTTAGAAAAAACTTTGGAAAAAGAAGAAAAGGTTGGACTTTTAATCATAACTTTAGATTATAACATGGAAGCCCTTCGAGTAATCTCTAAGATAAGATTGGGTTCTTTTGGAGAAAAAATCTCTCCTGTACCTATTATTTTAATCTCAGGACTCAAATATGAAACACTAAAAAATAAATATCCGATAGTGAGATACTTAAAATCTGATGGAGTCTTTGTAGAAGTTCCGTTCTATCTTAGATATCACTCTTATGAGACAGATTCATTAGAGGAGTGTTTAAAGGTGGCTTGGCCTCTTTCAAAACAAATTCTAGAGCAGATAAGAAAAAATTTATATCCATCAGTAATTTGTGATATCACACATCCCCGCCTTACTGAAGACAATTATGAGCAAATTATCAATGACATAAATGAAGTGACTAAAAGGAGTGGTCTTAACAAAAAATACAGTGTTAAATTGGAAAGACTCAATAAAATGGTTCAAGAGTTAAAAGATGGTAAGATAAACCTCAATGAATTGCAGAAAGAAGTTGATGATTTTTGCAAAGAGGTAAGCAAAAATGAAGCCGACAATTTTACTGGTAGATAATGAATGTAGAGACCCAAAATTAAAGCCTTTAATTGATTTTCTTGATAGAAATTATAGGTTACTACCTCCACAAAGAACCATTGGAGGGGCAAGAGATTACTTTAAATATGATGACCATTCCATTGATTGTGTAATTTTGGATATCCATCTCGGGCCTAGTGGCCCTGAGGCAGGTATAGAGCTGCTAAACACAATGAGAGAGACCGATCCATATCTTCCCATCGGGATGATTACGCAATATGATAAATCCTCAGTAGCTTTTAAATCAGGTAAAAATCTCGCCACTTTTTACTGCCCCAAACCCAAACGTGCAGATTTTGATTCTTTTAACAAAAAGCTAAAAGAAGAAATTGATAACTCTATAAAGAAGGTTCAATTCTTATATGATAGGGACTTAATGAAAAAAGTTAATGAAGATTTATCTCTTACATATGATATAGAAGAGCTTAGTAAATTAGGCACTCTTGCCTTCCATTACTGGGAGGACGAAATAATTATTGAAACTATCGAGAATATCCCAGGTGAACATTTAGAAATTCTCGATGTATGTTGTGGAACCGGGAGATATGAGTTGCTTATCAAACATCATTGTGAAAAACCATTTAAAATGACTGCTATAGATTTTAGTGGAAGAATGCTACGTATAGCTGAAGATAAGTTAGTGAATGAAGAGGTTTTTCCTGAAGCTAGGTGGGAGCGTTTAATAGAATTAAAAAGAGGATTTGCTGAAAAGCTACCATTTGAAGATAACAAATTTGATTTTGTAATTTGTGGTTTTGGTGTTCCAAGTTATACAAAGTTTAATCTCTCTATACCAGAAGTAAATAGGGTATTAAGGAAATATGGTAAGGCCATCTTTACGGTATATAATAAAAATGCGTTTTATAATCAAATTGCAGATTATTTTTCTTCTAACTTAGAGATATCTCCTATGGCCTCTTGGGTAAAATTTGAATCTTTTGGATGCAGGGATAAACAGGGTATTTACAAGCTTGTTCCTCAAGGAAAGGAAGAAAAGTCGTTTACTATTCAACCTTTCTCAAAAGAGGAATTTAGAGATATTTTAAATAGATTTGGTTTCAGGGTAGAAAAGATGCGAACTTTTCCTTTTCTGTATTCCGTTACCCCGATAAATTTAATAAGGAAGGATGAGGATGACCCATTATTTAAGCCAAGGTATCTTAGAGAATATAAATTACCTGATGTGAAGAATTTAATAAGGATACTTGAAGAATCAATTCCAGCAGATTGGCTTGTAAATCGTCCTGAGATAAAATCATATAAGCAAGAAAAAAAAGAGGAAATTGAAAAAGCCTATGAAAATGCAGATAAAAGGCTTAAAAATTTTCCATTTTCATGGAAATATTATCAGCTTGATAAGCATCATGCAGAGAAAATAGGGGATGGAGGTTTTTACATTACTGCGATAGTAGAAAAGGTAAGAAACATAGAAAAAGTGAATATATATGAAGCAAAAGAAAACCTCTAAAAGAGTAGTAGTTATTACAGATAATGAAGAGCTTTACAAATCTTTCCAGAGAGCCTTTAAATTTCTTCTGCAAATAGATACCATGTGGATGGTGCGAGATACTTATTTTTTATCTCCTGTAGAAATTTTAAACCAGGACGTAATCATCAATGATGTTACAGAAGAACCGAACATAGAAAAACATGTGATTTCGTTGAGAATAAATTTTTACTCTAACACTATTATCCACATTGGTTTCTACCGTGGTAAATATGCTGATACCAGCACTTTTTACATAACCCTTCCTTTCTTGTTGAAAGATTTATTGCGTATTGTGCGTTCCTCAGAGCCACTGTCCAAACAGGAGATAGCGCTTTCTCTGGCATCTTGGCTTTCGCAGAACTCCCACAACATTCAAAATTTGTTAAACACTCCAGCAGGAAGAGACAGATGTGTTAACCTTATTAATCAAATTTTTGAATGCTTGAAACCATCTTTCCAGATCTTCCAAGAAAAAGAAAGAGTAATTAGAATGATAAATTCGTCGGTAGATAGGTATAAGATTGCATCGAAACTTATAATGTTATTTGAAAAACTGAAATCATTCAGTGGGAGGGGATAAGCTATGGATAAGGATAACATTATTGTAATTGACGACGAGTTAGCCATAGACGCCAGAAATGAAATAAGGAAGGAAATCGAAACTTTTGGAAGAGAATATGGCTACAATATGATTTTTTTTGAAGCACCTGATCCTGAAGAACGTCTTCAGGACATAATGAGATCTTATAAACCGGTGTGTATTTTTTTGGATATAGTTCATGAAGGTAAACCATACAGTATTGCGAAAACATTGCGGGAGAAAATAGGTGCTATGGACATACCCGTTTTAATCTTAACCAATTATTTAGAAAGTCAGTTAAAAGAACAAAATGAAAGGCTCAAATTCTTGCAAGAAAAACTGAAGCAGAAAAGAACTTTCATTCACAAAGCTTTGAGCGATATAGATAAGGAAATTGCAAATGAGAGCTTGAAAAGAGAGAGACGAATTTATTTATCAAATTTGAGGACGAATTTAGAGGATTTGAGGAGAAAATTAGAACAATATGAAAAAGGTCATGTAAAGAAAGAGGACATAATATGCACACTTAAAAGTGCTTTAGGAAACCTACCCGACAATTTAAAAGAACAGACCGAGGGATTAATAACACATCTTGAATCATCTGGATTCCCAGAAGAATTTGGCACTTATCCAACAGATTTCAAACAGACGATAGGGTACGTTTTAAAGAATGATTTTGTCAATAAGAAAGAGTGGATTCAAAATGGCATTGAAGCATTTACTAATCCCAGAAATGAGCATTTTTGGCTAGATATACGTTCTCCTAAAATTGTCACAATAAGAGATAAGAGTGGTGGAGAAATTGGGCGTATTGTAAAACGAAGCAATTGTGAATTTTTAAAAAAATTTGCAAATTCTAATTTAAAGCACAAAGGGCGCTCGGAAGAAAAGGCAAGAAAAAGTGCCAGTAGAATCAACAGGGATATATATGAAGCTACAAAATGGAAACTTCGAGAGGTTTTAAAAAATATGGGTCATGGTGAATACAAACTTGATATTGGGAAATTTACTGTTGATGGTAAGACAATAAAAGATTTTGAACAAAGGTATGGCACCATTTCTTATGTTACAGTTGACCAGTTTAACGAATTTAAGGAAGAGTTTGCAACTTTTAAGAGAGAAGTCTTAGAAATGTTGGAGCAGATTAAATCCAAAAGAGATTAAAAGGACCGATTTACAAAACTAATAAGATAATTTGATAAGTAATATCGTGCTCAGGACTGTCTGCACTAACTAATTTTTAGTCTAATTTTGTTATTTTAACCCCTACATTCTACCTTTAAGATTTTAGTCAAAGCAGCACATCAAACGCTTCTAATTGCCCTTCTTTCTAAGTTATCTTGTCTCCTAAAATAGTTTGAGTTCAAATTCCTATCAAAGCGCTTCAGAAAGGATAAACCAGGGACATTAAGGGTATTTTTTCCTTGGTCAAACTTTGCTTCAATCTACACAAAAAACAGGCCAGTAGCTCTAACGGATAGAGCGCCGGACTCCAAATCCGGAGGTTGAGGGTTCGAATCCCTCCTGGCCTGCCATTAGGAGAAGGATATGAAGGTTAAAACAGACTTAAATGTAAGTAAGGAACTAGCTTTTTGGCGTTCTGTAATAGATTCTGTGGATTTAGAATTGTTAAAGTTGTTAGCCGTAAGAATGGATGTTTGTAAACAGATTGGTCTTATTAAGCAATCTACAGGTATTTCTGTTTCAGACAAGGAACGGGAAGAAGAGATGCTTCTTAGGAGGCAGAAAATGGCGGAGAGGCTAGGTCTTAATAAAGAATTTGTTGTTGAAATCATGAATACGATCTTAAGGCAATCAAAGGAAATACAGAGGAGGGTAAAAAATGAATAAACAAGTTGTATTAAGTGGAATCAGGCCTACAGGATCTTTACACATTGGGAATATTTTAGGTGTTGTAAATAACATGGTAACATTGCAAAATAGCGATAAATATCGTTGTTTTTTCTTTCTAGCCGATCTCCATGCAGGTACGACTAATCCAAACTTTCATAAAATTGCTGAAGATACCTACAGTGTATTAGCCGATTTGATTGCCTGTGGTCTTGACCCTGAAAAAAGCGTTATATTTAGACAATCTGATATTCCAGAGCTTTTTCAGCTGTATACATTCTTTTGTTTTGCTACCACTGTGGCTGAATTGGAAAGAAACCCAATTTACAAAGAACAAATCACTCAGTTAAACCTTAAAGGAAAAGGATTAAGTATCTTCCTAAATTATCCTGTTCTACAAGCAGCTGACATTTGCCTTTATAAAGCTGAGCTTATTCCTATTGGTCAAGACCAAATTCCACATATTGAATTGACACGAAGAATCGCAAAAAGATTTAATGAACTCTGTAGTACATCGATCTTTCCATTACCAGAGCCTCTACTGACAGATTTTCCAAAAGTTCCGGGTACCGACGGACGAAAGATGAGCAAATCTTATAATAATTTTATCGCTTTGTCTGACGATGAAAAAACAACATACACGAAAGTCGCTAACATGCTTACCGATGTCAAAAGACCCAGACTGTCAGACCTAGGACATCCTGAAGAATGTCCGGTTTTTAGTCTGCATAGATTCTTTTCTTATCCAGAAGATGTGAAGGCTATCAAATCTCAATGTGAGTCTGCCAGTATAAGTTGTAAGTATGACTGTAAGCCCGCTTTAGCTCAAGCTATTAATAAAACCTTGCATGAACCTAGGCGAAAAAGAATGGAACTTGTGCAACAACATGATTTTTTAACAGGCATATTACACCAGGGGGGTCAAAAGGCAAGAGCGATAGCATCGGCAACGATTAAAGAAGTGAGAAAGGCATTAAGACTAGTAGCGAATGAAGTTGATTTTTAAAAATTAGGATAATTTCAGGATTTATTTAGGATATTTAGGTTTATTGCTTTGTGATACATATAAGAAAAATAAAAAAGAGGGAAAAGATGGGAATTTTAAATTTATTAGGCTTCATTAGAAAATCAAAGGATAAGAAAGATAAAACTTTAAGGCAGGTAATACTCTTTGACCTCAGCAATATCAACAAAAGCTTTCTTAAGGAAAAGAAAGAATACCCAGATGTATTAAAAATCAGGGCGCTTATTCAAAAGGAAAATGGTGGAAAACATATAAAGTCAATTATCTTTACCTCTTATGACCCGGATAATAAGAAACAGCTAAATTATCTTGGAGGGCTAGAAGTAAGTTGTGGATTTGAGGTCGTTAAGAAACCCATCGTGAAAGTAAGAGAACGAGCAAAGTGGGGGGACATGGATTTTGAAATTGCAAATTTTATTAAGGAAAATGTGCGCAACTATGATGAAATAATAATCGTTACCGGACATGGAGACCTAGTTGAACCGCTGAAGGAGTTTAAAAGATGGGGAAAAGGTCGTGTGGTTAAGGTCTATGGTGTAACAAGAAAGAGTTTTAACAAAGCTTTGCACGCAGTTTCTTCTTATCCAGTCATATTTCTTGAGGATCATTGGGATTACATAAGGTCAAATAAAAAACCAGGCAAAAGAAACTTTAGACATTTAAGACTTATTCCCAAGGAGGCAGGGAAATAATGAGCAAAGATTTAAAACAATTATTAGAAACATTAACTGAACTGACCCACGATGAGCTTTTGATTCCTCTAGAGGTATTTCCAGAGCCTGATGAAGAAGTTCTGAAATACCAAGACAAGCCCTTAGAGGGAAGAAAAACTGATGCTACTGCCCTTTCAGAAAGAGACTTTGAGCAGTATGTTAACAAAGTTTCCAAGCTTGAAAAGGAATTAAGGTCTTTGCTTAGTCTTATTGAAAATACTTTAGATGAATTGGAACCAGACAAGTTGAGAGATTTTGTCTTAGAAAATCGCTTTTTGCTCTCTGAAATACCATTTGCCCGTCAGATGCTAAAAATGATTCCAGAATACTTAAAAAACATTACTGATGAAAAAAAGAAAAGGAGGAAATAATATGATAAAGAGGCTTTTTATTATATTGGTTATTACAATAATTGGTTGTGCTCATTTTCATAAGGGTCATCTTGATCATGATTACGTTGTTTCTTTCTCTAAGCCACTGATTATTCGTCCACCATCACATGAACCAAGGAATATAAAGGAAAACGTCAAGTTTGCCATTTTCTTATTTGAACAGCAGGAATATGAAGATGCAACCAGTGTATTCCTTAAGGTGGCAAAGGAAATACAAGAGCCAGAGTTAAAAGAGCTCTCTTTAAAGGCATCAGCTATCAGCGCCATTTTAGCAAATGATAGAGAAGGATTTATAAGGATAATGCAAGAGCTCAATATGGATAATCCATATAGAATCTATGAGCAGGATAAAGTGTTACAGACATTAAATGCCCTATATAAGAAGTTTTTAAGGAGGAGATAATGAGAGGAAAAACGTTTATTTTGATTTTAATTATTATCTTTTCTTTTGCCCTAAAGGCAAGGGCTGTAGTTGTAACAGAGGGAAGGATTGATGAGCTTATCCTTGATATTCACGAAGATATCACAAGGTATAAGGCAGAAAGACAAAAGAAGGTAAAAAAGATAGTTTCTTTAAAAAAGAGGCTTGGTAAGCTGCAAAAGAGCCTTAAAAAGACTTCTAATTACCGTGAAAGACAGATATTGCATGCCCAGATACTAAGCACATCTGAAACACTGCTTGAAGAGACAAAAACAACCTTAATTCTTACAAGAGATACAGTTGCACCCATAATTTCAAAGCTAAGAGAATTAAAAACACTAACTTATATAGGTATAGAACAAAAACCCAGTATATCTAAAAAGAAGATGCGTGAGGTATTTAAAAATTTGGCAAGATTTGCCCTGGAATCAAATGACCAGGAGCTAAAGGAAGAAATAGCTGAGATTTTGCGTGGTTTAGAGATGACCTACAGGAAAAATACCAAGCAGGACTCGGTCAGTAAAAAGATAAGGAAACAGATTGATGGGATGATTGACTGTTACTGTAAGATCCATACAAAGACAATACTGGCCTTAAGGCAAATAGAGAAGCAGCTTTCAGATATAAGAGTAGCAAAGGATGTCCAAAAATATGCAATTACCTTAAATTCTGTCAGGCAGTTACTTAAAGAAATCTTACCCCAGGATATATTTGTCATTCCAGATATTGAATTAAATAGACTAATAGAGAATGTGGAGCTGCCAAAGGAAAGGACTGTACCAGGTCATGATGTAGATAATACCCTTAAAAAATATTTAGAAGATGGGCCAAATTTTTAAAAAGGAGGTGGCTTATGAAAAGGATATTAATTCTTTTTATTGTCTTATTTATTGGGACTGCTGCGTTGGCTGATGATATAACACAACTTTATAAAAAAAATATAGAAGATGCAGCAAATCAAGTTGTTGAATGCTGGATAAATGAAGATAAGGAATGTTTTGAGCATGCTTATAAAAAATTAGTAAAATACGAGGCTTATCTCTTTGTAATAGAGCCTGACTGGGAAGGTTATTATCTTATTAGCACACCAGCAAAGTTAAAAAAAGATGCAATTGGTGCCTATCTTTTCCTTTTAAAGCAAAGGCGAAGAGGGATTAATTTATTGAATCTTAGAAAATTCTTTGAAGGAAAAACATTCAAGGTAAGGAGAAAAACAAATGCTAAATAGCTGGAACTATATGCTAGAAAAGGTGGGAATTGCTGGCTATCTGCTTATCCCAATCAGTGTTATCTCGCTTGCATTTCTTGCAGTAATGTTCTTTTATCGTTTTTTCTCTTTTCATTGCCCAGGGTTTATTGCTAAGTTTCTTAACTTTTCTAAGATAAAAAGCGTTGAGCTTGGATTCTTTGGCACAGTAATTGGTGTTTCAAAGGCACTTTCCTTATTTAAAACATCACCAAATGCAAAACTTGTTGAGGAAATCATGCACAAAATTGGAACCGCCTTTGCGTCCACCGCCTATGGGCTTTCGGTTTATCTTTTCATAAGTCTTTTTCTATTTCTCTTTTCAGGAGAGAGAGATGAATAATGTTGTTGATATACTTTTTAAAGACCTCTTTGGGCTTCTTTTTGCGGCTACAATCTGTTTTTTAGTATTTGCAGCGTTCTCTCATGAGGGAAGACTGCCATCCATTGATATGCCAAAGGCCAATCAGATACAAAACATAGGTACAGGTGAGACAAAGTCGGTCAATATTTCTTTGACCTCAGAAAATGGAAATTACAAATATTTTTATGAAAAAAGGCCAGTTAAAAAAGAAGAGCTTATAAATGTCTTAAGACAATCAGGCACAAGGTCAGTAATCCTTAGAATTGAAAAAAATATACCATACAAAGAAGTATTTTCTCTTATATTTGATTTAAAGCAGGCAGGTATAACCTCAATCCAATTTGGTTATTTGAGGGGAAAATAATGAAGATTTTAAAGGAGATAATTAAAATTTTATTTACTATTAGCTCTTTAGCCATATTACTTATAGCCTCCATAATTTTTTATAATACCTATCTTGAAAAGAAGATAGAAAATCTAAGAAAAAAACCAGCAAAAGAAGTAGAAAAAAAAGTATGGTCATTAGAGCCTCTTAAAGAGACTGGAAAGAAAAATATGTCCCAAAAAAGGACCAATCAAGAGAAATTCAAAGAGACTGATAAAAGAGAGCATAAAGCGAATCAGATAAGCAATACTCTTTCTTTAGAAGATGTAAAGAACATTCTTATGATCCTTAAAGGAAAACCACATAGTAAGGAACAAAAGAGTTCAAGAGAATCTCAAGAAACAAGTTCCAAAAATGATGTCAAAGAAAAGATTGTCTCTTATTCAATCCTTTATGGGATAGATCCAAATCTCTCTCTTGCAGTGGCAAAGGTTGAATCAGATTTCAATCCTCAGGCAATCTCTCACAAGGGATGCATTGGGGTGTTTCAGATACATCCTTCTTTAGCAAGAAGATATGGATATAAGAAAGAAGACCTTTTTGATCCTGATATCAACATAAGGCTAGGGATAAGGATTTTGAAGCACTATCTTGATTATTTTAGAAATCTCGAACTTGCACTGGCAGCATATCATGCTGGGTTTAACAGAGTAATCAGAAACGGCTATAAAGTGCCAAATATCAAAGAGACAAAATCATACATAAGAAAAGTAAAGAAAGAAATGGAGAAAACATATGTCTAAGAATTTTGTTATCAAAAGTATGGTCTGGACTTGTTGTTTTATTTTATCAATAATCATCCATCAGATAGTCTTTTCTGCTTTTTATAACAGGGCTGAAGATAAAATGGCCAAAAAAACAATTACAGTCAATACAGCTATTCTTTTAGAAAAAAAGACAAAAAATACAATAACTGTAAAAAAATACCAAAAAATTAAAATAACTCAAAAAAGGCCCAAAAAACTTCCTAAAAAATTTGATGATAAAAAGTTAATCTCCTTAGGTAAAGAGTTTTTCAAAAAACAGGGTGCAATGCCTTCTATAAGTATCAATTATAGTAATTCAAGGGCTTACATAAGCCATATGTATAAAAGCGGAGCAAAGACAGTGCTTTACGACACGCTTACAGATAGAATTGTAGCTGAAGTAGACGTATTAAACAAAACTATCTTTCCTATCACAAAAGGCATAAAAGGATATTCTCCGATTAAAAGAGTGATAAGGGATGATCTGGTAAATGATGCACTTGGAGAGATTATTAAAAATTATGAATTGGGAGAAGAAAAAAATTATCAAATTCTTCTTCTTGTACCTGAAGAGATGGAGTTTAAGTGGCTTGGGAAGATAATAGCCATTGCTAAGTCCAGAAATCTTTCAGTTGAGCAGATTTCACATGTTGATTTTTACTTTGATAAGAAACTGAGGTTGACAAGTATATCTTTAAAAGATGGTAAAAGACTTAATTTTGAATCTTAAGAGGGTATTATGATAAAAATGATGGGCAAAATATTAAGATTTTTAGCTGCGCTTTTACTTGGTTTTTCTATTGCAGCAGAAATTGGCTGGATTCAGATAATACATCCTACGTTAAAGCAATTTCATGGAATTCTTTATAAAGCAGTAAAGATGCTTCTTTATCTCCTTTTTCCTAGTTAGAGGGGAGTAATTGTGGGGTATACAGAAATTATTGAATGGTCAGGCAGGTGTCCTTCTCCAAGAATTCAAAAAGAATTATGTGGATTTCTTAATCAGCTTGCTAAATTATCACAACATTTTTATAAAGATCCTCCTAAAATAAGGTATTTTAACAATTATATTCGGGGAAAAATTATCATAGACACTGAGGAATTCTTTTCTTCAAATTCTATTAAATATCCAATTTTAATTGCATCTCAATTATATCCTGATGAAGTGAGTATTATTAATGCCTTGGAAAGAGACATATTCAGAGAAATCTTTATAGGTAAAGGAGCTATTAAAAAGAAATGGCTTCAGTTAAAAAAAGTACACGTTTACGGCATAGAATTTCATTTATACGATGGCTGCTGTGGAGATAAGGTGAATTTTATATTTCTTTCGCATGATAAAATTCCGGAACTAAATGGAGAAATAGCAACAATAAGACGTTCTCATGAATGTATAGAATCAGAAACCTGTATTAGCCAGATAAGAAAGCAAGCGGATTACATATTAACCAGACCATCTTTTGAGTTAAAGTGCTGTTTTAAAATTAGTAATTGGTTTTGTAAGTTTTTAGGGTGGGTTAAATATTTTTTCGTTCCAAATCTTTATTTTCAATATGTTTGGATAGAGTGGGGTTTCTCTGAAGATTTGCCTTCTTATGAAGAATTTAAAGATAAGCTTGATAGGGAAATGCTTAACGTAAGAAGTAAATCCTTGCTAAAGAAAAAAACTTTCCGTTATTTGATTAGGGAATTTAAAAAGGCTATTAAAAAGTGGGAAAATCCATGAAAGGATGAAAACAATTGACTATGCTGCTTTTATCGTTGGAACTGAGTAGTGTGAATTATTTTGTGTAAAGATCTTTTATAGGGTTATCCTCCCAATATTTATTTAAACGACAAACAACACTATAAACTATCCTTTCACAACTGGCCTGATTACTAAATACACCAATAAGTTTTAATCTTTTTCTCACCTCCCTAAAAACTCTCTTTATGCTATTTGTTGTTCTTATCTTTGTCCAATGTTCAGTAGGACAGTCCATAAAGTTTAAAAGCTCCTCCAAATCCTTTTCTAAACAACTTACAGTCGTGCGCCTATTCTTATCCTATTTGGTGCTCCAGGCACAGGTAAGAGCTTCTTTGCTCAAAGGATTTGTTTTAAGTTTTTGGAACAAGATGAAGGAAAAGTGCATTTTATTTCAAATCCAGAAGTATTGACACAAGATGAGTTTTGGTATGAGGTTTTGGGAACAAGGTCACTATTGGTTATAGATGACGCAACAGACATTTTACAAAGTAGAGA
>Ga0164310_10000468_pt1 | contig 21552 bp, 21 predicted proteins | sample GuaBasSedimGuay1_FD_121795 | JGI IMG/M metagenome (GOLD analysis project Ga0164310, IMG submission 121795) | Subseafloor sediment microbial communities from Guaymas Basin, Gulf of California, Mexico - Guay1, Core 4569-9, 0-3 cm | ecosystem: Environmental > Aquatic > Marine > Hydrothermal vents... | reverse complement strand
CACTAAACCTAACACTACCCTCTTGAAGAGTAGAATAACTCATTGCCCAATCATCATAACAATCCCACGCACTAGCGTGTGGTTCTGCCATTTCAGCCACGTTTAAATCAGGACCAACAAATCTATAATCATTTCTAGATGTATTCTCATGTGGCGAAACACACCAATCAGGACCTGTAAAAACATCATACCAATCTGTAGTTTCACACGCGTTAAAAGGATACCAAATAGGTCCTGTATAACTAAACGCGGACAATTCATGATCACCGCAAGGCGCTCTAGAACTCACTTCTTTAGAATCTACTGCTCTAGCATGAAAAGGACCATCCTGATCGAGTCTCAAAAAACCAGTTCTAGGAAACAAATCATATACAATAGAATTACCTGTCCAATTGTAAAAAATCTCTACATTTCTACAAAGAACCCTAACAACATCCACACAAAACTTTGTGGCCATAGTACTTATCAACCTGCCATCCTCATCAAAAAACTTTGCTAATACAGCCACAGTTTCTCTATCAACACCACCTATACTTTTATCATCAATATCTAGTCTACTTTCTGTAAAATTATAATACCCACTATCGAAATCTGGCCACACTAACTCCCTATTTGACGAGTCTGGAATATAATTAGCAATCTCCTTATACCAATAATCTACAGAAACAGTACAATTATCAGAGTGGAAACCATACTTTTCTCCGTTTTTAGGTTTTACTAAACAACAATTAGGAGGTAATGTATTTTGATTAATATCGACCTTTTCCATTTCTACACTTTCCTCACTCTCATTATCCTCTCCTTTGTCATGAATAATTGTAACTGTAACAGCTTCTAAATCCCACTCAAACTGATAATTCAAATTCAAATCACATACTTCTATAATTAAATAACCACTCCAACCAACACGAAGCCAACGATCTTCTATATCTTTAGACTCCATCACCTTATGTATACAATAATCTACATTGTTATGTATACTCCCATCACTATTAATTATGGTTTCATCCAAAACCGGCACTGCTTCACCAAATTCTGTTTCAGGCATATAACCCTCAAAATAACCGTTCGAAGAAAAGCCCTTAGCATTAAATTTAACTGAAGCTGTAGGATTAAATCTTTCATAACCATGATCTATTATAGAAGCTTCTGGGTCGTCTGGGTTTTTATGAGTAAATTCTGTTTGATATACCACGCCACCGTGCCACTGTGAATATACAGCCCTTTTTTTAAAATAATAATCAGTTCCGTCTTCAAGTATAACTATTAAATTATTAATCTCTGAATACTTTAATTTTATCGGATCATGAACATAAACACCATCTTCCTCACCACTTCTACAATGATTAATAAGAAACATTCTATGTAGCCAATCTACTAATCTAGCCATATTTATATTAAAATCATACTTATCTTCCGTGCTGCCAGAAAGATATAGATACAACGAACTATCATATTTGGTTATTATATCAAGAGCGTGTTGTGCAACATCATCAACATGGTACTTTTTAATATCATTTAAATTAAATAAATAAACATCCTTATCAGCTAATGTGTGTCCAATAACTGACACCTCATCCCCATATATAGAATGGTATTTCTTAATACACGGTATTTTGCTTTGTTCACCACAAATAGGATTTGACGAATAATCAAACGGGTCTTTAACAGTATAAGGATATGTTATAGTTAAAATTGGTACATCAAAATTTTCGATATCCCTAATCAAATTTGGGAAAGCCACTTGCTTGTTTTCTGGAGCATCTGTACCTTTCGATTTTTCATAGATAACATCACTTATTTGTATATGATCAGAAGTAAATTCACGTCTGTGTGACGGAACACAAAGATCTACCTTCTTACCGCTCAATATACTTTCATAAGGATCACTACTTATACTTTCCCATTTACCATAAGTATATATAGAAGAAGTGGAGGAATCATCTCTATTAGGTGGGTTTTTGAATACTTCATCATATTCTTTCTGAGTTGCCCAATCGGTTATCCAAAAACGCAATTCTAATATCTGCTGCGCTGAAACACTATCACCAGCTTCTAATTTATCATCTACACAATAAATCCATTTACCGGTGTATCTTGGGCAATTTCCACGGGCACCGTTGCACATTACACAACCTGCTTCAGACCACACATTCACTAAAAACATTGACGCACCTGGAAAAGAAGCTTGTGTATGATAAGGAGTCACAGCCTCATCGGGGTTTGTACACCATGCCTCTGAATATTCATAATCATTTAAAACTGCTTCTCCTGTTGTAGAAAGACTAAACTCTGAACCTATTTCCTTGCTCCAATAGGCACATTTTTGTAATTTTGCTCTTAGATTATAAACTTTAAAAGAAAGAGGAAGTCTTGTTCTCATCTCCTCTCTTTCATCACCAACAATGCGACCAGTCTTCTTATCTATCTCAGCTTTTTTTATATCAGTAGTTTTTGGCTCTTTGGCGCCAAAACCCATATGCCACGGCCTGTAATAATTACATACAACAGGAAGCTTCTCCATCTGAGGTGAAGAACAAGAAAGGCCGTGACCATCGGAACTTTTTCCTAAGCCACAGCCATCACACTGCCCAACAAAATCATCGTCTGCATTATAGCCCCAAACATACCTATCAATACCCCTAGCATCCTGGCCGGCTTGTGTCATAGCAACAGCAACACGACCATTATCAGTATTTCTAGTTATACCTGAAATAAATGGATTTGGTGCTATACATATATACTGGTTTAAATTGTCTTCACCAGAAGCTTCATATTTATCACAATTAAATCTTCTTCCTAGATAGTCGCAGCGACTTCCATTCCAACCACTAGGATAGATTTTTTGACCTTTATTGTTTTTCTGATCGTGAGTACAATTACCAGGATCTCCAGAATCCCAGTACTTACATACAGAGGACATACCTTTTATCCAGTATTGACAAGTGTTGCCTGTCTTTCTTTTACCAGAATCTATATCTTCAGCCTCTATACCGTACGGAGTACGAGGTGCATCCTCTAAATGTTTTTTATAGTAATCCTCGGTGGCCATTAATTCTCCTTTACTTCCATACACATCCTACCTGTGTGTTCATCAACAGTATACCATACTTTTTTGTTTCCTTCATAGTACCCAATAGATCTGGATTCTACTTGAAAACTTTCAGATATACCAGGCACTACAGAGCCTTTTTTCTTTTGCAAATATGCAATTTTATTATGTACATCCCATCTTCTTCCGTCATAATGGAGCGTTAACCGTATAATACCAACCTTAGGAATCTTTTTCCAGTTTTTCTGTTCCTCAGTTATGGTTGTTCCATCTTCATATTCTACACTCCATCCTCTCCTCATTTCAATTCCTCCTTTTCCTATTATTTTTTATCTTTAATATTATCTATTTTACATTTTTCCTCTAAAATTTTATATAAATATTCCTTAAGACAAGAACCACACAACAAAAACCATTCTATTTTTATAAAAACCACATCTTTTTTATGACAATTAGAACATTGTACTTTATTTGTTGTATCAAGTAATGTTTTTATCTTTAAAAAATTCATAATATTAACCTACGAATAATCAAAAAAAACCCGGTTATTTATAGTTGAATTAGCACCAACCTCACTAGCACCTAATTTAATATTAACAAAAATAGGATCAGAAACCATACCCATATAATTACTGTTTCCTATATTCTCACTACTATCGGCATCTGCCACAACAGCTAAATCTTCCTTAGTTGCATATAAATAAGACGGCGGTGTATCACTATCTATATCAGCAGCAGTAACATTATACCTCCACTCCAAACCATCAATATCACCTGTACCAGCAGTATTAGCAGGACCAACTGTTCCAAATCTAAATTTGGTGTCATTGCTGCCTTGATCGTGATGAGCAAAAGAACCGTGACTCTGAAGGCCAAATTTAACAGTATCCATCTCCACAGCGCCTGACATTATTTCAAATATAACACACTTAACAGCAGACTCTGTACTTACTGTAACATTTCCGTAGTTAAGATTAGTAATGCTATAGCTCTGTGGTTGTGGAGGTGTTGCTATTATATAAAATTCATCGCCGGCCTTAAAATTATTACTACCTGTAAATTTAATATAAATACCTCTAGTTCCTAATCTAGTAAAAGCTGATTCACTAGTAACAATAGCAGTACCATCCACTGTCCAATCGTCACCCCTAGTACTACCCCAAACATACTTCGCTGTTCCTGCACCCCCTTGCACAGAAGCGGCGTCAACATACTGACAATAAGTACACTGAATTGTCCATGCTGGATCACATGTATTAAAAACTGCATCAGTAAATTTAACCATCAAACCCTTGGTACCTACCTTATACCAATAATTTGGATAAAGCAACTCTACTGCGGCTGAAGAATCATCAGCACTGCCTGTAGATGTCCACTCCATAGTAGGAACATTGCCTGTTCCACCACCCATAGTTGTACCATTAGTAACATCGATAGAAACCACATAAGAAACATCACCAGTATAATTGAATACACCACCAGTAGTTATACTTCCTGTATAACTGTTGCCTCCACCCTTAGAAGGCGTTCCAATATTAGCACCAGTACCATTAGAACCCTTACTTATAATCACTCTATAAGTTTCATCAAAAAAACCACTATATGTTCCAGAAATTGTAATACCACCATTATAAGAATTACCACTAGCAGTGGTCTGATTAGTAGCTGCTGCTCCTCCTGTCTCAGTTTTAGAAGCAAAACCAAGTTCAACGTGGGCAGTTTTGGTACCACTAGCAACAGTTACTGATGTTCCGCTACCTATTGAGCCAGAATACAGCTTTAGTTTGTTATTCTCCCAAACACATTGTGCTTGATCAAAAGCTGGATCATTCTTACTTAAATTGTGTATTTTTTCTGTAATATCTCTAGCAACAAATCTTGGGTCTAGATCTGTTCCGCTCACTAGGGTTACATAAGGCCCACCTACTCCATCTATACTAAAGTGAAGCCTTTCATTAGACGAACCTATATCAAAGGAATCGCCTACACTAGCATCCGCACGTACAAAAGCCCTAGTCCCTTTACACGCTTGTCCATCACCGTCTCCGGCATAACCAGATGCTGTAGTGTTGTACTCACACCATCTTGTAGTCGCTGACATAACAAAAATCCTCCTTAATTATTAACTATCTTCTATTGTGAACTCCAATACGAAGTCCTCCATTCTATTACCAGCAAAATCTTTAACTTTCACAACTAACCTACAATCTCTTCCATAATAATAAGCAGTTGTTAATGGAACAATGTATGCTGATAAATTACCAACATTATTCACACCTATAACACTACTTGATAAATCATCATGTTTTCTTAATCTTGTCTCAAACCAATAAGCATAAGCACTTTCTTTTGTACATGATGCTTCATTTTCAGCAGTAGATCTTACAACAACTTTGTTGTGAAAACCATAATCCAAATACTTATGGCTTTTATTTTTAAAATCTACCTTATAACCAAGCGTTAAATAATAATCCCTTTCCCCAACACCTCCTATCGAATTCTCTGCGTGCGCTCTAAATTGAGTAGGACCTTGCAACGTACTAAAATCATCAACAGGATTATACTCTAACCTATAAGCACTATAAGTACCAGAAATAGTTATCGGTGTTACCGTTCCTGAAACCTGCACGCCATCTACCAAAAAATACGTTTTTGAAGGATCTATAGCCCAATTAAGATCATAAATATCAACATAAATAGTAGTATTAGCAAAATCATACTCATCTATATCCAAAGAAAATAACGTCGGTTGTGGTTCTAGAAAACCAGACACAGTAGCTGCTACGCTGTCGTATCCAGTAAGAGCGTGTTTAATATAAACAGACAAATCCTTTGAATCAGACCCAACACCTCTTATATTTGACCGAATATTATTCTGGGCCATAACCTAACCTACCCTGATGTTTTCCAAAGATTATTATCCTTAGACAACACTTCCTTTCCAGTAATAATGTCTCCTATTTTCAAAGCTGAGCCTGGCACATCCCTTAAATTTATACTATGTACTAATATAGTATCATTATCCATAAGACACTTAACCTTTATAAAATAGTACACAGGACGATTACCAGAATCATCATAATCAACTGAATAAGAATACGCCTTAGATTTATTAATTTCTATTTTATCAATACCATCAATTTCATACTCAAGCTTACTTATACCATCATGAACCTTTCCTAACCAATCATCAGTTGATAGCGCATTTCCTTTTAGTATACTACCATCAGCATAAGTTACTACAAAACGACATGTGTGTGGATTAACTTCCTTAATTTCAGTCCTTTCTTTTTCCATAATCACTCCTTTATGACGTTCTATAAATTACTGGTAAAATATTTACCTTATCCGTAACATCCTTATTATGAATCTGTACTCTTAATGTTCCTGTATCTATACCGTTTCCTTCAGCCAAAACCAAAAATTCTACGTCTTGGAAACGTGGGAAACCTCTTTTACACGCTCTTGGATTTAGTGGTATAAATTCTATACCACTACTTTCTATAGTATAAAACTTATAACTATCAACCAACGTGTTTTCATTCTCTGATAAATCACTTACCTTAACAGAAACGCTTACTTCCTTATTGTAATAGAAATCTGTTGTTGTGTTATATGTTATTTTATAGTGATTACTATCTACTTTTTCTATTGTTAATGGCTCAGCCTTTTTAGAATTAACTAACAATTCTAAACTGTTTATATCCACACCAATACCCTGATCCTTAACTTCAAAATAAACATCAGTATCAACACTCACATCAGTTTGTTCCCTATCAGGGTTCAAATTTTCCAGATACGGAAACCTATAATCAGGTATAACCGTAAACCAATAATCGACATATATATAATTAGGTACTGGGGCATCATCATATACTTCTATATGTACATAAACTACGGAATCATGATGAAAATTATTTGGCGGATCGCATAAAATATCCAGACCATCTATTCCGCCACCGGCGTCAAAACTATTAATAGTACAATAAGGTGTAAAATCTCTATACCCTGTATCCCCTGCATATGATGTCTCTCTAACCATAAACTTAAGAGTAGAAGAATTTAAATCATAAGCAAAGGGTCTTAATCTAATCCATATATCTGTATCTATAGAATTCTTCTCACTAAAGAATGCCGGTATAGCATCTTCTACAAAAACAAACTGATTAAAATTAACCATTGTCCACAAATAATCATAAGCTGTACCACCAACCCAATATGTGTGCTGACTAAGCTTTAATTGATCTAAAGTAAGAAAACTATCAGCCATATATGCAGCACCTGAAATAGTTGGTATTTTTTCTCCAATTTGTTTAATCAAGTCAGAAGTTGAAGTAAAATTTTCGCCTATCTGTCTAAAATACCCATTAGATTCAAAATTCAACACTTGTTTTATATTGTTACTTACACCATCATTTATATCTCTGTGAAAACTACTTTGTGGTCCGTCATTATTTCCAACTATTAAAGCTGGCAAATAAGTACTAACCTCACCAGAATAAGCACTGGGATTTACCCAATCACCGCCAGCTGCTGTAAAAAATGTTTTACAAAATATCTTATATATACCACCAACTTCGTTTGATATCTGTCTTAAAATATTAGCCTCTATACTTATATCACCCTCTTGATACAAATGAACATTAAAATCAACATCTAAATCACTAGTGATGTGGTTAGAATTCCAAACATATTGGCTTCCATGCCCAGTAAAACCACCATCTGCTTTAGCTGTTATATTTGTCATACCTTCATAACTTAGCCCGGAAGTATAATCAACAGATGCTTTTCCGTCTGAATCAGTAACTACTTTGCCATCTACAGGATCAAGCGCTGCTCCTAAATCACCGCTTTCTACATCCACATCTACATCCACATTTAAAAGACCAACACCAAACTGATCTCTAACCTGTAAATGAGTAGTAGTCTCATCTTCAGTACCAATCATTTTAGACTTCTCTAAGTACACACCAACACTACTTGTATAAGGCAGTAGACTATCTTGTCTAAAATTATAATCTGACCAATTATAAGTAGATTTATTACCATCATCATCTACCAACGTCACCTTAGACATTAGTTTGTAAACTTCGTAATCATTAAACTCTATATCATGAACATCGAAAACTGTATATGTATCATCTTCTACATTGCTTAAATACATAGACTTCCAGTTCTGATAGGAATCATAAGGCCTAACAAACAACATATTAGTACTAGAAACACAAGCAACAGCTTGTACGTATGAACTCCATTTACAAGCACTTACAGACTGATAAAAACCTTCATAATTCCTTTCTAAAACAGCACCTGTATCTGGATTTAATTTGAATATAGTACCTTTTGATATATCTCCATTAAAACCCAAAGAACTAATCAAATATATATTTTTATAAAAAGTTATATCATCACCATCAACATACTCATTACTTATATTTGATGTAAGGTATACTCTAGTACCTGACACTGTGTCAACGGTTACATATTCTGTAACATCCTCATTATCTAAATCAGAACTCGGCCCTAAAAACAATTTTGTGCCACTAGAAATCTTACCAGCACTATTTATATCAAGATAATCTATTCCACCAGGATTGTGGTTATCAAAAGATCTTCTATAAAATTCAACAGCCATTCCTTCAACATTATAATAATCTGAAGCACCTGTTGTTTTAGTGACAGTGTTTTTCAAATCTAAAGACGGTCCAGTTGGATCTAATTCCCACCTCTTTATTTGACATTGTGTACTACTAACTTTCTCTAACGTAAAAAAAGGCGCTTTATCTATTACATCATTGTGGCTTATAGGCCCTACATAATCAAAAGACTTTAAAGTATTATTAATATTAGATGAAAGACTATAAAGTGGGCCTACTTGTGCTCCACCTTGGTTCTTAACTTTAAGTGCTTGGTCGCTTGAATCTATAGAAGCAAATGTCCCCGCCTGCATACCAATAACAAAATTTGCATCATCTAATTGTAAATTTTCGTACATTTATTGTACTCCTTTCTGATTACGACTGCTCGGCCGTGGCAGAAATTTCGACCTCTCTAGCTGTTGTTCCTGATTTGTAGGATGTTTGTGCCTCACCATTAGCGTTAGTACTAACTGGTGAAGTAGTTATAAACCCATTAGGATCATCGTCCGTAAAATAAACGGGTTTGCTGGTTATGGCTTGATTAAACTGATCCTTAACAATAGCCGTTATCGTACTATTATTAACTCCATTTGCCGGTAAAATTGCTGGCTCTGCGGCCAAACTTATACTTGTAATAAACGGAGTAGTAGTTGATAACTGATAATTATATTGACTACTCCAAGTATAAGTATTGCCATAATAAGTAGCTCTATTTTGCAGCCTATAAATATTTGTTCCATCCATTGCTAAATCATATATATCAATAACAGTAGACTGATCATCTTCTACATTATCCATAGACGCTGAGCCGTAATTAGATAAATCAGATGGATTTTTAAAAAGCAAATTAGTCGTCTTTACATAACATATAGAATCTGACCAACCAGGTCTATAAGAAGCATCATACATATCAAAAAACGTTGCAGCTTTTACATTATAATACTCTCCACCAGAAACAGTAGCAATTAAACTGTCTCCATACGGGTCATATTCATGCAACTTTCCACCGTTGTTGTTATCAAAAATCCACATATGATGATAAGAAGAAACAGGATCGTCCTCAGCATAAGTATAATCAATTGCAACATTGACTTTAATGCTGCCAGAACCACCACTTACTACTGTTCTTTCTTCTGATTGTCCGCTTGAATTTGGACCTAAATAAACAGTATCTCCATTCTCTATACCATCAATATCTTTTAAACTTAAATTTGTTTGGCCTACACTTTCTCCGCCGGCACTAAAACCAGTATGATAATGATCAACTGTAAAGGCATTTGTAGAATACCCAGTAACATAAGTATTTCTCAACTTACACACATAATTATCCAAATACCATCTTTTGATGGTTCCAGTATTAGCTTCCAAACTCCAGAAGTTTCGGCCATCATGTTCTAAACTTACAACATTGTTTCCGGCCAGCGTAGAATCCAGAGGATAAGAATACGCCTGTGTACCATCATCTGTTTTAACAATCAAACTGTCTGTGTCATTATCCATTGTATAGTAGTAACCATCAACTACTATAAAATTAGGTTCTTTAAGTCTTATGTTTTCGTAAGCCATTAATTATTGCCTCCATTCACTTGTAAGATCTAATTCTTGAACTGTAGGTGGTCTAAATAAAGACGTGCCTAAATCAGTGTTCCTTATAAATTTATTTATTCTATTCCTTAGATTCTTCTTTTTTATATCTAAATCAACTTTTTCTTTAGAAATTGATTTATCAACATCAATGAATATAGCAACTGGTCCTCTCAAATTATTTATAATCTTATTCATCTTAGGCAACGATGATTTCTTTTTAAAATAGGCTGTGAGATTAAAAACTGTAAAACCAAAACCTAGAATTGTTCCATTAATAGAAGAAACCTCTTTAAATATAGTAGGATGTCCTCCAGCAGACTGATAAACGCCATTATTCAAAACCACATAAAACAAATTTTTTACTTTACTAGCACCTATCTGAGCCAAACTACTCATCTCCATCATACATCCACCATCACCATCTATTATAAAAACTCTTTTATCAGTAGACATGCTGATTCCCAAAGCCAAAGAAGGTGCTATTCCATAAGACTTTTCTATATAAAAATAACCTTCTTTATCATAATCCAACGCTTCTTGGCTTATATTCTGACCAGAAAAAATAACTATATCATTTTCTTTTAGACAAGATAAAAAATCCCTTAAAACTCTTTTCCTTTTCATTTACTCACAACCCCTTCCCCAACAAATAACACGCCAGGTTTATTAAACTTTTTAATTTTGTTGGTTATATACTTTATATCGCCGATAGTTTTCAAATTTCTACAAGGAATTTTATATGTAGAAAACAAACTACCAACAGCCAAATCTTCTTTTTTACCTGCTGCTATTATAAGCAGAGGTATATTATATTCTAAATTAAAAGAAGTTAACCAGTCCATAAGATTGTAAACTCTATTTATATTTATTAAAACAGCACTTCTAATTCCAGACAACGAAACACCACTAGCAATACCTAATGCAACACTCTCCTTCGTTGCTGGGACATAATACATTAATTTAGAACTCATTTTGTCATAAATAGTTTTTAGTCCCATACATGGGACACCAGTAAAAAACCTATAATCCATTTCATTACATAAAAACTCCCAAAAATCCTTTGCCTTCATTCCAACCCCCCTAATCAAACGATTCATATATAACAGTTCTTGGCTTCCACTTTAAATTATATTCATATGGATCACCAGACACCTCAACCTCGTTTGTTATATCTATCCCATCAAGCTCCACACTTAAACTATTAATATCTATCCCTGACGATGGTAAAGATTCCTTAATAACAAGCTGTATTTTACTATCTATATTTACAGAACTAGAGCCAGTTGGCAAATACGAAGACACATACGGCCCTCTACTATCATCTTGCCTAGGAGACCAATCAACCTGCTCAGACAACTCTGATACAGCTTTATTTACCTCCTCATCTAAATTCTCTAAAGATCTTAAATGTATATACTTTGGTCCAATACTAACACCACTAACAGTGGTCTCTAAAGTATTTATCTCAGCTGTCCAAATTGGCTCGCCTTCCCCTGTATTAAGAACTTGTTGTTGTAGAGTTATATTAAACTTCACAACTTTATTAGGATTAAGCGAATTTCTAACTATAAAATGTGCCAATTTAAAAACCTCCTAAATTAGGAACTGTAATCAATTTGATTAACAATCGATTTTAAACCGAATCTAGTAATAGCGTCTACATCACTATAATACATCATAGGCACATTATCAGGATCTTGCTCCCTTAAAAGCTGAACCTTAGTCCCTGTACCAGATGCTGGTAAAGCATAACTATAGCTATGTGAAATACCTACAAAACTATTAGACGCTGACGTAGGAACTTTAATAGCAGTATTAGTTGTGCCAGAAATAGCTGTAAAATAATCAGTATTTGTTCCATCAGTAATCATTAAAGCATTACCTTCTTGAACATCCAAACCACTATCTACATTAAGAGTATCAGTATTAGCAGTATAACTCGAACTAAGCACAGTCTCTCTCACTGTTGTACCAGCCAAATCCTCACTATTAATTGATAAATCAAACCCCAACATCGCTGAACAATCATTAGACGAAGCAGCAGATACCTGAACAGAAGTTCTATTAGTTCCTGTATAATATTTACCTACGCTACCAGCAATAATCCAAAATTGACCGTCGTTAAATTCAACAGATGCATTCTTATAAGATAGAATAAAACCAGTGTCTGCAGTATGAATATTATTAGCTATAGCCCTAATCTTTTCTTCTATATCCTCAGCAATAGCATCGCCTGACAAATATGATCCATTATCATGTGCCAAAGAAATTTCATACCAAGTACTGCCATCCGAGCCACTAATAGTAGCATCTATCTTAACCTTCATCTTGTTATGTGCTGAATCTAAAGCAAACCTGCCATTAGATCCTGTAAAACCAGAGCTTTTACACCAACCAGTCTTAAAATCAGTGATATAAATAGTAGGGATAGTTGTATTATTATCATTATCACTATAAGCTGTTGTAGAAAAACTTAAAACATACTTCTCATCTCCTTCGTACCCGGCAGGAACAATTTGATCTTGATCCAAAGTAACAGTCTTAATTGTTCCGGGATAATTTTCTAAATCTTGTGTATCTACACGTATTGCCATTGGTCTTACCCCCCTTTATTATATATAAAAATACCTTTTCCCGTTTGTAATATAATACGGGCAATTATCAAATGTACATTCAAACCCCCAAGAAGTACCTTTGTTATGTGTTTTCATGTAATATGTTTTATCACCAGAAACATCATGATCATTAATTCCTTCTGGTGGATTTGTTGTTCCTAACATAATTTCTCTTCTAGCATTGTCTGCTTGTGCTGAATAAGGACAAGGTTCCCAACAATGACCCTCATGTAAATGTTTTTTGTAGTCAGGTAAATTATGAGAGTGTGTTGTACCATAAATATATTCCCACTCAGTACTAACTATACCATCAGCTATAGCATTTTGTGCTTCCTGTTTTATATTTCTTCTTGGCATTAACAATACCCCTTAAAAATTATATAACTGACCATCTTCTTTTATTACAAAACAATCGTAAGACATATAAAAGTTATGTGTCTCTTCTTCATGTTTTTCAGTGTCAATAACTATATAATCACTATTTTTTAGTTTTGGAACTCTATTTAACTCGGTATCGTGCGAAATAATAGCATTTTTTAATGTTATTGTATTATTTTTATTATAAACAACCTCTTTCCAAGACAATCTAGCTACATATACATTATTAACAAGTATTAAATACTGCTTATAAAAATCTAAATTTATACTATCATCATTATTCATTTTTGCAGCTATCTGCAGTGCTGGTCCAGAAAAATATGCATTAAATAATTTACACAAACCCTTCCTATCATAATTTACCTTTTTCCAATGCAATTCTAATCTATACCTTTCCCCTAATTTCACAACTACCTCCTTAAAACCATAATGGCGTTAGTGGAATATTAGCACTTCCATTACCTGTTGTTCCAGCAGCAGATGTTCCACCGCCAATAGAAGATATTACACCGTGGTAAGTAACGTTTGCTTCTCCAACAGACCCAGCAGACACACTACCAGAACTTGCTTGTACAGTTGACCCTAAAAAAACTATACCTGTATTAATTACTGGGTCTGTAGATGTGCCTTCTACTATACCTCTTATAACATAATTTGGTGCGGGTGTTCCTCCTGCCGAGGGCCAACGTGTAAAACTCCAAGTTTCTTGTCCTGGCGCGTTTGGATCTCCTTTACTATAACTGTAACCACTAACAGCAAAACTACCTGACACTGAGCCCGGAAAACCAGGGCCGCACCCTGCAGGACTTATAGAAATAGAATAATCTTGTACATTAACACAAGAATCACTTGCCAGAACATTATACGAAGGGCCTGGAGCGTATGTTGTCAAACTAATAGTCCAAGTTGCCTTCTCTATAACATCAAAAGGGGTCCAAGATCCAAGACAATACAATCTTTGCGGGTTAGGGTTGTAATTCCAATTAGCAGAAACAACACAATTTGCACCTGGAAAACTTACTTGTGTTCCTGCCCCTATTATAACTGCCATTTAAAAACCCTCCTTATCATAGTCCTCTACTTATACAGAGGTTACATTATTCTTTGCTTTTCTTACATGATACATACGTTTCGTAAGTACATTTCTCCTTTTTTTCACAATTTTTACAATATTTATTTTTATAAACCTCTAATCTTGCCATTAGCTGTCTATTGTTTAAATACCTGTGTTGATCCATTATATTTCCTGAGCGGCGAGCCGCTGTTCTTTTCTTACACCCAGAACAAGCCATAATTTTTCCTCCTATTTAGCCGTAGATATAATAGTAACATTTATTTCATACCAATTAGTTTTTGGTATTTGTCTCATTGATGCACTAGTTACAAAACCTGTGAATGTTTTACCACCTGCTTCCAATGGTAAAGTATCATCAATTTGATTTAAATTAGGCGTATCAGTAATTATACTATAAGTTACGGTAGCAATACCCATAACATTAAAGTTAATAGTCAATGACCCACAATCAACAAACGCTACTGCCATAATAAATACTCCTTAAAAAATATCAAAATCACCCTCATCCACAAAATAAGGCTCATATACTTTCTTTCCTTGAAACAATCTACCATCATTTCCTGCCAAACGTGTATAATTAGCAGCTACCAACAACGCTCCTAGTTTATGTCCTCTAAATTGGTCACTCCCTACAATCTCATCAGCACACGGAAAAATCTCAGTCTCATTCACCTCAGCCATAAAAGTATGTAAAACAAAACCTTTTGCAGTTGAGAGCGGGGCTCCTGCTCTAAGTCTATATTGATAACTTGTATAAGATGAATTTGCCATTTTTACTCCTCTATTTGAAAAACAAATGAATATGATGCAGTGGGTAATTGCCCAGGCTGCATATTTAAATTAAAACTTTGTAAACTCCACGTTGCAGGCCCTATATCAATAATTCTATTAAACTTAACACCTTCCTCCGTTGTACTAAAACTATAAGGATCACCACTGTAAGTCAAACCAAAGCCATCTACTTGTGTATCCTTTGTATAAATAGTAGCTGGACCAGAACTACTAGAAGCACTCACAACTGTGTATTCTCTCCCCGACTTTCTATGAATACTAGCCATACCCTTAACATCCCCTACAATTGAAGAATTTCCTTCGCCGGAGAATATAAAATATACCTTACCCTCACAATCTTGTCTTCTCATCCATGGAACACTTACATTTGCTCTAGCTGGACACCCCACATGAATACTATTACTAGCATAACCAGTTACAGAAACGGTACATATAGTTGGACCCACTAATATTTCATCTTCACATATATTCTGCGTTTCTGTACTACTATTCACACTTATAGATATTATACATCTATCATTTATATCAAAATCAGCAACTAAATTACAACACTTAAGTGCCATAACTTCAGAACCTCCATTTTATTCTGCATCGTCATCACTAAAATACGTACCAAACGCCGGACCACCCTGTACAACTGACGAATGGTCGTGGATAGGTATACTATCAACAATAACAGTAGCTATCTCACCTGTAGATGCTTTAAACCATATTCTGTTCTTTCCATTCTTTTTGTGGTGATATTCCACAGCTAAACTACCTTCAACATCAGAAAGTTCCCCTATATCCTCATCCTGTAACCAAAAACCATTAATCATATTACTTTTATCTACATTTTTACCTCTAAAAATAAATGATGGGCAATATGGAAAACTAGTTTCACTTCCATAACGGCCAGGATCATAAGGAAAAAAAGCGTGTCCTTCATATATATCATTAGGAATTTCTATTTTTATCCTCATTCCTGCTAGTAAATAAACTGTGGTTTCTCCAGCCGCCATCTAAAACCTCCTATTCAGTAAGAAAAGTTATTTCTGGTTTAACTACACCAAGCTGTTTATTTTCCGGAGCATTTTTAGGTTTATCCCAAGGCCCAGAATCAGAACTAGCCATAGTTTTTCCTAATTGTGTGTCCTCTTCTATATCAGAATCCATAACATGAAAAGACGCTTTTGCTCCTTTAACTTTAAACTTACCACTTTTTAGTCCTTTTCTTGATACACCATCTATAGTAACCCACGTAGACTTTGAGGCTTTACAACGTCTAGTAAATTTTTTACTTTCAAGCTCAGATAATATATCTTTACCTGATAGATTAACTAACACATACTCAGGATCATCAAAACACGGAGAAATCGTAGCACTTTTAACCAGCCCTGTAAATATTTTTTCTTCCATATTTTCTTCCCCTGCTATAATAACTATATTTTGGCCTGTAAAATCGGATGTTCCGGCCTTTACCTTTATAGATGCACTAAAAGTAGACACCTGGCCTCTTGTCTTCGTAACATTAAAAGAAGCAATAAATGGTGTTTGAACACTAAAAGAACCTATTTGAATTGTAGCTCTTATTTTTACCATTTCTATGTTTTGGCCCATTACTTTTCACCCACCGGATTATTGTGTATTGTGCATTGAACTATATCACCTTCTCTAAGTATTTCTTTGCATGTATTCATAGCATAAACATCACCATAACCATCTATTCTTACCTTAAAAACTACATGATTACCTTGATTTTGTATTATAGTACCCCTAGAACTTGTAGATTCTTGTTGTTTATAATATAAGCCCTGACCAAGCTCTGCGAAACCGCCCATCAATCTTGCTCCAGCATTAACAGATATTGTATAAGAACTCTTATCATTATAAGAATAAGTTATAGAATTTATCACACCATTAGGAGTAACATCACCTAACTTAGGTTTAGAGTTTGGACCACAAGTATAAGTAGTCTCAAGATCACCAGATGGATCATTCATATAATCAAAAACCTTTGCTGATAAATTTCTAATATCATCTTCAACACCAGTTATATCCCCTTCTGCTTTACTAGGATTTGAATATTCAGGTATCAAATATGAAAATTCCATAGTTACACCAGAACCTTCCATAATATCCATAGCCTTTTCAAAATCTGTTTCTGATAAATCCTCCTGAGTAGTAGGATCAGAATCAAACCTGCCCTGTACTTGATCTATAATATTACCATTAAAAGCTATTGGATGCGGAGGATCAGCTATAACAATAGGCGATAAATAGCATTTTAAATCATTAGCTATTAATGCTGCATTGCCTTTTGGATCATTTATTTCAAAAGATGGTATATCCAAATTAACCACAGCATATATACTTTTAACCAAAAACCCTTTAATACCTCCTAATGGAAGAAGTGTAGCTTTGTTGTTACCTTCATTTGCATACTCAGTTCTATGAAGTTCTCCGCCATCTTTAAAATGCATTACAACACCATTACCGAATTCTGCTGAATCATTAAATCTACCATTATCTGAAAAAACCACATACGGTATTTTAAAATCACCAGACTCATCATAAACAATAACATAATGATCGCCTTCACTAAGCTTCATTGTTTTAGTAGTAACATCTGAAGCATAAACAAAAATATTATTATTATCAGATGTTTGGGATCCTTTTTGATTCTTGGCACCTCCATAACACTCGTCAAGCTCTATTCCAACAATAAAAATAGTAGAAATACCAAGCAAATGATCTATAGGAAGTGATACATTTTTCCTAATATATTCATATCTAAAATAAGTAGGTATAGGTATTTCAACACCATACTCAAAAGATGGTGACTCTGTTGGGTACCAACACTTCCTTCCTTCTTCAGTAAAGACTTCTTTTTTCTTTTGTAGCGTACCGACATCTGGGTAATCACCTTTAAATGGAAGTTTTATTATTATTTTAGATTGTTTTGTATAATTTACAGTGGTATCATCAAGTTTATGATCGCCATAGTATATTACACTGGCGTAACCAAGTAACTTATCATAAGGATTATCCGCTCTAGTTATCTCATAAAAATTATCTATGCCATCTTCAAACGCAGTATTTAAATGCGGGTCTGTAAAAACCACATTTGCCCAACTAGCAAACCCTGTAGCATTACAATTATCCTCCATAATCTCTGAATTATATCTTTCTACATGTTCCTCATCTGCCCATATCAACTTCCGTTCAACAAGTTTTCTAACAGGTATTGGTTTACCTCCAGTAATCATAACACCTTTAGTTTCGGCAGTACATTTATGTGTCTGAACAGTGTGATATATATCTAAATCTGCAGTTTCTCCAGGTATAGAAATAAATTCTACTTCGCCATCAGCATTAACATGAGGCTCTTTAAAATAATCACCTTCTCTAGCGCTTTCATCAAAAAGAGATGATTTTATAACCTGCATAGCATCCATATGTTTTATATCCAAATTTTCCAATGGACCACCAACATGGAGGCTATTATTACTTATTGGAATATTATATTCATTAAGCACTTTAACAGCCAAACTTGATCCATCACCACACTCAACAGTTGGCCACTGGTAAATACCAAAATTTGGCCAAAACTCTTCAGCTACATTTTCTGCCATAATTACCCTCTCCCGATAATAGTTCTAGCCTCATCAGCTGCTCTTCTAACATCATCTATAAGTGCTTCTAGATGTTGTCTTTCTCTGGTTATTTTACCATCCAATTCTGAAGATTCAGATTTAAGATTGTTTACAGTCTTATCTACAGTAGAACTAAAATGACTAAGTTCTATTCTAACCTTCTCTTCTACATCTAAACCAACATTCTCTAACTTCCTGTTTACCATTTCTATATCTTCACTGTGCTTAGAATTTACATTTAATATTTTATCATTTACTTCTTGAACTAGAGTCTCCAATGTATTAAGTTTTTCTGCCCCTACGGCATTATTAGTTGGTATATTTTCAACAGCTGCTGCCAAAGCATTTTCTATTCCTCTTATGGCGTCTTCAGAATCTACCTTTAATTCTTTATCTTCCACTTTTAATTCTTTATCCTCTACTTTTAACTCAGCAGATGCAAGTACATCTTCAAGTTTTTTAAGAAATGAATCTAAGTTATTATTTTGGCCAACTACTTTATTTAAAGAAGCAGGAATAACAGCCTCACCTTTGTGTAGCTTAGCTATCTGATCTTCAGGTACATTAGCAATGCCAGTTCTATACTCTGGCACACTGCCATAAATACTTTTTTGTGATTCTGTATAATCTCTATATGTCTTCCACTCATCTTTACCTTCTAGATTTTTAACTCTATCATATATTTCAGACTTATCCTTACCGTTAATTTTCTTTCCAAAATACTCCTCAAATGCATTTTCAAACATCTCCTTGTATTCTTTTATCATAAGAAGATCTTTTAATTTTAATACCTTTTCTTTAGTATATTCTTCAGTACCCGCTAATCTATGATATATCCCTTTTATAATGGATGGTGTAAACTTACCTTCTGATATCTTTTCCGCATCAGATCTTTGTATTAATTTACCATACTTTTCTTTATCTTCTATAGCAATACGTTCTTCAGACATTATTTTGCCATAGTCTTTTCTAAACTTATGGTGATGTAATCTTTCACCAGCATCCATTCTCTTAAGAAGACCGTTTATACTGTCCCTATATTTAATAAGATCTTCTATATTTTCTGCAGTAGCTTGAAAAACAGAAAAATCTCCTTCGGTTTTCATATTAGATAATTTTTCAAACGCTGCACCATCACCCATAACTTTAGATGCATACCCAGATAAAGAATTATATGTAGCTTTGGCAGTTTTTGTTGTGTCTATAATATCATTAATGTACGACCTAGTCATTATAAGTTTCTGAGCACCAACGCCCAATTTACCAAACTTCTTATCCTTAGGTGTCGTTTTATAAAAATCAAAGTTAAACATACTCTTCAAATCGTATTCGGTAATATCATCAACACCAACACTAGGAGTATGTATAACAGGACGACCAAACAACCTAGTATCAGTACGTTTCTTATGCACCTGGCCTATTGCTGCCCGCATATCTCCAACCTGCTTAGACTTTTGTCTTTCAACATAAAGTTTTTGTTTATTATGTGTATCAAACGCAGTCTCTATAGCAGGTAAAGAAAATTCTTTTTCTTTTTCAGCTTTGCCTCCTAAAACAAAACCCAACTCTTTTATAATTCTTTCTTGTTCTTTTTTTCTACCACCCACTTGTTCAACAGACTCCCTAAGAATACCTGTACCAAATGGCAAATCAATTATGCCCTCTTTTCCACCTGAAAAAAATATGTCTCTTGCTTTGTTGGTATGTTTTTCTATATCAAACATTGATGAAAATACTGAACCTCCTGACCCGTACTCTTCTGGCCGAACTTTGTCCATCAAAAACTTAAACTTTTTATCATACCCTTTAACATCAAATTTCTTTATAGGGTTGTCTTTATATTCCTTTTTTGTTGCTCCATTTTTAGATGCTACCGTATCTAGATACTCCATCTCTTCTAATTGGTTTTTTGTAGTTCTGCCTGTAAGCGCTTCTATTATTTTAAAAAATACACCTTTATCACTTCCTTCTGCATATTTTCTAATTATACCGCCAGAAGCAAAACTACCTCCCAACAGAGCAGCCAAGTCTTTACCTGCTTGTTCAGGATCAAAATCACTAAAATCAAGCCCCTCACTAAAGCTTTTCATAGGTTTATCTAATGGTTGTAATGCTCCAGGATCAGTAACCACATATTTACCGCCTACCTTACCAATATTACCTGGGTGTGCATCCCAAAAATCTATACCCTGTTTTTCTAGACGTGCCCTTAACTCATCAACATATTTCTGTGTCATGCCTTTGGTCTGTACCTTAGGCAAAACCTCTACTTGGATATTACCAAAAACCTCTTTTGACTTTGATTGTAAAACTTCTGGTAGATTTGGCCTATCAGCAATAGCTGTACCAATTCTAATAACCTTTCCTTTAGGTGTTTCTAACACTACTGCTTCTACACCTTCAGTACTAAGAATCTTACTACCTTGTGGTATTTTAGAAAGAATCTGGTCAGAAAACTTAGATTCTAAAATAGTATAAGAAGGTATGTGCGGATAGGTTTTTTCTCCAACCTTATGTGTGGCAGATTTTAATAACTCCTTAGCATATCCTATATCTGATCCAACTGCTCCTTGTTGCGACCCCAACAATGATTTAGAAAACGAGATTGCTTTTTCTCTTAGCACTGAACTTTTCTTTATAGTAGCACCATAAGCATCCTGTACACTTTTTCCTTGTTTTCTTAACATCTCATAAATACCCATATCCATTTGACCAGCAAGGGGTGCTTTCTTCATCAAACTCTCAGTCTGCTTTGCAGTCATTTCATCAACCCATTTTG
>Ga0164310_10000467_pt1 | contig 21571 bp, 20 predicted proteins | sample GuaBasSedimGuay1_FD_121795 | JGI IMG/M metagenome (GOLD analysis project Ga0164310, IMG submission 121795) | Subseafloor sediment microbial communities from Guaymas Basin, Gulf of California, Mexico - Guay1, Core 4569-9, 0-3 cm | ecosystem: Environmental > Aquatic > Marine > Hydrothermal vents... | reverse complement strand
TGGCCCGAAGTCTGAGGTGTCTATGAGTAGGCACAATGTGTTGTAGATTATCGGGTACAGGCTTGGTATTTTGAGTTTTAGTGTTTCCATTGAGTTTTTGATTTTTGCGACATAGTTATGTGGGGCTAGTGGGAGGGCTTTTTCGCAGTTTATTTTGTACTTCTTTATTATCCTACCTTTCTTGTAGGCGAGTCCTTTTTGAGATAGTCCCCGCTTTACGTGTGTTAGAACGGGTTCGAATGGGTCGGGTGAGCTTCCACCGGCTATATATTCAACGAGGTCTTTTAGGGATGGATTTCCCTGTGAGGCTGCATACCTGTTGATTGCGCCTTCTAAACCATGTGTTCCATGGCGGCTTATTGATGTTACCGTGAGTTCTTGAATCTTTCTTAGGCCCATTAGTACTTTTCTCTCTCTTTCGCTGAAAGAGATTAGTCTTTGGCTGTGGAGATGTGTTAGGGCTGCAAGGAGTACCGAGGCGGCGAATTCGTCTTTTTTGATTTTGTTATTTGCGCAGGGTGCTCTGGTCATGCTAAATATTCTGGGTTTCCCTACAAATTCTTCAGCTTTTATGTAGACTACTTCGCTGTAGGAGAGCTTCTCTTCCGTTTCCCTATAGGGGTGGCTTGATGTTTTTAGGCGTTTTAATTCTTCATTGAGGTTTCTCCTTATTTCCAGGTATATTTCTCTTGATATGGCTCCTTTCTGGTAGAGTTCTTCTATTTTTCTGATTTTATCTCTGATTTTGGCTTCTGAGTTTGACATTATGGTTATGCAAGGGTTTGTTGTTATAAAGCTAACGGTTTAGATGCATGGCTTTGCTACATACCTGTTTTATGTTAGTCATAGGTTGGAAATGAGATATGATGGAGTAACTTTTACTGTCTTCTTTCCTTTTAGTATATATCAATTGTTTTTATTTGTCTCTCCAAGTCTTTGTCTGGTGTTTGGTTTAGCCTTGAGGTAAAAGCTTTTTATAAGCTTTTTCGTATAGGTATGGGGGTTGAAGGGTTATAGGGAGAGGGTTTACATTATTAAGGATATTTTGATTCTCTTGGGTAATGTTGGAGAGTTGAGCTTGACGAACCTGCTGAGTTATTGCGGTCTTAACTATTTGAAGCATAAGTCGTTAATCGATGAGCTTGAGGAGAAGGGTTTGATAGAGAAGAGGGTTGAGGAGAGGGGTAAGAGGAAGGTAACCGTTTATAGGATTACTAATAGGGGTTTGAGGTTTTGTTATAAGGTTTTGGAGCCTTATGAGGAGATGTTTCCACGTAAGGGTAGGAGGATGGTTAACTTTGTTACTTAACGGTTTATATTTTAGGGGGGAGGTTGAGGCTTGATGGGTGAGGATAGAATCAGTTTAAGCCGTCTTATTGAGTCCTTGATAGAGAGGGTTAACAGGGAGAGGAAGTGGCTGTTGACGCTTGCCCTTGTCTCTATAACGGTGGCTCCTCTGTCGTTTTTTGTTTCGGTACAGGCTCTGACTAGGCCGAGGATGCTTCATAGGCTTAGGCTTTTCGATGAAACCCTTTATACGATATTTATGGTGAGTACGGTTCTTAACTTGCTGGCGTCGTTCGTATGGATAGTGGTTGGTATTAAAGAGGTGCGGTTTGTATTGAATTGGAATAAGCGTTTTAGGAGGTACTTGGATCTTAGAAATAAGGTAGATGTTCAGTTAGGATTAGAGGAGAAAGAGTAGCATGGTTGGGGTTGACGACTTGTGTTAGTGACCCTGTAACTTACTGTTGTTAAAGAATCGGGTGGATAACTGTCAGCTTCTCTCTATGTCTTTTATAGTGTCTTCTAGTATTTCTAGGCCTACGTCTATCTCTTCTGGCGTTATAGTTAGCGGCGGGGCTATTCTTAGGCTTGATTTTCCAGCGCCTAGGAGTATCAGGCCTTTCTTGAAGGCTTTCTTTATTATTGCGTTTCTCTCGTTCCTCGCCGGCTCCTTTGTCCTTCTGTCCTTTACAAATTCGACGCCTATCATTAGGCCTTTGCCTCTTACGTCTCCTATAAGCTCGTGCTTCTCCATCATCTCTTTGAGCCTCCTCTTCATGTAGTTTCCCATTTCAGAAGCGTTTTCTAGGAGCTTTTCCTCCTCTATGATGTCGAGGACTGTTAGTGCAACCGACATTATTATCGGGTTTCCGCCGAGGGTGTTCTCATGTGCCCCTGGGGCCCAGTCCATCAGCTCGGCTTTTGAGACACATGCCCCTGCTGGGAGTCCTGCTGCGAATGCCTTTGATATGAGTATTATGTCTGGTTCGGTGTTGTAGTATTCGATTGCCCACCACTTCCCGGTTCTGCCCATCCCCGACTGTATTTCGTCGTCTACCAGGATTATGCCATGTTCGTCGGCTATCTTCCTCAAACCCCTTATGAACTCTGGTGGTGGGACTATGTATCCGCCGGCTCCCTGGATTGGCTCGAATATTATTGCTGAAACCTCGTCTGGCGGGGCTACCTTGTCCAGTATCACTTCTTCCAGGTAGCCTACGCACCAAGCTCCACACTCAGGGTATTCAAGTTTGAAGGGGCACCGGTAGCAGTACGCGTAGGGTACATGGATTACTCCTGGCATCATTGGCTGGAATCTATGCCTTGCAACGGTCGATGTCGTGGTAAACTGTAGGCTTCCCATTGTTCTCCCGTGGAAGCCCCCTATGAATCCTATGAAATAGTACCCTTTCCTCTTGTATTTTGCAATTTTTATCGCGCATTCAACAGCTTCCGTCCCACTATTTGTATAGAATACTCTTTTCCTAAAGTTTCCAGGTGTAATTTTGAAGAGCCTTTCAGCCAGCTCGACCTGGGGAACTGTGTGGAAGTCGCAGCTGTTTACAAATATAAGTTTTTCAGCCTCTCTCTTGATTGTTTCTACAACTCTTGGGTGTCTATGGCCTACATTGGTCACCGCGATGCCTGATCCGAAGTCTAGGTATTCGTTCCCATCTATGTCTTTTACCCAGCATCCCTCAGCTTCTACTCCAACAAGGGGCGCTGACCTCGTAAGTGAGGGTGACAACATTCTCTCGTCTCTTTCTATTATCTCTCTCGCCTTCGGCCCGGGTGGTGTTACAAGTATTTTTGGACGCCTCAAGCCTGGACACCTCCCATTCGAATACTACTCATTATATTAAAAATCTAAACAATCCGTTAGTATTGTTAAGGCGATGTTTATGATGGGCTTGGAGGCCATATTTAACCCCAGATCAGTGGCGGTTATAGGTGCCTCTGCTGACGAGAGAAAGCTTGGGCATATAATACTTAGGAATATTTTAGATGGAGGGTTTAAAGGGAAAGTTTATCAGGTTAACCCTAAGAGAGGAAAGATTCTTGGATTAAAAGTGTACAAGTCTATAGGGAAAATCCCGGAAGATGTTGATCTAACAGTGTATGTTATTCCTGCGAGGTTTATCCCAGGTCCGGTCAGAGAGGCGGTTGATAAGGGTGTAAAGGGTATAGTGGTAATATCAGAGGGGTTTAGGGAGTCGGGGGAGGGAGGCAGGGCTTTGGAGGAGGAGCTTGTCGGCGTTGTCAGGGAGGGCAGGATAAGAATGGTTGAACCGAACTGCCAGGGGGTGAACAATCCGCATATTGGCCTGTGCGCTAGTTGGCCGCTTATAAAAACTACGGGTTGTGTAGCCGTTGTCTCTCAGAGCGGTACTGTTGGAGCTTTCATGGAGATAATGCTTGAGGAGGATGGAGTGGGGCTAAGTAAGTTCGTAGCTCTGGGGAACAAGGCTGATGTCGACGAAATCGACATGCTTAGATACCTAGCCACGGACGAGGAAACGGAGGTCGTAGCGTTATACTTAGAAGGCACCGGAGATGGAAGGAAGTTTATGGATGCTTTAAAGGAATGCATTGCAAAGAAGCCCGTGGTCATTTTGAAGTCTGGCCGGACAGAAGGGGGTGCCAAAGCTGTTTCAAACCATACAGGAGCGCTTGCCGGTTCAAGCAGGGTTTTCGAAGCTGCTCTGAAGCGGTGTGAAGCGATAAGTGTTGAGTCCCTCAAAGAGTTCTACGACATAGCTAAGCTGCTCTCGTATTATAGGCTTCTCAGGAATAATAGAATATTCATAGTAACCAGTTCGGGAGGAGCGGGAATCCTCGCAGCCGACATGTTGCAGGAGGCAGGCTTAAAACAAGCCGTCTTGTCGGATGAGTCCGTAGAGAGGCTTAGACAGGTCTTGCCACCATACTGCATTATAGGGAACCCCTTAGATCTTACTGGTAGCGCGGTGGCTGAGCAGTATAAGATGGTTGTGGAGGCAACGATCAAGGATGGCTATGGAATGTACATATTCATATTTGGCGACCCCGTACCTGGTGCTACGGAGATTACGAAGGATGTCATAGACAGGTATGGCAGGATTGTTATCCCTGTATTTCTTGGCGGGGTGGACGTTCAAGCAATGGAGGTGGAAAAGTTTAGAAAATATGGCATACCTGTCTTTCCAACGCCTGAAAGGGCTATAAGAGCCCTAAGCCACCTAGCTTCCCTTCAACGTGAAAGTTGAGGAGGTGAGCTTATGAATGATTTAATAGCTTCCGCCATTGGCAGGGTTCCTTTAGACATGGTTATTAGGAATGTTAAGCTGGTCAACGTGTATTCTGGCGAGATATATGAGGCGTCGATAGGAATCTCTCAAGGTAGAATCGCATGCGTTGGAGACCTAGAGGGCTATAAGGCTACTGTTGAGATTGACGGTGAAGGATTGTATGCGACTCCAGGCTTTATGGATGGCCACCTGCATATAGAGAGTAGCTATGTTAAACCCTCCGAGTATTGCAAAGCTGTCTTACCTCATGGAACAACTGCCATTTTTGCAGACCCCCACGAGATAGCAAACGTGCTTGGTGTAAGGGGTATTAGGCTTTTCATAGAGGAAGGGAAAAGGATACCTCTTAGACTTTTCATCCTTGTACCGTCCTGCGTACCGGCGGTTAAAGGTTTGGATTCTTCAGGGGCTGAAATAGGCCCCCGTGACATTATGGAGCTTATGCTAGACAGCTCTGTTGTAGGCCTCGCTGAAGTTATGGATTTTCCCGGAGTAATCAATGGAAAAGCGGAGGTTCTGGAAAAGATCAGAGTTGTTGAAAGGATGGGGGGAGTCATTGACGGGCATGCACCTGGCCTGCTTGGTGGCAGGTTGTGTGCCTACAGGTGCGCAGGTATAGACTCCGATCATGAAGCAACAACTCCTGAGGAAGCAATTGAGAGGATTAGACAGGGATTTTACCTCATGATAAGGGAAGGCTCCCTTACCAAGGATCTTAGAGTTCTATTAAAGCCTATCATTGAGAGGGGGCTTGACACTAGAAAATGCGTCTTTGTAACAGATGATAGGAACATAGAAGAGCTGAGGAAGAAGGGGCACATGGACGATTTGATTAGGATCGCCATTGAAATGGGCCTAGACCCGGTTAAAGCGATCCAGATGGCTACGATCAACATTGCGGAAAGGTTCGGGCTTTCCAAGGACCTAGGAGCTATAGCGCCCGGAAAGTACGCTGATATCGTCCTCCTGAGCAGTTTAGAAAGGGCTAGAGTTGAGAAAGTATTCTTTAACGGAGAACTTGTGGTGAACAACGGAAGGCTAGTTGCCAAGGTTGAGGGGATGGAATACCCGGAGTATGCCGTAAATACTGTTAGACTTAAAAGAATGGTGTTTCCGGAGGATTTCCAGCTGAGACATGATGGAAACAGTGAGGTTAAGGTCAGGGTTATAGGAGCCATGGACGGCTCTATATATACTGAGGCGTTTCACGAGGAGCTCCAGGTTGTAGACGGCATTGTACAGCCGGATCTTGAAAGAGATATTATTAGAATCGCTGTCATCGAAAGGCATAGGGGTACGGGTGAGATTGGGCTTGGTTTCGTAAAAGGCTTCGGAATAGAACACGGAGCCATAGCATCTACAGTTTCCCATGACAGCCACAATATTGTAGTAGTGGGAGTTGAAGATAGAGAGCTCGCCCACGCTGTTAACGAGGTACACAAAATGGGTGGAGGAATATGCGTTGTAGCAGGAGGAGAGGTAAAAGCTAAAATGCCTCTTCCTATAGCTGGGATAGTTTCCGACAGACCTGCGGACGAAGTCATAACTCAAATAGAGAACATAAAGGAAGCTGCCAATACCCTAGGGACGAAGCTGAGGGAGCCCTTCATGACCCTAGGCTTTCTATGTCTGCCAGTAATACCTAAGCTTAAGATTACAGTGAAAGGTCTTGTAGACGTCCTAGAAAGCAGGGTGGTGAACCCTATAATAGAGGAATAGCTTATGAAATTGAATGTTATGAATGCTGTTGAAGAGGGAACGTCGGAGGTAGTGGCCATCGGAAATATTAATCTAGACCTCATACTTTTTGTCAACAAGCTTGCAGGGATGGATGAAAAGGCTGAAATATTAGAGTTGTACCAGATGCCAGGCGGGAGTGCATCTAACTACGCTGTCGGGCTCGCAAGACTCGGCGTAAAGGTGTCATTTGCAGGCTTCATAGGGGACGATGAAACTGGACGATGGATACTTGAGGAAATGAAAAGGGAAGGCATAGATGTTTCCATGGTCAGAGTGGCCCAAGGATATAATACTGGTAGGGCTATCTCAATAAATAGCAAAGGCGGAGGACATGTTCTCTATTCCTATAGAGGGGCGAACAGCCTCCTTGAAGGGGTTGATGTAGACTCGAGAATAGTGGGGAGAACCCTGCTATATCACCTCTCAAGTATAGGGTTAAACATGCTTGAGTCCGCCTGTAACTATAGAGTACAAACGGACAGCTTGCTAAGTATAGATCCCGGCCCAAGAGCGCTGGGTCATCCGTCAGCCCTTAAACTCTTAAAGAATGTGGATATTTTGTACCTTAACTCTGTGGAGTTTGAAAGGCTCTGTGAACGTAAGGCTGGCAGAGAAACTGTTCTGGAACTCGCTGATGAACTGGATTCTGTAGTTTGTGTAAAGCTTGGGGAACAGGGTGTAATAGCGTCTGACGGAGATGATGTCTGGGAAGTAGGCGCTTTTAAAACGGAGCCGGTTGATACCACAGGTGCTGGAGACGCATATGCCTCGGCGTTTACATACGGGATACTCAAGGGATTGAGTATTGAGGAATGCTGCGTTCTTGGAAATGCAATGGCCTCACTTAAAATTAGAAAGATAGGGGGATGGGCGGGTATGCCCGACAAGGAACAACTATCCAGGTTTCTTGATAAGCATGGCTTTAAGGATCTAGCCTTGAGGCTTCTTTAGGGTTGAATATGCTCCTTCTAAGGCCCTACCACAGGCACAGCCCCTCTTCTCCGGCATCAATCCTACTGCGGCCTTGATTACTTTTCTTACGGTTTCTATATTTTTATCAAAAATCTCCTTAACCTCCTCATGGGTTAGTCTTGCCCCACTAATCATTCCAGCTGCGAAGTTGGTCACTAGGCATATGGTCGCATAGCAGAGTGCAAGTTCCCGTGCAAGTACCACCTCCGGGACTCCGGTCATTCCCACTAGGTCCCCGCCAAGAATCCTAAACGCCTTGATTTCCGCGGCTGTTTCAAACCTATTTCCCTCTGTGCATACATAAACCGCTTGATCTGTAAAGCATTTAACTCCAACATTGGACATGGCTTGTGATAGTACATCTCTTAACTCAGGACAGTAGGGGTGGGGCGTCATCGAAACATGGGCCACCCCCCATATCTCTACGTTTCCTACCTTATAGTTGGATTTCCCGTCGAAGAAACTATACACTCTATTCTTGGTGAAGTCTATAAAGTCGTGGGGCAGGGCTAGGCAGCCCGGAGGTATATTAGGATTTAACGAGCCTACAGCGTTGGTGGCAATGATTCTTTTAACACCAAGCTTCGCTAATGCAAAAATGTTCCCCCTGTAGTTTATTTTTGAGGGTGGAACCGTGTGTTCTTCTCCATGTCTGGGAAGGAAAACTATGTTTCTCCCGCCGATACTGCCAGTGAAGACTTTCACGGTTCCATAAGGGGTCTCAACCCGACGAGGAACCATGTTTTCGAGTAGCTTGTAAATCCCGCTACCCCCAATTATACCTATTTCCAGCTTCATCTCCTATCTGAGAGGCTTGAAATAATAAAAGGTTGAGATTAACTGGTGACACTGATACAGTTGTGTATCTATTCTCCCCCCATTATTAGAGCCATTATCGCCTTCTGGACGTGAAGCCTGTTTTCTGCTTCGTCAAAGACTACTGAGTGCGGTCCGTCTATTACGTCATCGGTAACTTCCATGCCTCTATCAGCCGGCAGGCAGTGCATATAAATCACGTTTCTGCTGCACTTGTCAAGTTTCTCCTGGGTCGTAATCCAGTCTTTGTACCTATTCATGAGGTTTATCATTCCTTCCTTGTCAACCTTAGGAACGTTTGGCGGCATGAATTTCAGGGAACCCCATGATTTCGGATAGACGACATCCGCCCCCTCAAATGCCTCGTCCATATCATATTTTATCTCGAAGCTCCCACCACTCTCTTCAGCATTCTTCTTAGCCTGCTCCACTATTTTAGGGTCTAGCTCGAGCCCCTTAGGATGGGCGAGGACTACGTCGCCGCCGAACCTTGTGAATATCAAGATTGCGCTCTGTGGCACGGCGACTGGTTTTACTCCCCCGGAGTAGGCCCAGCTAACAACTATTTTCCGGCCTTCGAGTCTTCCCTTATACTCCATGGCTGTCATGAGATCAGCCATTGCCTGACATGGGTGGTAGATGTCATCCTCCATGTTTATTACAGGCTTGTCTGCCCAGCGGGCGAACTCTCTAACTATCAGGTTCCCCTTGCCGTAGATCCAGTTTACAGCTTCTCCGTAAATCCTTATGGCTATCCCGTCTCCATACCTGCTTAGCACTCTCGCCACGTCTGAGATTCTCTCCGTCGTATAGGGGATCTCCTCACCCGCGAGAGCCGGCCTGTACACCGCTTTTGGCGAGAGGTCGATTGCTTGGCCTCCAAGCTGGAACATGCCTGTCTGAAAGCTGTTTCTCGTCCTCAGGCTTGGGTTATAGAACATTAGAAACAGTGTTTTCCCATCCAGATACCTATGTGGTATTCTCCTCCTCTGCTTTTCTTTGAGATCGAATGCTAGATCTAGAACTCTCTTAAGCTCTTCTACGCTCCATTCCTGGGTTGATATGTAATCCCGGCCTCTAAGTATCCCAACCTCCATGGCTTAGCACCTGTTTCTCCCCTACATTTTATTAGTGAAAAAATTTCCCTTGGAGATTATGTCTTCAAGCATCTCCATTCTTGGCTCTATCAGGGGTGGCATTCCCACCTCCTTGTAGAATATTTCAGGTTCTTTCAGCCCCGTCTCAGTTATTGCTGTGAAAACTACCTCATCTCTATCTATATATCCCTCCCTGAATAGTTTAACTATTCCGGCAAGGCCTGCCCCGCCAGTGGGGGTTGTGAATATCCCTTCAGTTTTAGCTAGGGCTTTGCATGTTTCGATTATCTCCTCGTCTGTCACCTCCACAGCTGTACCATTAGATTTTTCTAATGCTTCAAGTACGGAGTCTCCATCCCATGGGTAGGGGTCCTCTATGCCACTTGCAACAGTATCTGGTCTCTCCCATGGTTTTATCCTGTGCGGATGCATTTTCTCCTTGTACGCCCTTACCACTGGCATACAGCCTGTTGATTGGACAGCAACTATCCTTGGGAGCTTGTCTGTGAATCCCAGGCGTTCAAGCTCCAGATATCCTTTCCAGTTGCCCAAAAGCAGGCCTCCACCTCCAACCTGTAGGAATACCCAGTCTGGAACCCGCCATCCAAGCTGTTCAGCTGTCTCATAGGCCATAGTTTTTGTTCCTTCTGACTGATAAGGATTGAAAGGCCCAAAGCTTGGGCAGGGATACCACTGGTATTTCTCGTATGTTATTTTCATCATTTTAACGGTTGGATCTTCGCCTTTTTCCAGCCCGCTTACCCGAATAACCCTTGCTCCATACTGCTGGAGCTGGGCTGCTTTGCCTGGGGATACGTGTTCTGGTACAAATGCTACACATGCCATGCCCATTCTTGCCGAGTGTGCAGCTAGACTTGCCGCCGCGTTTCCGCTTGACGCTGTTACTGTGACTTTATATCCAAGCTGTAAGCCGCGGTTTGCTCCTACTGATATCGGTCTATCTTTGAATGAGCCTGTGGGATTCCTAGACTCGTCTTTTAAGTAAAGGTTTCTTAAGCCTATCTTTTCGCCTAGCTTTTTCGCATGTATTAGGGGGGTTCCTCCCTCGTAGAGGGTTACGATGGGGGCATCAGATTCTAGAGGCATCAGCTCTATATATCTTATGAATCCTCTTTCCCTCCTGGATTCTACCACTTGCCTGGTGAGTTTTCCACCTATTTTTTCATAGTCGTAGTGTACCTCCAGCCTGCCAAGGCAGCCCTCCGTCGCACACGTCAGAGGCCCATCTTCGAATTTATACTCCTTGCCACACCATCTACACACAAGTTTTTCGACATAACTCATTTAGATGCCCCTTCAGTTTTCTTTGTAGCTGGTTTAGATTTCGTAGTTTCTCTTCAGGATAGATGGGTATTTTATTATTAAAGTTCTTGACAGACTTAGTATTTAGAGATAACAATAATCTTAACCTTGGACTCTCCGGCGTGAGGGTAATGCTTTCTCCAATATTTTGACTAGAAATGGTACGAATATTACTAGAAAGGGTATTTCTGAGCTGAATGTCCATACAAACCATACAGCTGCTGCCCATACTGGCAGCATCGACTCTCCGGAAGGTAAAGTGAAGAATTGGCTAAACAGCCATACTCCTATTCCTATTATGAGGCTTCCAATTATTAGCCCTATAGAACACGCCAGTAGCATTGGAGTAAATTCCTTTCTTGCAATTGAGGCCGCAATAGATATTCCTGCTGATATCAGCGTCGCTGTTAGCAGTATCTTAAATGCTTCTCCTCTAAGTAAGCCGGCATATCCAAGCATTACAATCACTGCTGACGGCATGAGGCTTGAGATTGTCAATAGGCTAAGCCTTCCCTTCCACCGGGCTAATACTCCCATCGTATAGAAGCCTGCATAATTAGCGGGTACACCAACTGTCAGGCTTAACAGCGCGTTTCCATGTATTGCCATATCTGATATGAATATTCCTATTGCGGCTCCAGCGGCGCCTATTTCCGGGCCCATCATTATTGAGAATACTGCTGGTATAACTACTGAGGGCCAGAACCTGACGACTCCAACCACAGGTGCAAATATTCCAAGATAGGTTAGATAGCCTATTGCTGCATACAATGCGGCGCAGACCGAGATGTATGCCAGTTTTAGGATTCTTGGCATCATTTCTCCTTCGGCTGTATTCTAGGACGTTTTGTTTAAAAAATTGACGATGTTTAGAATAGTTGATCTCGATGGTTATAGTCGGTCTTGACGTTGGGGGGACGACCACCAAGGCTGTAGCCCTGAATAAGCGTAATATATTGGCTAAAACTGTTACTCCAACTTATGATCATGTATCTTCGGCCTCCGGGGCATTAGGCAAGCTTATTCATGAGTATAAAGTCGATATGGGAAGGATTGAAGGGATAGCTGCTACGGGAGGCGGAAGGGAAGATTTAGGCCCTGCGTTGTTTAATATTCCGGTTATGCTTGTTGACGAGATTGAAGCTACAGGGCTGGGGGGGATTTTCCTAAGCGGATTGGACGAGGCTTTGGTCGTTAGTATTGGCACTGGCACTGCTATGGTTTCTGTCAGGGATGGAGGCCGTAGGGTTAAACATGTTGGTGGTACCGGGGTGGGTGGAGGTACACTTATGGGTATTGGTCGTTGTACGCTTGGTAAGTATAGGCTTGAGACTCTTGAACGGCTGGCTTTGATGGGTGATGTTAGAAGGGTTAACCTAACAATTCAAGACATTACAGGTAAAGGTGTCGGGATTCTCCCTCCTGACGCTACAGCCTCCAATTTTGGAAAATTTGGGGACGATACAAGGCCTGAGGACACGGCTATAGGGATATTTACCTTAGTAGGCGAGGTTATAGGGACAGTTGCCTATTTCGCCGCTAGAAGTGAGGGACTTGAAGATAGGATTGTAATTGTAGGGGGACTCTCAAAAAGTAAGGTTTTGGCTCCCATAGTTGTCTCAACTATAGAGCTATTTAGTGGTAAAGCAATTGTTCCCGAGGACTCCGAATATTGTGCGGCTATCGGTGCCGCTGTTAGGATAGCTGGTGATTGATATTGCAGGCACCTGAGGTTGCTGTTGGCGGTTTGATGCTGAGGAATGGGAAGGTTCTTCTTGTTAAAAGAAAGAATCCTCCTGGAAAGGGTTTGTGGGCTATTCCTGGTGGTAGAGTCAGGTTTTGCGAAAGACTGCATCAAGCTGTCGAAAGAGAAGTGCTTGAGGAAACAGGCCTGAAAGTTTCACCTATAAGGCTCATATACGTCGCTGAGATTGTTGAGAATGGTTTTCACTACATTATTTTGGACTATCTATGTGATATCCTTGGCGGCAAGGTTAGGGCTGGCGGAGATGTTGAGGATGTGAAGTGGTTCGATATTAACACTCTTGGCGACGATGTCACGAATTCCACTAGAAAGTTGGTAGATATGGTGAGAAACGGGATGCCTTTACATGTCAGGAATTGCGATATTGAATGGGTTGTTATAGGTATTCCTAAAGGCCATATGCATTATAGGACGCTATTGAAGCTTAAAGATGGTTTACTCCTCGTCTTTCAGGAGGCAACTATTACTGGAATTCTTAGGGGTTTCGCTAATGTCGTTTTACATCCGTTTAGAGAGTATTTAAAGCTTGTATGCAAAAAGGGAGACTGGAAGAAGGGATATGCAGAGTACCAGCTTGTAGAAGGAGACCCTGAAGAGGCTAAGAAGATAATAGACGCCCTATACGGAAAGGGAGAACTGTAACATGTAGAGTAGCATTCGTTACATATAGGTACCTTCGTAACTCGTCCTGGGGTAGCTTGCCAGCGTGGAGCCACAGCCATATACAACCAATACTCTTAGGTAAGGCTTGCCATCCGCCGCATCTAGCTTGTAGATGTGTATCGAGAATGTCAGGGGATGAGGGTAGAATTCTTAGGTGTGGCTGCAGTCTAAGGATGGACAGGACCCTGGTTAGAAGCTGGAACATAAGGCTAAAAGTTCCTAAACCCCTAAGGCATAGGGGTTTAGCCCCGTTGATGATGCGTGAAGGGATAGATATGGGAAGCTCCATCCCCCCGAAATCCTGCCAATGAACCCTGAGGCGGGAAGGCCAACCCGCTACAACACAACAAAAGTTACGAAAGTAGCGGAAAACCAAAACGGCTACTCTGACTCCTTCCATAGGTATTCGTAGTACTCCTCCGCTATCTGTGCCAGCACAATGTGACTTGAAAGAATCCCTAACGTTTGCTTTACAAGCTGGGTTCTGGGAAGGACTATTAGCACTTTCTTACTATCTACTACTATTCCCCCTCCGAAGAGCCTCCTCCTATAAGAGACCCTTCCATTTAGTAGTTTTTCAGGGAACGGGGTTTCCGCGTTCTTAGGGATTATAAGTTTTAGGTTTATCCCGCGGGCCACGGCTATCTCAAGATCCTCTATACTTTCATTTATCGCTTTCTCCATTACTTTATGGTATGAGATTAGAATTTTATCCTCTGACGTTTGAATTAATAGTCTTATTATGTTGTTCAGCTCATTCTTGTCGTATATTACTGCTATGCTTGGCATCTCTCTTATCTTAACTTTTGCTGCTTCAAGCAGCTCTGAGAGCTTCTCAACTATCGCCTCTATCTGTTTTACCTCTCTCTGGACTATTTTCTGTGCTACTGTCCTAGGTGGGTATGGATAGTACTTTTTCGGCCTTTCCTGGGTCGCGTATATAAACTCGTAGTCTAGCAGCTTGTTTAGTATGGTGTATACCTTACTTATTGGAATTCTCCCCTCAGATGAGATTTCGGTGGCTGTAATGCCTGGGTGTAGTAGTAATGTTAGGTATGCGTTTATCTCGTACTTTCCGATTCCAAGTCTTTTGGCTATGTTTTCTATCTCCCTTGATACTTCAATACTTAACATATGGTTGAAAGGATGACATATTTTATATTTATTACTAAGGCTTAGAGTAGGTAATGAAGCTTTACGATACGAAAAGCGTATGTCCGGAGTGCCTTAGAGTCGTTGAAGCATCTGTTATTGAAGAAAATGGTTCAATATACATGGTGAAAAGCTGCCCGGAGCATGGTGAGTTTAAGCACATTTATTGGAGGGATGCAGAGCTGTTCAAAAAGGTCATGGAGTACAGCTGGGAGGGAAGAGGTGTTGAGAACCCGGCTATTAAAGATACCAACTGCCCATATGCTTGTGGTCTCTGCCCTATTCATAAAAGCCACACGAGCTTAGGCATAATAGATGTTACCAATAGATGCAACCTTAAATGCCCGGTATGCTTCGATGCCGCATTTGCGACGGGATACGTGTATGAACCTACAAAAGAGCAGATTAGGATGATGCTTCGAAGACTTAGACAGAACAAGCCTGTTCCAGCCCCCGCCGTACAGCTCACAGGCGGGGAGCCAACGATAAGAGCCGACCTGTTCGAAATAGTTAAAATGGCCAGAGAAGAAGGCTTCCCACATGTAGAGGTAAACACGAACGGCGTTAGAATAGCTATGGAGCCCGGCTACGCTGAGAAGCTTAGGGAAGCCGGATGTACAACTATATATCTCTCATTTGAAGGTTTTGAGAAGTCGGCCTATATCCATAAGGGTTCAGATCTCACCGATATAAAGCTTAAAGCGGTTGAAAGATGCAGAGGGGCGGGTATAGGGGTTGTGCTCGTTCCAACATTAATTAAAGGAATAAACGATAACCAGCTTGGTAAAATGGTAGAGTTTGCAGCCAAGAATGTAGATGTAATAAGATGTCTAAACATACAGCCAGTGTCTTTCGTCGGGAGATTCGAGCTTGAAGATATTGACAAGCATAGGATAACCACAGACGAGGTGTTGAAACTTATAGAGGAGCAAACTAATGGAAAGGTGAAGGTTGAGGATTTCAGACCAGTCACCTACCCTGCACCGCTTTCTAGACTCTTGGGACTCCTTGAAGGCAGGGAAATGGTTGAATTCACCATGAACCCACACTGCGGGATGGCAACGTACATCTACGTCAAGGAGGACGGAGACTACATCCCTATTACCAGGTTTGTCGACGTTGATCTATTATGGAAAACATGCGTTGAAAGTGTGAAGAAAATAGAAAAGGGGGGGTGGATGTATAAGCAGGCAGTCAAACTTAAACTTCTAAGTATATTACCAAAGCTTATAAAACCCGACGAAGCGCCGGAAGGACTTAACTTGACAGACATCCTTAAGGACATTATAGTTAAGAGAGACTATAAGTCTCTTGCAAAATTCCACTTCAGCAGGATGGTCATGATTGGTTTGATGCACTTCCAGGACTCGTTGAACTTAGACTTTGAAAGACTCATGAGATGCGGAATACACTATTCAACCCCTGATGGCCGGCTGATACCGTTCTGCGCTATGAATCTTACTGATATCCATGGCCGTAGTCTTTACAGGAAACAGATTGAAAAGAAGTTCGCAATCCCTCTAGAACAGTGGGAGAGAGAGCATGGTGTAAAGCAGAGTTCAGTAGCTTAGGTTGGATCTGCAACTGCATGACCCGGCAACACCTTTTTAACAATCACTCTCACTTTTTCTCCCGGCTCAGCGCCCCTTACTAGCACTCTTCTACCATTTATGTAACCGATACCCTGTCCCTTCTTTGTCGTATCGATTATCAGGACTTCGTATTCCCTTCCTATCTCGATGTCTCTCCTGTCTGATTTATGAAACAACGGTTTTGATAATTTGCCGTAGGCTTTCCTACCAAGCCTTCTTTTTGTCCTCCTCCTTACTGTTTTAGGATTTTTTCTTGGCATCTGATCATATCTTCATGGCACACAGTACTTTTAAGTGTTAATGGAAGGTAAAGCTATCACAAATATATCCGCAACATTGGTTAGCGTGGGGCCAGTAAAGATGAGCCCACCCAACTTTTTGAAATAGTTATATGAGTCGTTGGTCTTAAGGTAATCTTCTGGTCTCAAATTCATGTTTAAACCTTTCTTGTAAGTTTTCCCGTCTGCTATCGCTCCAGCTGCATCGGTTACACCGTCAATACCGTCTGTCCCTATGGAACATAATGCACAACCTTCTATACCTGAAAGTTTTTCCACTGCACCTAAAACTACTTCCTGATTCCTTCCACCTAACCCCTCGCCTACTACTTGAACTGTGGTTTCTCCTCCACCCACGATTAGTGCAGGCCTTTTGATAGGGGTTCCTGCTTTGTCTATACCTCTAGCTATACATGCCAGAACTTTGCCGACCTCCCTCGCTTCACCCTCTATGTAAGATGACAGGTTAAGGCATTTATAACCTTTAAGCATGCCGTATTTCACCATCTCGTTTACAGCTATGCTGTTGCTTGCCACTATAATATTTCTTACCTTTTCGAAGACTTTATCTCCCGGCTTCGGGGTCTCACTTAGTTTACCTGATAATCCGGCTTGAAGTGTGTCTAAGATGTTTTTAGGAACCTTATCAAGCAGGTCGTACTTCTTTAATACGTTGTACGCATCAACGAAGGTGTAGGGGTCTGGCGATGTTGGACCAGAAGCTATTGTTTCAAGAGGGTCTCCCACTACGTCAGATATTATTAAGCTGAAAACGGTTGCAGGATATGCGTATTTTGCAAGCCAGCCCCCCTTCACTCTTGAGAGATGTTTCCTCACCGCGTTTATCTCATTTATGTCCGCCCCCGACTTCAACAATAGTTTGTTGACTTCAACGTAGTCCTCTATAGAGATCTTCTCAACTGGGTAAGGCATCAATGCTGAACCTCCTCCAGATATAAGCGTTATAACTATGTCTCGCGGCGTTAGACCCTTTAATAGGCTAAGCATAGCCTTTACACCTTCCACCCCCTCTCCAGTTGGAATAGGATGCCCAGCAGGGTTAAGCATTATTCTTTTTGTTTTGAACAGTGACTCCGTCCCTTTAAGAACGTTGACTACTCCGAATTCGATTTTGTCGCCTAATATTGACTCTAGAGTTTCAGCCATGCGGCCAGATGCTTTACCTCCTCCCACTACTATTATTCTACCGATGTTCTTGAGGTTTATTTTATAGGAGCCGATTCTAAGTTCCTCTCCTGATATTTTAACGTTTCTTTGCACGGCTATCTGGGGGTCGACGGCTTCTATTGCCTTTTCTATACTTTCTAACGCCATAGTTCTCGCTTCAGTGTCGGCCCCGGTCTGGCCGTGGGCTAACTCTTCAAAGTTTTTGATTTTCACAGTCATAATTCACTCAGGGGAATGATTAAATGTTAAGGTTGTAAACCAGCTTTCTCGGCTATTTTCTCATAGTGGCCCCAGCTGGCTCTTGTAACAGGGTGCCTCGGCATGAATGGGCATTTTAGTACATGTTCTATTGAGATTTGATATGTACCTATTTTCTGGGCAAGCTGTACTATTTCACCCTTGTCGAGACCTATGAGGGGCCTCAATATGGGTAGTTTTATCCCTTTAGATATTACTCTCATGTTTTGGAGTGTCTGAGAGGCTACTTGACCTATAGATTCTCCTGTGATTATGGCGTTAGCGTTGATTGACAATGCTATTTTTTCGGCTTGTTTTAACATGAATCTTTTGCAGAAAATGCATATCCAAGATTCTTTTCCGACAGCTTTTAGTTTACTTTGGACATTAAGCATGTAGTCAGTCCATTCTACAATTTTAAGGTTAAGTTTTGACGGGTATACATACTCTTGGAGCTTTGATATTATTTTTTTAACCTTAGACAGCTCTTCTTTAGATCGCAACATGTATATCGGGGTTACTGTTAATCCTCTCCTTAGCATAAGCCATAATGCGACTGGGCTATCTATCCCACCTGATATAAGTGCTACGGCTCTACCAGCTGTTCCAACAGGAAGGCCGCCAACACCTCTTATTTTTTCCGTATAGACGTATGCTTTATCACCAAGTATTTCCACATAGATCGTAACTTCTGGATCTCTAGGCCTGATTTCCACGTTAAGCTTAGACGCTACGTCGTGTGAGAGTTTTTGAGATAGCTCTATTGATTTTAAAGGGAAGGTTTTTGTAACCCTCTTCGCCCTGATATATATGCTTTCCGGCGTCGGTTTAAGATTCTCGAGTATGCACTTTAGTATTTCATTATAGTCTGCCATAGTTTCATAGGCGTATGCTATACTTGCAATACCTGGGATTTTTGACAGATGTTCGAGAGCTTTTTTATCTGCTTCCATGATTATCCTATCATGCCTAACTATGAGAATGTTGTATGGTATTAGTTTCGAGTCTAAGGACGCTTTAATGTTCTCAAGTAGCCTCTTAATGAATACCCTTCTAATTGAGGGGCTCTTTAGGAACAGTTCACCATATTTGATAAGAAGAGCGTTTCTCAAGGAAGTCATCTTAACATATTAATGGCTAGGGCTGGTTTTATTGATGAGGTTTTCAATAATCTTACTTGTAAACTTGGCTGTTCTGATTATGGATTTAACGCCGACTTTCTCGGGCGTATCATAAGGGGTGTGGGTGTGTATGTTGCAGGAGTTCTGAAAGAGGAATCCTACTTTAACACCTTCTTTAGCAAATGGCCAGTGATCGCTATGGTGTGAAAGTTTAGAGGTAACAACTATCTCTAATCCCGCCTGGTCGGCTGCTTTTACAGCCGCCTTAGCAAGCCTGCGGCTGTTGGTTTGAAGTGTGTAGAGAACGCTATTTTTACATGCACACACATCCAGGTTTAAGATTAACTTTTCAGAAAGTTCATACGCTTTTTTCTGGGAGTAGCTTTTAGAACCTAGCAATCCAAATTCCTCCGCATTAAAAAGGATTACCGCGATACTGTTTAACTTTGAAATTTTAGCCGCTGAAAGTACAGATATAACTCCTGAAGCATTATCGAAAGCTCCAGGAGTATTAAACCAACTGTCATAGTGTGCTGTTAGTATTATAGGGCTTCTATCTATGTCTCCACCAATTATATTTGAAACTTCCTCCCGCCCCCCTTCAATTACGGTCTTGATCGAAACGTTCACACTTCTATTCTTCTCTATTTTTCTAATCAGTCTCATCCCATCTTCATAGGTTATTTCGACTGCTGGGATGGGACCTATTTTATTTGATGCTATCTTCTCAGCTCTTAATATACCATTGGGAATGTCCATTACCTGCACGAATCCAACAGCCCCGGATTCTGCTATATTCTGATACTTCTGTTCGCACCTTAGATCTCCGCCTCGAACGGCTACTGCTATTTTACCATCCACATCCCCACTGTCAAACTCGTATTTTGATGCTCTGTAAACGTAGACTGGATCTGAGCTGGCGCTTCCAGAAGGTGAAAAACCTAGAAGTAATGACTTGTACTCTACCCCGTCAACTTCGATCTTCCATTGCTTGGGCACCCACCTTGTAATCTCAAATCTGAATTTCTCTACAGTTCCTGTTACATCCTTGATGTAGTTGGACAGAACTTTTTCAGCGAGCTCATTGTTATTTGTACCTGCCATTCTCTGTCCAATATTGTCTGTAAGGTTGTAGAAGGCATTTTCAACCCATTTTGTAAGGTCATCCATACCATGGATATAGCACAGATTTTTATATAGATCATTGCTTTAGATGGTTCTGGGATTGTTTGCCCGAACTAAAAATAGTTAATTTGAATATGGATACAGACAGGGATATCGCGATTCTATCAAAGGATTGCCTAGAAAGGTTCAATTTTAAAGTTGGGGAGCGAATTATCCTTACGTATAAGGAAAGGAGAGCTGTTGTGGAAATAGTAGGAACTATAGATAAGTTTGAGGGTAGCTGCATCATACTTCCAAGATTTATCGTGGAAGAGTTAAATGCAGATCCTGGTGACTCTGTGAATGCGGAGATCTGTCCACCTTCCAGCTCAATGGAGTATATTAGGAAAAAACTTGATGGTTCAAAGTTGGCCAAGGAGGAGATCCATGAAATTGTAAATGATGTGATCGAAGGCCGGCTGGGCAGGACTGAGATAGCATCCTTCCTAATAGCTGAATATGTTAAAGGCCTAGATTCTGAGGAAATACTCTATCTTAGTAGAGCTATGGTTGAATCTGGAGAAAGAATAAGCTTCAGCAGGCCTGTATATTCGAAGCATTCTATCGGAGGAGTGCCGGGTAACAAGGTTTCACTGCTTATAGTTCCTATAGTAGCTGCTGATGGGCTCCTAATCCCTAAGACTAGTAGTAAGGCTATAACAAGCCCAGCTGGAACTGCCGATACAATGGAGGTTCTCGCTGACGTAAAGCTTGAAATCGAAGAGTTTAAGAGGATAGTTGAAAAGGTTGGGGGATCGATCGTATGGGGGAAGGCTTTAGGCCTAGCTCCAGCCGACGATGTTTTCGCTGAGGTTGGATATAAAATATCTTTAAATCCAGAAAGCCAGATGGTTGCCTCCATAATGGCCAAGAAAGCAGCTTTAGGCGTAAACTTTCTAGTCATGGACGTCCCGTATGGAGAGGGTAGTAAAGTACGCGATTTAGAGTCTGCAGTAAGGCTTTCTAGAATGTTTGTTGAACTGGGAGAAAAACTCGGAATCAGGGTTGAATGCGGTATAACGTATGGTTCACAGCCGGTCGGCCATGCCGTAGGGCCTGCCCTAGAGGCGAAGGAAGCCCTGGAAACCCTCATGGGTGGAGGCCCGGGTTCCCTGATAGAGAAGTCTACCGCGCTAGCTGGTATTCTTCTAGAAATGGGAGGGAAGGCGACCTATGGGAACGGGAGAAAACGGGCTAAGGAAATACTACGCAGTGGAAAGGCCTACGAGAAAATGCGTGAGATCATCGAGGCACAAGGCGGGAATCCTGATATTAAACCGGAGGATATACCAGTTGGGCCTTTAAAAGAGACATTTTATAGCCCTGCAGATGGATATGTTGCTAAAGTAAGTAATGAGATCATTAAGAGAGTGGCAAGAGCTGCGGGTGCCCCAGTAGACAAAGGAGCTGGGATACTGCTATTTGGAAAACAGGGCGAGAGAGTGAGGGAGGGGCAGCCCCTATTTGAAATTTATGCTGAGAAGCATACAAAGCTGGAGGAAGCGTGCACAATTGCAAGGACGAATCCGCCGGTAACTGTGGAGAGTACGTTGATAAAGAGAATAAGCTATTATATGTAAAAAAGGAGGGGAGATTAACCTCCTGCTATAGGAGTCTCTCCTTGCTGCTCGCCTACTGATACGTAGACGACGCCCGGAGGCGGCTGCACGCCAGGAACTGCGACACCTGGTGTTACACCGAGCACTATGACAGCAGCATACGGAGTCTCAACGCCGGCGTCAACCCAACTTTGAGCTGTTATCCTTATTATCTTTGTTGGGTCTGCTAGGGCTACTGAGGCTGCGTATGTTCCGAATCTGTCTGTTCCTGCTACTACTAGGATGTGTTTGTCTGGGTTCCATGGGTTCTCCTTTGCGTATTCTACTACG
>Ga0164310_10000466_pt1 | contig 21574 bp, 23 predicted proteins | sample GuaBasSedimGuay1_FD_121795 | JGI IMG/M metagenome (GOLD analysis project Ga0164310, IMG submission 121795) | Subseafloor sediment microbial communities from Guaymas Basin, Gulf of California, Mexico - Guay1, Core 4569-9, 0-3 cm | ecosystem: Environmental > Aquatic > Marine > Hydrothermal vents... | reverse complement strand
TCTTCGATTTTATAATATGAAGATTCCAATGGATAACCTGAGATAGGTTCATATCGGTAGTATGATTCTGAAATTGAAACATGATCTTCATATTGTGTTTTTGGTTTTTCACTATCATCATAATAAATATAGTATTCTTCTGATCCATCTGCTATTTCAGGTATTAAAAAAACAATATTACAACTTTCAATATATTGATCACTTGAGGTATCTAAATCATATATTTGGGATTCAAGTTCATACCAGTTCATGCCATCCCAACAACAGACACGAATTGAATGTTCCAATTCATCTTTTGCATAACATTGAGAATCAAATTTAATATTGATATCAATTGGTTGGTAAACTGCTTTATCAAGGCTTGTATCAAAATTAATAATTATTTTCTGTGAATATGCCCAATTATCATCCCAACTAGGTGTTTCTGCAATAACAATAGAGCTAGAAACATTAATCAAAAAAATTAATGAAAGGACAAAGATGGATTGTAAAAGAAATATCTTAAAAAAACGAGACAATGGTTCTAACTCCTCCTTCGTTCTGTTTGTTTTATGTTTTTCTCAAAAACACGAAATTTTTTATAAACCGTTGCGCCAGTATAGGAAATCGTTTTATGTGCCACAATGTTTTGTTCGTCAATCCAGCCTACCTCTGCAACAGTGTATCCACGTTTCTTCATTTCTACTAATATTTTATAATTCAATAATGATCCAATGTTTTGATTACGTACACCTTTTTTTATTCCAATAAATTGAAGGATGCCTTTCTTTATTTGATTTTTTTTCAAAAGGAAATTTATGGTTTGAATGCTATTGATTTTACCATTCATTTTTTTAAATAATTGATTATAATCAGGCGTAGACCAGATATAAGCAATAGGCTCATCATTTTTTTCAGCAATTAAAAATAAACCTGGGTCTACAATCCATCTTAATTGTTTAACTCCAAATCGAGATCTTACCTCTTCACCTGAGACTGGTACGTAACCCCAGTGATCCTTAAATGTCTCCAAAAAAAGATCTATCCACCAGTTCAATTCTTTATTTGTTCGTAACCGATTAAATCTACGTATCTTAACTCCTGATTTTTCACACTGGTTTGCTTTTTCTTTAAGTTCTTTTGGAAGGAGTTTTGTTAGATCAATAATATAACTTATCTGATCTCTTGTTTTTTTCATTTTATATTGTTTTGCAAATGAAAGATAATATTCTGGTGAATAAGGTGAAAGTAAACCAGGCGAGGAGTGAAAACTGGAAAGTTGAAAACCACATCCATTGTCGATTCGACCATTTATTGGACCTTGCATCATGGTCATTTCTTTTGATATAAGCCATTTCTCAGCACTTTTTAAAAGTGCATTTGCACATGTGTTATTGTGGATAGACTCAAAAAACCCAAAGAAGCCTGTTTTTTCATTTATTGAATTACAATAGAGATGGTCAATGATTGCAGCGATTCTACCAATGGATTTTTGATTTTTAGTTGCGATAAACAATTGTACATCTGCATGTTTCCAAAAAGGGTTTTTTGAACTAAAAAAATCTTTGAACTCTGCCCATAATGGTGGAACCCAATTTTTATCATTAGAATAAATCATCCAGGGAACTTGATAAAATTTATTTAACCCTTTTGAATCTGTGACAGCTTCTACTACTATTTTATCATTCAATAGGATTTGGTTTTCGTGCTCTATTGAAAAAATATCGTTTTCTTTCTGATGAAAATTAATCGGATTCTTTTTATTATTAGTAATTTGGTTTTCTATTTTTTGTGTTTGTAGTTTTTTAAGCTGCGTCACCATCAAATCACTCGTAATTTAATTGTGGTTTTCAATGTTTATATATATATTGCCTAATAATTATAATTATATTATATCATTTGGTTGTGATTGTATTTTTATCAAAATCAAGTTATAAACAATTTTTTTATCAACATTCTCTTGAAATGGTTCTTTGAATACATTTTTTTCTCTAACCTCAGCAAATTTTAAATATATCTATCATTTTATTAAAACATGCATCATAAAAAAAGTTTTAGGTTTATTATTTCACTAGGCCTTCTTTTCATCTTTGTTTTTTCTTCATTAAATAACATTATTCATGCAGGAATAGAAATAGGACAGAATGATGATAAAGTGACAGAAGTATTGAATGATGTTTCAATAATAAATGATGATGTCACCTACAATCCAAGAAATATAACTCCAAAAAATGTATCTTATCATCCCTCTAATGAAAAATTCACTATTGAATGGTGGTATTTTGAAGGAATATTTGATGGTGGATACAATGCAGTTGTAAATATTATTTTATTATCTAGAAATTCTATTGGTGTCTGTATCTCCCATCTGAATATTTTCCTTGTAAATGATACAAATAACTCATTTGCAAAAAGAACTTATACTCCAATTAATCAGTTTCATGGATCTGAGATATTTCCAGATATTTTGATTAAAGGAAATAAAATTATAGATTTTAATCAAGAGGAATATAATCAATCTAAGAAATGGATTTATGATGTAACACTTGAAATTGAAGGTAATGCAGTTGATCTACAATTTATTGGTTTATCTGCTGGTTGGGAAGGAGCTACTATTGGCGGATATTATGGGCCAGTGTTACCAAGGGCAAAAGTAAATGGTACAATAAAGATAGATAATATTCTCATGAATGTATCGGGTCTAGGGTATCATGAGCATGCACATGGAATTTCATTTCCTATAAGTGAATGGGGGTGGTATTGGGGTAAGATCGTAGGTGATAATACGAGTTTATTCTGGGGAAAAATGATGGATACTCGATGGGATGAACAAGCCAGAGCAGGTGTATTTAGTATTAATAATTCAAGTTTTATCAATATAAATCAAGAGAATATAGAAATGATGCTTATGGATTATGTTTTTCATAGTAAGCGTTTCATTCCTACAAAATTTGTTTTTAATATTTCAGACATTCATAATAACATATATGTTAATGTTACAATGACAACTGTTAATATTTATCATCTACCAATTGGTTTGTTTAATTATTGGAGATATGTATTAAAAATCAATGGGGAAATCTGTTATAATGGGGTAAAAGAGGAGTTAAACAATAAAACCCAAATCATGGAATTAATGCGGTTTAGATGATGTTTTTGTGAGTTTTTATTAGTTGTTGAAAAAAGATTTTTTTGAAAAAGTAGAACAGATGAGGAAGAAATGAAGAATCATTTATTCCTCACCATTATGTTTTTTTATGTTGTTGAATAATACTGTTTCTTGTTGCCCATGTGGATTGAATCTTCTACCACTATGTTTGAATGGATGTTTCATTATGTTTTCTGAATGTATGGGAAGATCAAATTCTTCTTGTATGATCTCTTGTATTTCGTCCCATTCGTATCCTTCTTCTCTAAGTTCTTTTTTTCTTTCAAGAATTTCAATATGGTTCTGGGTGTTTTGTATTTGCTGATCTAACATTTCATCTCTTGTTGGAATATCAAGATCCCAACTTTCAAGCTTTTCAGTTACAGCACTTCTCATTTCTTCAGGTGTTGCATCATTTTCTTTAAGATCTTTAAATAACTCGTGTAATTCCTGTTTTTGATCTTCAGTTAATTCTTTGGATATTGGTTGCATAAATTGATTTGATTTACAACCAAACAGGGGTTTGAACATTGTTGAGTTATTTGTTGTTTCTGCACTTACTAGTACTGCACCAATGGTTGCGAGGAGAATAACTATAAGAACTCCTCCGAAGATTTTTTTCTGTTGTTTGTTCATTTTTAGTTTTCACCTATTTTTTTTATTATTCTATATTTAATTTGTATGAATATAAGCATTTTTTCCAACGTAGTTCCAACCCTTTTCCAATTCATTCCCAACTCAATTCAAAATTTATAAAAAAAGAAAGAAAAAAATTGTGATTATTCGTTGCTAATATGGAGAAGAATGCAGATTGCAATAATTTCAAAAATTGTGAAAAAGATACCAAAAGGTCCGAAATTATTTTTCATAAGTGGAGTTATTACATTTGGTCCTGCTCGGAGGGATTCTGTAAAGAGCGGAGTCATTGAGATGAGTTGTGCAATAGATTTTATTAGAAATATTCCTACAAAAATAACAAAGCCCATGAGGTATTTAGATTTTGTTTTAGTATATATATTTACATATATACTTATTAGACCGATAAGAAGACAAATTTCTACTGTAAAAATGATAATTGATATAGAGAAACCAGAAATAATATGATCTTTTTGTATTTGAGTAAGATTTTCATTTTCTCCCCAATTATGATGTGGTTTTTGTTCAATATTGTCTATAAGATAAGGGCTTGCAGCTGAGGATATAAGATAACCTATGATGATGCCGATGATAACTAGTACCGATATCATTATGATTGATTGCATCTTTGGATTCATTTTGCCAAATCCTTCAATTATCTTCATTTTTTCACCTTTTTCTTCTTTTTTTGTAATTGTTCTTCAATATCTTCAAGGATATCATGAAATGATTCAATATGGTCTTCAAGCATTTGTGTTGCAAAATATAGTTTTGCAAAACCTCCACCGCCTTTGTATGTAACTAGACCATTTTTTTCAAGAACACCAAGATGATATTGAATAGTTTTAAAATCAAGATCTAAATTCTTTGAAATTTGATTTGTATTCTGAGGTTTTTTAAGAAGTTCCTTAAGAATTCTAGCTCTATTAATACCACCCATTGTACCAGCCAGAATCCAATATAGAACTTTTTCGACCTCGTGCATAATTAAGACCTTTTAGAAAGCAAATAAAAGGATATCTTAATAAAACTCCGGAAAAATAAAAATTATTGTAATTTATTAACATCATTTTTTCCCCCTTGTGAAAATCTTTTCAGTATTAAGAAAAAACAAACAACGAAAATAAGAATTAACGCTTCAAAACCTGGAGTGTTATTTTCAGATATGCCATTATTTAAATCTAAGTTATCCTTAAAGGAATTTGAAAAAGAAGACGAGGACCTTATCTGAAAATATGGAAAAGTATATGATAAATCATTCACCAAATTTTCAACTGATGAAGAATTATCTACATAAACATAAATGGTATTTATTTCATCAGAATCCAAATCATATAATAATTGAGCATCGTTAAGTTTTATGATTACAAGATTATTATAGGTTTCATTATCAAAAATTCCAATAACAGTAAAATCTGTTTCTTCAATAGTGATATTTTCATTTAGGGTGACATTAAAGTATTCTTGAGCACTTTTTCCGATAATAGCAATTGATGAATCATTATCAGTTGGATACCTTCCAGATTCCAAGTTGATTGAAAGAATAGATGAAATGTATGGCTCTATATTATTAACATTGATACCTTCAACGATGAAATCCGCTATTTGATTCATCATTTTATCCCTTGAAAATTGTCTATTGGAATTAGTGGGATTTCCATTGGGGTTTGGCATGGAATCTTTGCCAGGAAAAGATCTGTTATTTTGAAAAGAACCATATTTTTTATTTATTGCCGGGATTACTTGTTTAACATGATTAAAAGTAGTGATTTCTTCAATGGTTTCTAATGAAATGGGCAGTAATTGTATTTCCTTTTGAAATCCATTTGACATGTCTATTTTTGTCAATGTAATTTTCAGATTTGTGTTTGTTTCTTCATCTGCAATAACAACCAAAGAAGAGATTATTAAAATTGAAATGATTATTATCGCTTTAAGTAATATGTGATATATTTTTGTTTTCTTTGAATTTTGAATCATAAGATCACTTTTTGTACTGTTAATAAATAGGTTTTTTTCATTCATCAAATATTATTTCTACAAATGAATCAATAAAACATTTACTGAACCATACTGTTTCTATTTTAATACATGTTTTTCCACTCATTTTTATTACCCTCTCATTGCATCAACTACCTGTAATTTAGCAGCTTGCCTTGCAGGTATTAAACCTGAAATTATCCCAATGATTGTTGAAAATGCTAATGCAAATAATAGAAGTTCAGATGTTATAATTGCAACAGAAGTTGTTGCTCCGCCCATTCTTCCACCCATGCCCATGAAACTAACTCCCATGTTTGAAATGAATCCAATAAGGATGAGTCCAAGTAAAATACCCATAATGCCACCCATAAAACCAATAATTCCGGATTCCACTAAGAACAATTTCATGATCTCTGAATTTCTAGTACCTAATGATTTTAACATTCCAATTAAATGAGTTCTTTCCAAAACAGACATAAACATAGTATTTGCTATTCCAATTGCTCCAACAACAAGAGAAATAGCTGCAATTCCGATTAAGAAAAATGATAATGTCTGCATTGTACTTGTTATAGTGTCAACCATGCCTGTTGATGAGGAAATCGTAAAATCTCGACTATCTTCATCTACTAATCTGGAATAATAAAGCATGTCTTCTATGTTTTTTATTGTATCATCGACATAATCTGTATCTGTGATTTTTACTTCGATTGAGGAATATTCATCTGAATCGATATCTTCATTTAGTTCTCTTGCTGCATCATGGGTCATAAAGACTGCTCGATCATCACCACCGAAACCACCAGTACCTGCTTGGCTTAGTATTCCAGCGATTTTGTATGTCTTATCTTCAATTTTTACTTGTGTATTTACAGTTAATGTTTGATCAAACATTGTAGCAACACTTGAACCAATAACAATATTATTGCTATCTCCGTAATTCAAAGATCTTCCTGATTCAATAGTTGAAGTAGTCATTTGATCCCAGACCTTGGGGTCAATTCCTTCAACATTTAAACTAACACTTTCAGATAAATATTCAAATTCTACTCTACTGCCAGTTATGATTCCTTGGACGTATTCAACGCCCTCAGCACCTTTAATAACAAAAATATCGGTATCAGTTAATTTAGGGTCGTTGCTATCTGAATCGTCGTCGGCTGTGCCAAACATTCGATCCATTTGCTTACGCATTTGATCAAAACCTCCATCAGCACCACTAGCCTTTGTATAACCTGGACTAATTGTAAGAATATCAGCGCCAAATCCTTGCATCTGAGATTCAATACTTGCAGTCATTCCATTTCCTATTGAAAGCATGGCAACAACTGCGGCAACACCAATTATGATGCCAAGGATAGTAAGCCAACTGCGCAATCCTCTATGAGTTAAACTGTTTAAGGAGAGTTTTAAAATATCAGCTGTTTTCATTGTTTTTTCCTTTCATAATTTTTGAAATATATGGGATTTTTTTCTTTTTTCCAAATTGCAATAATAAAACAATCATAAGGATTCCAACGATACCAATGATGATATACATTGTACCTGTGCTAATGATGGGGTCTTGTTGCCCTGATAAAGCTGATTTGCCTGAAATATCACCTGTACCAAAACGAGAAGCCATATAACTTGAACCACTGGAACTCATCGAGTTTATTTTGACCTCTTTTTCAACAATCTGCCTTAATCCATATAGGTCTGTATATGAGATCTCAACAATGAGATTATCACTCATAGCCCCACCAAATGATTTATTTTTCATTGATTCAAACATACTTGGATCAAAATCAGAAGGCATATTAGAAAATTCTTGATTAAACCCAGGTCTTTTGGTATTATTTTGATTCATTTCAGTTAATTGAAATGATGCAAGCGTGTAATCTCCTGCATCTAGATTTCCTAAACTTGCAGAAGAAGACCCTGAGGTGGAGTAGTTTGGTTGTTTTGGTATTGAAACAATTACTGATGATGCAGTATTAGCACCAGTATTTGCAACCGCAAAAGTAGTTCCACCAGTTATTGATTGCTGCAATATTATCTCAAAATCAGTACCACCACTCACTTGGATTCCCACGTTGGATGTTATAGTTTGAATATTTCCAGTTTCATCATAGTAAGTCATTGTAATGGCTAATGGGTATACTCCCGGAGTGATTGTAGGGCTTGCCATTAAAGTAACAGGAATTTTTGTATAGTTGTTTGCAGGGATTAAATCAATTGAAATTCTATTATCTGCCCCAATTGGTAAAATTAAACTATCTTCAACATCCCATGTAAATAAAATACTGCTTATACTGTTTCCACCATTATTTGAGATATTGAAAGTTAATGTGCTTATTTCACCAATATTAATCAATGATGGTGCAACAGATTCAATATCTAAAAGAGATGAATCTTCAACTCTGATAAATGCTGTTATCTTTGTATCACTTGCTGTACTATCAGACTCAAAAATTATTTGGTATAAACCTGGATCTGCTGATGAAGAAATTGAAAATTCATAGATCAATGTTGTGGATTCTCCACCATCCAATGAACCAATATAGACATCCCAGTTTCCTTGATATGTAATAACTGATTTATCATAATTTGAAGTTTCAATATCAATATATTTGACTGTTTCAGTGCCGATATTATCCAATATTAATTCAATATATCCATTGCTTCCTGGTGCCAATACTACTGGGTTTTCAGCAAAAGATACCTGTAAGGCAACAGAAGTCTCTGGAACTGATGCTAATATGTTTGGTATAAAACTGATATTTAATCCAATTAGTATTGTTATTAATATAATTCTTATTGTTTTTTTCATTTTAACTACCTCTTTTTATTTTTCCATCAACTAGATAAACTATTTTTCTAGCGTATTGTGCGATTTCATTTTCATGTGTGATTATAGCAACTGTCATATGCCTCTCTTTTTGTAATCTCATTAAAAAATTCATGATTTCTGCCTCAGTTTTCGTATCTAAATTACCTGTTGGTTCATCTGCAAGAATAATCTCAGGGTCATTAGCGAGAGCTCTTGCAATAGCAATACGTTGTGTTTCACCACCAGATAATTGAGATGGAAAATGTGCTGATCTTTGTTCAAGGCCAACGGCTTTTAGCAGCTCAAATGCTTTTGTCCTTCGTTCTGATTTATTTTTTTCGATGATGATCATTGGAAGTTCAATGTTTTCTAATGCAGTTAGTGTTGGATGTAGATTAAAAAATTGGAAGACAAAACCTATCTTATGTCCTCTCAATCTTGCGAGATCAGATTCATGAAGTTTTGATATGTCTTGGCCATCAAGTATGATTTTTCCTGATGAAGGTTTATCCAGTGCACCAACCATATGTAGTAGAGTAGATTTTCCAGATCCACTTGGTCCCATGATTGCAATGAAGTCTTTTTTCTTTATTGAGAGGTCTACTCCGCGTAATGCATGGGTTTTGACTCCGTCCATTTTATAGATTTTTTTTACTTGTTTCAGTTCGATTATCGCATCATTCATAATTATTCCTTTTTTTGTTTTCTCATTTTGGATTTTTTGTTGTTTTCCTTATTGGCTGTGTTGAGTATATATTGATATTTCCAGCTCTATTCCAACTCGTTCCCAACTCCATCCCAATTTAGTTTGAAATAATGTAAAAAGAATTTTCATTCTAAACCTTATTTTCTGTCAAAAAGACCTCGGATGAAGGATTTTACAAACAATCACCCGTCAGAAAATGATGAAAAAATGCCAAGTGCGAAATAATTCCTAATCAAAAATATGTACAAATTCTAGAACTATGTGCGAAACTCAGGTTCTAAAAAAATCTAAAAATTATATTTAAAGATTAAAGACACATAAAAATATATACAAAAATAGTACTATATAAATGCCTATTCATCTAAAGATAAAATCATTCCATCAGAGGCAGCAATAACATTACACCCAGTTTTTTGAGATAGTTTCTTTGCAATATCCCAAGGTCTTGCTTTGATCATTGAAAGGCCAAAATGTGTAAGAATAGCTGTTTTTGGCTTAATACTTTGAATAATACGTTCTGCATCGCTAATTGATAAATGATTAATGTATTCCTTAGAATCCACTAATACTACATTTAGTATAAGCACATCTGAGCTATAGTATGATTCTATTCCATCAAAATATTTTGTATCAGCGATATATGATACAGAAGTTTTTGATCCTTGAAATCGTATTCCATATGTTTCACAATCATGAATATGCAATATTGGAGTAGAAAACTCTAAATTTCCAACTTTATAGCTCCCCCCTTCTTTTAATTTAACAATTCCTTCAACATGGTTTCTAAAATGAAGAAGAACCACAGGGTCATCATCAAGCGCATCTGTAGGAGCAAATACAACACCTTTCTTTTTACGTCCTCCATTTGTCATTGCTTCAATCATAATGTTTACATCATTTGAATGATCAATATGTCGGTGTGATAGAATGATTGCATCTAGATTCATGGGGTTTAGTTTTGGTTTACTTGATAAACATCTCACAAGAGATCCAGGGCCAGGATCAATAAGAATATTAGTATCATCAAGTGATAACCACATTCCACCAGATTTTCGTATTTGACGGGTTACTGCAAAACGAGCGCCAGCAGTACCAAGAAATTTGATTGTATTCATTATTTCAACTCAATAAGATATGATCTATATTCATTTAGATATTTGTTGATTTCTATCATCAATAATATATCCATTTAATAGTCCTTCACAAAAAAGATATAGAAAAAGCAAAATAATCTTCATACTATAAATCATAGAAAATGATTTGAAAGTATATCAGATATACAAACCCTATGGATCTTTATAATTACGCCTATGATCTTGTTAGACAAATTCCATCTGGAAAGATATCAACATATGGTGCAGTTGCAAGAGCACTAGGAGACATTAGAGCATCTAGGGCGGTTGGAAGAATGATGAATCAAAACCCTGATGCAGATACAATGCCTTGCTTTAAGATTGTTCAATCTGATGGCCATATTGGGGGTTTTGGACTTGGAATAGAAGATAAGATCCATCGTCTTCAAAATGATGGGATAAATGTAGATGATGGATGTATCAAAGATTTTGATGAGGTATTATTTGATGATTTCAAAACCGAGTATCCCTTAAAAAAACTTCGTCAAGAACAAATCAATCTTTCAAAAAAATTAGATTTTCAAAACCTGATTTCAGAAAAGGAGGTAAAATATATTGCGGGTTTTGATGTTGCATACAGGTTTCATGATGATTGGAAAGAAAGCTGTGGTGCATGTGTTCTTATGGATTATAAGACTGGTGAAATTGTTGAACAACAAACTGTGTTCTTTGAGACACTTTTTCCATATATCCCTACTTTTCTTTCATTTAGAGAACAGCCATTTATTGAAAAATTAATACAAAAGCTCAAACATGCTCCATCTCTTCTTCTTATTGATGGTAATGGTCTGCTTCATCCATATCAATTTGGACTTGCTTGTCACATTGGGGCATCTCTAAAAACGCCTTCAATTGGTGTAGCAAAGAACCTTTTATGTGGAACAAAACAGAACAATAATATCATATATGATAATAAGATTTTAGGGTATGCTTTTTATGCAAATAAACGAGTAAAAAAACCAGTCTACATCTCTTCGGGAAATAAGATCTCTTTAAAAACCGCAGTATCAATAGTAAAAAAAATCAGTTCATATAAACAACCCGAACCACTTCGCAGAGCACATATACTTGCAACAACCAAGCTTAGGAAACATCAGTGAAATATTTACTTGAAACAACAGGGATTTCAAGTTCTTTACACCATGTTTTAAATTGGGTCTGCTGTGATTTTTTCAATGCTTTCCGATGAAGATATACTCCATGTATTGGTGAAGAGGTTTCAATAACGTTTTTTAGCAATTCAAAATTGATATTATTATCATTAATATGGTAACTAGGGATCATATGAGCAAAAGCTACATTTTTTCCCAATGCAACATCTGTAAAACGAGGGGCATAATGTCCTCCACCAATTCCAATGAGAACTGGAATATCCTTTGCAGATTCCTTTATTTTTGTATTTGATTCAAAAAGACAAATTAAAGATTGAGCAATAATATCTGCGGGTTTTTGTTTTTCCCATTCTTCTTCATTACTTCCAACTTCTGCAAAAAGTGTGGGAATGCTCATATATGGGCCATGATGTGTAACCTCAAAACAAACTTTATGATATAAACCTGCTTTTTTTGCATTATCATTAATCAACCTGAGTAAAGCAGTCATATGATGAGGCATCGGTGGAGATACAGTATTGTTTTTTCCACCAAACAGTGCAGGACCAAAATTTCCAATTGGATGTGTTGTTAAAGAAGGGGCACCTGTTTTACTTCGATGTCTTGAAATAAAAATTGCTTCTGTGGGTCTAATCCGAAGGTATTTCTGGATTTGATTCTCAATTCCCTCATGAATAATTGTCTTATCGTTAATAGTAACCATATAGATATCTGAAAAAGATGTGTTTTTGTAATAAGTTTGATTTAAAAAAAGACCTTGTTCCTCCCAACCTGATTTCATGAGAAGCGCTTTTTTAATATTTGTACTTGCAGAATCTTGCGTTGAAGAAATAATTACTGTTGACATAGAACCCAACTGCTCCGAATCAACATGATGAAAACAACAATATTATTAGTTATTGGTTTTCCATTGGTTCACCTTGACTAATAAGCCTTCGAATTGCTTCTTTTCTTGCAAGGTAATGGATTCTTTCTTCAATTTTGCAGATTTGTGCGATAAACCGAATTTCTTCGGCTTCGTTTTTACTGGATATAAGGCCAACGATTATCATAATTATAATAATCATGTTATAATTAAGGTTATAAACGTTTGTTGTACGATTATTACCCGGTTAACAATATCAAAAATAAACCCTAGTTGTAAACATCCTAAATCTTTTACAGTTTAACTATATACCATCTGCTATGCAGGAACTTGCTGCGGGAAAATATGTCGAAAAAAAATCACGATTCTACACCCACATATACAATATCACAGATATTGCAGAAGTTGAATTAATTCTCAAATCACATAGGTCTCTATACAAAAAAGCAAACCATCATTGTTATGCATATATATTCATTGATAAAAACAAGCAAGTTGCTGATAAATATCATGATGATGGGGAAGTAGGACACCCTGGAAAAGTACTTTTAGAAGTCCTTAAATCAAATAAACTAAATCATCATCTAATTGTTGTATCAAGGATATTTGGTGGAATCAAACTTGGAGTTGGAGGAGTAAGCAAAGCATTCAAGGAAGCAGCTAACGCAACCATGCTGTATTATAAAAATCAAAACCGTTAATAATTATTATTTCGATCTGTTTGCAAGAGCCAGAATGACCCCTAGAAAAATAGGAAATAAGACGATATAATAAATCATATCAACAGATTTAATTAATGCCACAAGATCAAACTTATATAATTGAATAATTAACAATAACAATAATATGATTGGGATTGAAACACCCAACAATAATGGTGCGGCTTCTCTATTTACCATCTCATTTGGTCTCCCATCTCTTTAAAAAATGGTAACATATAATTTATCTATTTTTATTAATCAAATAAATATGATTTCTTATGTTTCAAGGGTGTAAATTCATAATTTCCATTCATGACCTCATCAAATGAACACATCGTAAAATCCTTCTCAATAAGATCTGGACAATACATCCCATCGATTTTATCCCAGTAAATCTCTAATTTATCATGATCCATTGACATGATAATTCCTTCATATCGTTTTGATTTTCCTGCATCTCCTTGAAATGATCTTTTCACTCGATCGCCTGGTTTGAAATGTTTGTAGAGGGAGAGAGCAGATTTTTTATAGGGTTCCTTCATTTTATTTCACCGATACTATTTTTTCCAGGTTACATTTTCTTATTAAGCTTATTTAAAGCTGTCTTGAAAAACTATCAAAACTGATAAAATGTCAAAATAGTTTCAACAAAAAATATAGAAAAGTTAAATATGTAACACACGATTAAAAAGATGAGATGGAATATAATAAAGAGGAAAAAGAACGTCTGATAAAACAGACTATAGAAGACACAGAGCGATTCATTAAGGAGCTAGATCCAACAAAACTAATCGACATCGAATTTTATAAATCATATGGATTATGGGATGAAGAGGTCAGTAAAAAGTATGGTGAAGTCGTAAAAAAATGGGAAAAAATAAAAGAAATCACCAAACAAGACAAAACGAATCTTACTCATGTTATTTCAGATGAATAAAAAGACAACTCATATGTGTCCTACATAGAAAAAAAGAAATTAAGCAAACATGTATTCTATTAACCATTTCCACACAGGAATGCACTGTATCTTATGATTATCCTTGAATATTTCATCTTCGAAATCCCATGTGATAAGTATGAGGTTTTTACAATTCAATGATTCACTTGCTTTTATCATTGCGGTAAGTTCTCGTTTCTCTATTTCATTTTCTCCTGAAACATAGCTTACCTGAATTAGCTTTACTACTTTTGGTCCCTTTTTTATTACAAAGTCTACTTCTCTTTGTTGATGATCTTTCCAATAATAGAGTTCAAAATCGTTTTGCCAGTATGATTTTCTTCGAAGAATTTCTATTGCGACAAGATTTTCAAGTACTCGTCCCATGTTTTCTGAAAAACGAAAAGCAATTGCATGTATTAATCCTGTATCTATACAGTATATTTTTTTTGGAGCAATTGTCTGCTGTTTTAATGAAAATGAAAAACGTTCAAGAACAAATGTAAGATATGATGTAGTAAGATAATCTACATAGTTTCGTACTGTATGAACATCTTTTATTAAAGAAACATTTTTGAGTTTACTATATGTTATTTCATTTGAAAAATTTGAAATCAGGAATTTTGATAATTCTCTGAATGTTTTTTGGTTTTTGATCTTGTATTTGAGAAGAATGTCTTTTTGTATGATATCTTCATAGGTTCTCATGATCATTGCTTTTCCAAATTTATATACTTCTGGATACCCTCCTTGTGAAATATGATTGTTGAGATGATTTTTTATTTCTGAGATTTTTTTTGTGGAATAGATTGCTTCTTTTGAAATGTTTACATCATTGAAATTGAGATATTCTTTAAATGAAAAAGGGTAAAGAGTGAAATCAATGTGTCTTCCTGTAAGGTGTGTTGCTAGTTCACCAGATAAAAGATTTGAATTGCTACCCGTAATAATGATTTTTTTTGTTCTACGTAACCTGTTTGCAAAGAGTTCCCATTTGTCAATATTTTGGATTTCGTCAAATATAAAATATTCAATTTCTGAGCCATATAGCTCATAAAACGCTTGGAGTACATTGTTGAGATCTTCTGGTTTTAAGCCAATGAGTCTTTCATCATCAAAGTTGATATATCCATGTTTTTTATCATGAAAAAGCTGGTTTGATAGAATTGATTTACCAGATCTTCTCGCCCCTGTTATCACAAGGATATTTGGATGAGTAAGAAAATGAGTCAATTGTTTAGTAGGAACATCTCTTGGGATAATTTTTCCCAGATTCCATATATCTTTGATTTCTTCATGTTGATCAGTGATTACTTTCTTTATCTCTTCAACATTCATATATTTAATAACAACAAACATTTATAAAAAGTTTGCTGTTAATAATAACAGATAATATAATATGTGTGGTAATCCTAATGATAATCTTCAAGAGAATGCCAATCTTTTTTCAAAGTAATTGAAGTCGTAGGATTTAAGATACTCATTTTTTAGAAAAACAGGTCTTTTATCGTCCTTAGCAAAGCTCTGAGATTGTGTTTCAGCCTTATTTTTGCATTTTTTGAGTATATGGAAAGTATATCTTTTTCACCATTCACCAGGTCATTTAACAATGGCTCAGTTACTCCCCAATGATTTATCATTTAATTAAAGAAAAAAAGAGAAGGGATTTCGCCCTTATTCTGCTTCTGGTGTCAATGTTATAGTGTATACGTTATCATCTACATCAACATTATATGAGAAACCAGCGTGTTCAAGTGGTATGTATTCACTACCCCAAGATCAGTAGCTGATTCGTCTATCATAGGGAGAGTAAACTGACCACCACTAAGCGGATTGCTATTAAAACTTACTTGGAAAACCATAGTTCCACTGTTTACTGGTGTTCCTGGTTGAAATTCTGTGGTAATAACATATACTTCAGGAATGATATTAATTGTGAAACAATACCGTATATTGAAATTAAGGGTTTCACCTGCTTCCAAAATGAAATCATTTTCGATATCAGTATTATCTTCAGTATTTATCAGAGTTACAGTTACACCCTCGGGGTTTATCCAACCACCAAATTCATCACGAATTGTATTTTCGTAATGGATAGATGCATCGAGGCATCCTTGATTTTCTAATTCATGTAGTCTATATTCACAACATCCACCAATTGCAGTAAGCTGCGCATGAGTTGCAGGTGTTGTGTAATCTTCTCCATCAAGGAGAACCGATTGACTTACTAGTTGCAGTTGTTTCTATTTTCCCATAATATGATAACAATCCGACTGATGTAATCAAGGCTCCGGCAATAAGAACTGCTAACACACCAAACCCAATTTTACGGTTCAATCTCGTTCGTATTCTCTTTTTTGTTTTTCTCTTACTTTGTGTCGATAGTTCATCGACATGCTTTCTAATTTCTTCTAAGTTGTTCATTTTTTTTACCACCTTTTGGTTTTTTCCGCGTCTATATGGTGAGAAGAAGAAATCATTCAGCCAAAATTATCCCTTCCTTTAAAAATTCAATAAAAAAATAACTAAATATAACTGAAATAATTTTTTTTATAGATTTGAAGCATGTTCCTCTATTCTTTCAATCTATTGCATCAAATATATAATAAAATTATATTTTACAAAAATAAGATGATAAGAAACACCTACAAAAAGAAACATATGTTAAAATGAATAATTTATGTAATTTTTATATTATCCCTCCACTTTTCAATGGAGTTTACACTATCAGAATTTATGTATTTTTTAAATTCATATTAGGTTGTCTTTATCGTTCCAAGTACTGGTTCATAGATTAGGCCTTTTTCCATTAGACTATTCAAAGCTTCCTCTATTGTATCCACATCAAGATTTTTATTTTCACATTGTCCCGTGATTTTATCCCAAGAAGCACCATCTTCTCCCTCTAATGAACGAATAACTTCAAGAACTGTATCTTCTGCTTCTTGTATTTTATTAGATGTCTCTTGTTGATTTGGAGGCATATTCACAGGTTTCTGATTATCCTTTGGTTTTGTAAAATAATCAATCTCTACATCATCTGAGGATTCAGTAATCATTCCTGGGCCCTCTATAACATACTGTAATGCTTCCTTTAACATGTTTTTATATTGATCTAGATCAATATGCTCATATTTTTGCACCGCAGTTTGGATACACTTAGATAGATAAGATCCAAAACCAAGTTTTTCCAGCTCAGAATCATGATTCTCCGACATCTTCAATGCTTCTTGCATTGCATTAATACGCTCAAACGTATTTTTACATGTTTCAACAATCCATTCATCACGAATCTCAGGAGATACAACAGATATCTGCTGAGGGCGAACAGATGCATAAAGCATGTCACCATCCTCGGGGATATAAGCCCTGCTTTTTCCTGTAATTGCAACGAATGCTGGTATCTCCATTGATGACAGCTGTTCAGTGATTTCTGGTTGATACTGTCCAGAGTATAATGTAAATACACCTGTGGGATCAGATACATGTGCTCGGACAAATCCACCATCCTCAGATACAGGTTCCACATCAGTAAGCACTCCCACTAGAAATATCCGATTTACTTTACCTCCAAGGGGTGTAATAACATAAGAAGGTGCCATTTCTCCGGTTCCTTTTTCTTCAAACTGGGCATTGTTGAACTCTGAGGCAAACATCCGCCAGGAAAACTCTCGACTCATCTTTAAATTCCTCCGTTAGAGAGAATAGATATTAGCTCTTCTGCATCTTTTTTAACATCAACCTCAACTTTTTCTACATCATGAGGAATAAATCGTGTACCAAATCTATCACGCATCGTATTTCCCTTCAATGAAAACACTTTTGCAAACAATATATCCTTCATAAGATCCATAAGTGCAGAGGGCTCCATTTCTTTACATTCATCCATTGTTTTTCCAAGAACCATCTCACTTATTTCTCTATTAAAAATAGCACTTACTGAGCCAGATCCATCATCGATAACACATCTTACTCGTAAATCTGCAACTCCATCTACTGATCCATGTATCTGACATTCTCCTTCTAGAAGCATTCTTTTACATTCAGGACATCGTAAGATAAAACCTGAACCTTGTTGAACTTCAATAACTCGACCCTCAACTGAAACATCATAAAGTCCTGATTGTTCCTCAACCTCAAACATTCGTAGTTTACGCTCAGGAATCTTATCAATTGAAACACCGTCTTTTTTTACTTTCTTAACCTTTGCATCCTTATCAAAGCTAATTTGAGGAATACCTCTCCAACTCTTTACATATCCACCGATAAGGGAGATTGTTTCTTTTTCTTTCAATTTAAAATCATGCCAAGCAGTAAAAGGAATTTTACCTGTTTCATCACCAAACACGCCATGAAACATTGTTTTACTTTCACCATTTACTTCTACATCTTTCTTTTGTAATTCGAGGATACAAACCTCAATATCAAGAGCACCCATTCCAGTATGGATCTTATTGATTGAGCATTTCGTTGGTTCAAATGTTTCCTTTGGAAGTGCATCTTTATCTCTTTTTTCAATTTGTGTTTTATTACCAATGTTTAATTGCACAGCATCTTGCCATTCATTTGTATATGCATTTCCAATTTCAACAACATCACCACGTTCAACCTGGATGTCATGCCAGGAAGTAAAAGAAACACTACCAGTTTCATCACGAAGGATACCAGAAAAGATCTGACGAGGTTCACCTTTAACAGTAATGTCTTTTGGGTTAATAGAAACAACTTGAGCAATAATCTTTACACTTCTCAGATTAGGTTGCAGATCTGTAAGTTTTGTTATTTCAAGAGCCTGTGTTGATACACTTGCAGATGCACCATATTTTTTCAGCAAGGTCTGTTTGGCTTGGTTTAAAGGAACGCCATATTCTAAAAATCGTTCAAGTTGTCCCTTGATATCATCTGCATTAACTGGGGTTTTCAAATCATTTCCAAGTAATGATAATACATCTTCCGCATGTTTTCTTAAATCCTCAGAAGGCAAAGTTTGCCAACCTCCCACAAAGAACTTATAATAATTGCAATGCAACAAGGCTATATCAATGTATCTTTTTTACTATCAAAAAATACTTTTTTGATTCATATTAAATACTTCCTTTTCCGAATCTACCCTCCATATTTTTTTGCAGATTCAAATTTCTATATATAATAATTTAATATAAATCTTATATTTAAATAAAAAATTGTCTCATCAAACTTATTTATAAAACGGGGGTGTGATTTTATTGTTGTTTGTATTCTAAACGGGTTGAGGGGTAACTCTATTTTTTTAATGTCCCTTTTACAAATGAAAATTTTAATGGGTAAGGTGCGGGGAGGTTTTCTCCCATTATTTGCCCTGGTCTTCTTCGTAGAAATTTTTCCAAGCCTCTTTGACCTTTTGCCCAAAGCTTGTAATTGACTATCACCAATACAAGGATTGTTGAACATCATTCAAAAAGAATAATGTGAGAGTAATGAAAGTAAACCAAGATTTGTTGATATTAACTGTTTATGCCTCGTTTACAGGAGTTTTAAGAGTAAAACAAGTTTGATGAATAATATTTTATTCGTGCTCGACAAAGCTGTTTAGACTTGGTTATAAAGAACTTTACAAAAATTTTTAGTTTATGAAAAATATAAGCATAGTTATTAGAGTTGCGAGTTTCATTTAGGTGAGAGAATATGGAAAATATTAGTACTTTTGAAGATGAGTTGAATGTAATAAAGAAATCAAATGAAGATGGTTCTTTTGAATATACAAAGTAAATAACAGTGATATCAAGCTTTATTGATCAATGTTAAATCTAGGTTTGACCAATCATCCCAATCATTTTCACCATTATTACCATGAGAAAAATCAATAAGATTATAGACATATCGAAAATTCATTGCACTATAATAATTTCCATAAATCCAAAAATCCTTGTGAAATGGGTTTCCGCTTTTATCGCAACCAGGAGTATTCAATGGCGTGATTCCTAATGTATGTCCTAATTCATGCATTAATCCACTAGCAATTGATATATCTGAATCAAATCTACTATGAAGAAGACACATGAAATGTGTTTTAATATAATGAACTCCTATCCCAATAGTATCAAAATAAATTGAAATTCCACCGGCTATATAATCCATCGATTCTAGTTCAATTTGACTGCCCATTATAGCATATCGAAACACTCCTTTTTTCCAATTCTCAGGATCTCCTTGAAAAAAATATTTCATCCTAATACCTTCAATATCTTTTATTGTTAAAGATTTATCATATGGTATACTATCTCCACCACCACCCATCCATCCATCATCTATGTGAAGAGTGATTTTTTCTTTTGTAAATGTTGTCATAAGAAGTTGTTGTGATCGTTTTGATAACCTATAATCTTTCAAGAAATGATATTTGGATTTCATCCAATCAACTTCAAGAAAAATATCCTGGGCAAATGGATCTGAAAACCAATGGTTTGTTTTCCATTCTTCAAAATTATTCAATCCGTCATTATCTGCATCAAGATGTTTATGATCTTCAAAAATAAAAGGGTCATATCCATATTTATCCTCCCATGATGTTGGAATTAGATCATTATCAAAGTCAGTTTTACTATGATCATCAGACATATTTATATCATATAAATTGAGAATTTCCCAAGGAGTTAATCTATCATCTGAATACCAAGACATTTCTGGATCTTCACCTGGTTTACCTTGTTTAATATCAAACCATATTTCACAATCATTTTCAAGTTTATTTTCGTCCTCAAAACCTGATGAATGACCATACCCTGTTTCATCTTTTAGGAAATCATCTCCAATCCACTCCCCTCTTTTTACATCATACTGAATTGAAAGATTGTATCTATTTGTGTTGCTAATATCACATATTTTTTTTCTTCCATCTGAACTTGATGAATAGTACAATGAAATATCAATAGGAATCGGGGTTTCTTGATCATAATCTACAGTAATGGTGGCAGCTGGCCAAGAACATTCCCAGTATGCATCTGGTCCTTCAAGCGGAAAATTTACAATATATTGTTTAGAATCTATTTGAAATTGAAGGTGAAAAAATGGTTTATGAACATTAATTGAAAGATCTCTAATTCGATAAATACCAATCAAAATATTAGTTTGCATTTTATCAATATTTAATGAATCATCAGATGATAAATGGTTTATTTCACCAGATGAAACATGTTGAATAACAATCAAACAGATAAGACTAAATATCACAATTCTTCTGTTCAAATTATCACATTCCCTCTTATTATGTTATCTAAAACATTGAATGAACTGTATAAATATAAAGGTTCTGGTATAAATAAAAAAGAAAGAGAGTTGGATACCTAATCGTATCCATACGTCCTGAATACAAACTCATACATAGTCGGCAAGTCTCTCCATAAATCGCTACAACAATTATATCAATTATAAATGTGATAAAAACCCTAGTATCTTTTTACGTATTAGTTAAGCTTAGGATAAACACAGTTCTTGTCTAAGGAGTGTTTCAAGCTCTTCGAAGATATTTTTTCCTTGGAATCTCCATGTTGCAAACATGGATGCGATATATTGATAGTTTTCAG
>Ga0164310_10000463_pt1 | contig 21639 bp, 17 predicted proteins | sample GuaBasSedimGuay1_FD_121795 | JGI IMG/M metagenome (GOLD analysis project Ga0164310, IMG submission 121795) | Subseafloor sediment microbial communities from Guaymas Basin, Gulf of California, Mexico - Guay1, Core 4569-9, 0-3 cm | ecosystem: Environmental > Aquatic > Marine > Hydrothermal vents... | reverse complement strand
GTTATGCTGGAAATGGGCAACCCGGTACATGCTTTTGACCTTGACTGTTTTGGTTCCAATGAAGTCGTGGTTCGGATGGCCCGCCAGGACGAAAAGCTCGTAACACTGGACGGCAAAGAACACAAACTTACGCCGGATGTTCTCCTTATCACAAACGGCAAAGAGGCCAAAGCCGCAGCCGGTGTGATGGGCGGGCTTGATTCGGAAGTAACTGGCGAGACTAAGAACATTCTTCTGGAAGTGGCCTATTTTGATCCGTCTGTGATTCGTCGGGGACGCAAAGAACTCGGTTTTGTCTCGGAGGCCTCCATTCGTTTTGAGAAGGGTGTTGATCCGAACAACATACCAACAGCATCTGACCGTGTGGCCTACTATTTCGAGCAGTTCTGTGGCGGCGAAGTACTTGACGGTATCGTCGATTGTTATCCGAAAGAGATCAAGCCGCAGACCGTAGAAATGCGACCCAAACGCTGCAATGACATCCTTGGCACTTCTATCAAAACAGAACGGATGATGCAGATTTTCAAGGGGCTCGAATTTGGTGTCGAAGGGGACAACCCGATAAAGGTCAGTGTGCCGACTTTCCGGCCTGATATCACCAGGGAGATCGATCTGATCGAAGAAGTGGTCCGGATCGAGGGTTTCGACAGCATTCCGGATGCTGTTAGCAACATCGGTCCTCTGTTTACGCCGCTTCTTGCTGAGGACGTGTTCAGAAAACGCGTAACAAGAGTACTGACTGGTGCTGGATTCGATGAGATGATGGGGCATGGGTTGGCCGACAGTCAACTGGCCGAGCAACTCAACCCCGAGTTGCCGCAGTTGCGGATTGTGAACCCGGTATCTGAAGATCTGAACATTATGCGCAATGATCTGGCTCTGACAGCTCTCGCTGCCGTTCAACACAATATTGCCCACCGGAATCTTGACCTGAGACTGTTCGAAATTGGAAAAGCGTATTTTCCGCCGGATGATCAAGGGGGCTGGCTTGAAGATGAACGTTTGCTGGTGTTTGTAACAGGAAGTACGCCTTTGTCTTGGCGAGATCGTCGGCGTGACCTGGATTTCTACGATATCACTGGCGTTCTGGATCAGCTAAAGAACCACTTCCGCTGGCCTGCGTTTGAACTCAAGCCGACTTCTCTGGGTTTTCTCGACTCGGAGATCTCATTTGAGGTCTGCATGGATGGTCAGTGCATTGGTTCAATTGGTCAGTTGGATGGCAAGCTAGGGCTGAAATATGATATCAAACAGCCTGTCTATCTGGCACAACTCAGACTTCATCCACTGCAGGAACTGAAGACGGGACCGGCTGAATTCTCAGCTTTGCCGGTTTACCCCGCTGCCCCGCGCGATCTGGCCATGGTGGTCAACGACTCAGTTGAGGTGGGTAGTATCCTGAAAACTGTTAGATCAATAGCCGGTGAAATGGCTGAATCTGCTAGAGTATTTGACGTTTACACCGGCAAGCAGGTCGGTGAAGGCAAGAAATCGGTCGGCGTATCCATTAGCTACCGTTCCGCTTCGCGCAGTCTCTCCAGCGAGGAGGTCGACCAGGTGCAACAGAAAATCACCGCGAGACTCAAGAAGGAATTCTCTGCGGAGATCAGGGATTGGTAGTGATGGCTGAAAAATTCGAATTGCTTGATCGTAAGGTCAAACAGGTGCTGCAACAGTTGGATGGTCTGAAAGATGACAATACCATCCTTCGAAAGGAAAATCGTCAGCTTCAAACACAGCTTACAGAGCTCAAGTCTGATTTCGACAACCTTAAGCTCAATCATAATGATCAGTCTGAGTTAATAAAGACCAAGTTGATTTCGATGCTGACTCGCATAGAGGAATTGGAGAAAATCGGCCTCTGAGTTTTTTATTGACATTTTGCTTAGAGTCGAGTATAAGACATTGTATGATAGTGGGATAGGAAGATACGGATTGTTTAGTGAGGATTGTATCTGTGCCTGATTCGTTTGTGGAAAACAAGGTTGTTGTTAAGATATTCGGAGATGAGTATCCGATTACAGGGTCGGGCGATCCGGCCTACATCTCCAAAATTGCTGATTTTGTAGACTCAAGAATGCAAGAAGTTGCCAAGGGGAGCAGAGTTGGTACTCGCGATAAGATTGCCATTCTGACTGCTCTCTCTCTGGCGTCCGAATTGTTCGAGAGGTCCGAGACGATGGAACGCATTGCTTCGGAACGAGACAGTAACGTCGATAACCTGTTATCCCAACTGGAGGCGGCCCTCACCGATGATAAAGCGGTGAGGCAATAGATAGCCACCTTACTCTCCGAACTGAATCTTCTGATCTCTCTTATCTGTTCACATAGATAAAAACTCTGCTTGGTGGCAGGGTTGGAGGTCATATGGACTACCTCGTTACAGTGATTATAGCTATAGCTGCTGCTGCAGTCGGCTTTGTCATAGCCTGGCTGATTACACGCCGAATTGGGGAGAAAAGCCTTGTCAATGCCGCTTCGCAGGCTAAGCGCATTGTCAGTGAGGCACAAAAGGAAGCACAGATCAAGAAAAAGGAGGCAGCCCTCGAGGCCAGGGAATCTGCCTATAAGGTGAAAACTAAGTTTGACAAGGAGATGGCTGAGAAACGTCAGGACCTTGAGAAACTCGACAAAGAAGTCGCTGAGAGAAGCGGCACCCTGAAGAAAAAACTCGACCTGATTGATTCCAAGGAACGTGATCTTGCCGGCCGCGAGAAATCGATTCAGTCTCACGAGAAGGGAATCGAACTCCGCGAAGAGGAACTTCGCCAAATCATCGATACTCAGAACGAACAACTCCAGAAGATTGCGCAGATGACGCCGGAAGAGGCCAAGAAACAACTCATGGACAACATGAGGGAAGAGGCCAAGATGGAAGCTGCTGCTTTCATAAAGGAGATCAAGGACAAGGCTGAACAAGATGCGGACAAGGAGGCCAAGGAGATCATTCTCCAGTCGATCTACCGCTGTGCAGCCGACCATACCGTCGAAACTACAGTCTCAGTAGTCAACCTGCCGAATGATGAGATGAAGGGGCGCATTATCGGTAGGGAGGGTCGGAATATCAGAGCCTTCGAGACTGCGACGGGCATTGATGTCATCGTTGATGACACGCCCGAAGCAGTAATTCTTTCAGGTTACGACCCTGTGCGGCGCGAGATCGCACGCATGGCGCTTGAGAAACTGATAACAGACGGTCGCATCCACCCAACTCGAATCGAGGAAGTTGTGGAGAAATCCTCCACAGAGATGGATACGATCGTTCAGGAAGCTGGAGAACAAGCCTGTTTTGAACTGGGCATTCATGGGATGCACCGCGATATGGTCAGGATGTTGGGAAAACTCAACTACCGAACTTCTTACGGTCAGAATGTGCTGGTCCATTCCAAGGAAGTAGCTATGTTGTGTGGTCTGCTGGCTGCCGAACTCGATCTGGACGATAACCTTGCCAAGCGTTGCGGACTGCTGCACGACATTGGCAAGGCCATTGATCGGGTCACCGAAGGTCCCCATACTCAGATCGGTGCTGATTTCCTTCGTCGGTTCAAAGAGCATGAATTCGTAGTGAATGCAGCCGAGGCCCATCACGGCGATGTTCCAATGGTCAGCCCGTACCCGATTCTTGTGCAGACTGCTGATGCCGTGTCCGGATCTCGACCGGGAGCTCGCCGAGAGCCTCTGGAGGCCTACATAAAACGCCTGACTCAGCTTGAAGAACTAGCCGATAGTTTTAAGGGCGTATCCAAGTCATACGCGATTCAGGCCGGAAGAGAAATCCGTGTAATTGTGGAGCATGATAAGCTCGATGATTTGGCCAGCACAGTCTTAGCCGGAGATATTGCGGAGAGAATTCAGGGTGAGATGCAATATCCAGGCCAGGTCAAGGTCACGGTAATTCGGGAGTTGCGTGCCACGGAATATGCTCGTTAGAACGCTCAGAAGGAAATAGCGGTTGATTCTCAGGTGGAGTTGTGTTAGACTCCACCTGATTTTTTTGGCAGGTACCGGAGCTATCAGGTAGCTTTGCGCGACAATTAAACAGTTTGGAAGAGATGGCATGTCGTTGTTTACCATAATGTTCGTTGCTGATATTTGCGGGAAGGCTGGTCGGCAGGCAGCAGCATATTTGATCAAACCAATGCGAGAAGAGCTCGGTGTTGATTATGTGATTGCGAATGTCGAAAACGCCGCCGGTGGGTTCGGAATCACTCCGGAGATGTCCCGAAAGATTTTCAGTTATAGTGTTGACCTTCAGACATCCGGAAACCACATCTGGGACCGCGTACAAATTCTCGAATACCTCGCCACCGAAGCCAAGCTGCTCCGACCGGCGAACTACCCCTCCGGAGCTCCCGGGTTTGGCTCGATCATTGATACTGTCGGTGATGTCAGTGTGGGTGTAATCAATCTTCAGGGACGAACTTTTATGCCAAGCATAGACTGTCCTTTTCAGGTAGCTCGCCGTGAAGTCGAGCGTGTTCGAGAAGTTACCCCGATCATCTTTGTGGATTTCCATGCCGAAGCTACTTCCGAAAAACAGGCGCTGGCGTACTATCTCGATGGAAAAGTGTCGGCTGTTATTGGAACGCACACACATGTACCGACTGCAGACGAGAAGATCAGTGATAATGGCACGGCATATTTGACGGATGCAGGTATGACAGGCCCGCTTGATTCGATAATCGGCATGGACAAAGGTCCGGCGTTAGGACGGTTTCTGACAGGAACACCAAAGCGGTTCTCGACTGCCAGCGATGATATTCACATGATGGGCGTGATTGTGCGGATCGATCCGGAAACCGGTGCAGCTAAAGAAATTGAACGATTCTCTCGCAAGTTTGCTCTGGCAGAGCACCAGAACAACAGACTCGTGGACGATGATTAGAAAGGTGAATGGGATGGCGGCAGGACTGATAGACGGTAAGGCTGTAGCTAAGAGTGTGAGGAAAGAACTCAAGGGACGCATCACCGCGCTTAAGGAGCGGGGTGTCGTACCCGGCCTGGCTGCCGTACTGGTTGGAGACGATCCGGCCTCGCAGACCTACGTTAACAGCAAGGCCAGGGCATGCGAAAAACTTGCAATCTACTCCGAAGTGATCAGAAAACCGGCCACTATTTCGCAGGATGAACTGACAAAGATCGTAGAGGACCTCAATGCGAATGATCGCATTCACGGCATTCTTGTTCAATCACCACTTCCAAAGCATATCGATGAGTTGTCCGTAACACTGACCATACGACCGGAAAAAGATGTCGATGGATTTCACCCACATAGTGTCGGAATGGTGCTAATCGGTCGTCCGGTTCTCATCCCTTGCACACCTCACGGTATCATTAAGCTCCTGGAGCACTACGAGGTAGACCCGTCCGGCAAAGAGGTCGTGGTAGTCGGTCGATCCAATATAGTCGGCAAACCGGTGGCGGCATTATTACTTCAGAAAGGACCAATGGCCAACGCAACGGTTACAGTAGCCCATTCTCGGACGCGCGACCTTTCGGAAGTCACCAGGCGGGCGGATATCCTGATTGCCGCTATTGGACATCCAGGAACAATTACGGCTGACATGGTCAAGCAGGGTGCGGTGGTGATAGACGTGGGAGTCAACAGAGTTGACGATCCTTCAACCGAAAAGGGGTATAGACTTGTCGGTGATGTGGATTTTGAAGCAGTCAGTCAGAAAGCATCACTGATCACACCAGTGCCCGGCGGTGTGGGACCGATGACTATCGCAATGCTCATGTCCAATACGGTGTCTGCAGCAGAACAGACTTTATTGACCGGAATCTAAGAGAAACACTCCTGTCACGCATTGCGTGATTGATGCAGTCGCTTGCATAATTCGTTGATCAATTGTCATCCGATATCGCGATCAGGTTCCAGTAGTGTAAATTGTGGACTTACTGTGTCTACTAGGGGCTCAATAACCTGTTCAGTTGAATAGAGTTACGTGTCTGTTCGGTAGTCGCGCAAATAGGAATACTTTTCCCTGTATTCATCTGCGGCACAAGAGGTTGAAGGCACGGGCTTTGCTAATCTGTATTAATGAACATTTGAATTTTGTCAGTTGAGCGAGAATGTCATTTTGATCAGAAGAGCACTGCTATATATCCTGTTGTTGTGTGCCAGTTTGGTGTGTTTTGAAATCTGTGGGGCACTGGAAAAACAACCAGGCGTTCCTGTCCAGAAAGTACCTGCGGCAGTGGAGCTTTCAATTGTACCTAACTCGTTTGCTCCCGATTCAGTCTACGCCGGGGTGCCGTTTGACATCTCGTTTGACATTCTGACCACCGATTTCTCAGGGCCGATCGATAGTGCTGTTTTGACGGTGGATTTGCTTTCTGCAACTGATTCTGTCGTGGCCACGGTCTTCAATGGTGTTGCTGAACATGAGTTCTTTAATTCTGGTGTAATTCGCTATTCGAGTGTTGAATCTTTGATTGACTCGGCACTTAATCTGTCACCCGAAGAGTATAATGTCAGGCTCTACTACCGTCTCTATTCAGAAAGCAATGTTTTTCCTCTGGATGACAGCGCTGCCGGCTCGATCATTGTCTTGCAGAAAGCGAGCCTGGAGTATGTCGGCGGCAGCTTCATACCTGTGAGTGTTCCACCTGGGCTCAATGCCATTTTCGAATGCGATATCACTCTTATAGGTGATTCAGTCGTCCTGGTGGACAATATTCAATCTTATTTTCACATCGCAGGACAAGGTTTTTCGGCACTTACCGAGTTGGCAATCTCTGGCGATTCGCTGATTCCCGGAACCAACCATATAATGAGTGAACCGGTAGCCATTCCCGCCGGTCAATTGGGTGATTCTCTGTCGGTCGATTTGACAGTCGTTTATCGCCACCATGGCGCAGCCAACGCCCTGACATATACCACGACTTTCGACGACTTGCTGATCGCAGTTGTGGAGATGCCGGTTATACAACTGGACTCGGTTTCTATAAGTTCATTCAATGCCCCGAACGTAAATAGTGGCCAGGAATTCGATGTCAAGTGCTGGATATCTAACGTATCCACACTTGATCAGCCACCGTTTGATATCAGGATGACCAGTGACGGCAGTTCGCTCTTCGTATCCGATCGTTCTGTACCTGAGATTGTTGCCGGGGAAGACACAGAAATTCTCTTTGATGTTTTGGCAGTTTTGGATTCGGTGAATCCCGTGGAGATATTCGAGATCGAAGTCATCACCCCTGATGTACTCCAGGCAGAACCACTGGATGATAACGCCGTAGTAATAATCGAAGAACCAGCGGTCTTAGCGCTGACACATTTTCTGGATGTTGAACAGGGCTATCTCAATCGTGGACAGGAGTTCCGTCTTTTACTCCAGATATGGAATGCTGGTGGATCCAATGCCACCAACGCCAGGTATGAGTTGACATCGGGAGGAATCGACCTAGGGATCGAGGATCCTCTTGTAGAGATGATTGGTGTCATGGTTCCTCGTGGAATCGTGTTACAAGCGCCTGACTATGATACAACAATCACTATCACACTGACTTTGGTTGATATCCCGACTGATGTGAACACTGGACAACGAGCCCTGATTGGAGATACTACTTTCGAGGAAATACTAATCGTCCAGTCACAGGACATGGAGCTGCTTGTTGGTGCGGAACTCACCGCATCCAGTCTTGTTCTGCCTGATGGCCAGAAAGAGCTGTTTCAGCTGAACGTGAACAATATCACAGACTACGTGAGGTTGGATTCTGTATCCATAACATTTGCGGACAAGGATGGTCATCCTCTCAACGCGCAGTCTGTTCTCAATGTGGCAACAGCCGGTCTCTATCGGAACGATACGCTATGGACTGAGGCCGTAACTCAAGGTGATCGTCTCACTATGTGTTTTTGCGACTCGCTCGAAGCGGATTGGACTGAAGGGAATCTGAGCCTGGTTTTCCGGGCGGCAGTGCTGGCATCGGCCGGCAACGAGTTTCGGATAGGGCTGAAGGCATCCGATCTGGTTGCAAGATATTCGGATGGCCCCCCCAGCGTAATAAACCAACCGGTCACCGTGACGACTGCTGATGGCTCAGATGTCGTTCTGGGAGCGGTGTACACAACAGCGAAGGCTACCCTTGGGGGATCGTTTACGATTCGATACAACCCGTGCAATCCTGTCCTGGAGAGGGCGGAGTTTCAGTTCTATCTGGACCGGCCAAGTGGTTTTGAGTTCCGCATGCTTACTTTGACGGGCGAAGAAGTCTATAGCCGAGACTATGTCGCGGGTACCACCGGACCTGATCAGGGATTGCAGACCGTACTGTGGAACGGCCACAACGACGAGGGCTTTGTTGTCGTGAATGGTGTCTATATCGCTGTGATCACGGTTCTCGAAACCGGTGAACAGGCACGCCTTAAAGTGGCGGTGCTCAAGTGAGAAACGCACTCGCCATAGTCGTCACTGCTTGTCTGGTGTTGCTGTTACCGGCACTAATATCTGCCGGAGATGCCGGACGGGAAACCAACTTCTCATTGGGTGCTTGCGCTCGACCGCTCGGTATGGGCGGAGCGTTCACTTCGCTGGCTCATGACGCAAGTGCCCTGTACTATAATCCGGCTGGATTATCATTTCTGGAGTATCAGTCGATATCGTTTTCGCACACCATCCTCTTTGAGAAGTCGATTTACGATGTTGCCGCATGGGCTTATCCGATCGACGAAAACCACGGACTTGGTCTTGGGTTCATGCGGATTGGGACTGGAGACATAACACGTCGTGTGGATTATGCGGATCGAGGGAAGTTTGATTATTCCTATTCGCAACTCATGCTGGGTTACGGTCGGAGTGTGGGTGAGCGTTTTGCTGTTGGTATTACTCTCAAGATCGTGAACCAGTCTCTGGACGTTCATTCTGATTTCGGGTTCGGACTTGATGCCGGCGCGTCCTGGAGGATATACAATAATCTGTCCCTGGGAGTGATGGCGAGGGATATCCTCCAACCGGAATTACAAATGGACTCAACAACCGAGAAATCACCGGCATCCGCAATCGGTGGTTTGTCTCTGGCCGATCTGCACCCTTCGAAGCATGTTGCCGTTTCGATGGGTATTGATATCGAAAAGTTCGAGGACCGTTCACCAAAAGTCCACTCCGGAATGGAATTATGTCTGTACTCGAATTATTCTTTTCGCGTCGGTTACGATCGGGACAATCTGGCGTTTGGCGCCGGACTCAAGCATGGGCGTCTAAGTATAGACTATGCCTACAAGATGGTTGACTACGTGGAGGACATACATCATTTTTCCCTTTCGTTCTTACTTGGCAAGTCAATGACGGAGAGGATTCGTCTGCGTGAGTTGGCCCTCCTACCACCTGAACCGACAGAGGAGGAAAAGCTGTTCCAGGCACTAATGGAGAAAGCCAATACTTTCCTTTATCGATACCAGCTTGATTCATCCGCATTCTACTACCGACAGGCATTGGAGTATGAGCCACGCAATCAGAATATCATCGGGTCACTGGCGGCTATTGAAGAAGCTCGTCGTGTGCAGAGTGCGCAGGAACAGGCACTCCGGGAAGCGCGGAGAGAACTGGATCAAACAAAGAACATCTTCCTGACTCAGGCGGAGCAACTCTTCTCACGCAAATCATACAGTGCTGCTCTTGATCTGCTCGGACTGATTTTCGACATCGATGCTTCCAACAGCCGCGCCATCGAATTGCGGCGACAGATCAGGCAGGCCACAGCCGATGAAATAGTCCGGAAACTTGCTGAGGGACGTACGGCTGCCGAAGATGGTCGCTTGGTTGAGGCTTTTGAGGCATTCCGACGTGTACTTGAGATTGACCCGAACAATCGGGAAGCACTGGAATCCAGAGAGCAGGTAACTGCGGCTATGGGGCTTTCAGAGAAGATTCGTCTGGGTATCGAACTGTTTGACAGGGGAAGATACTCCCGCGCGCGCGCACAGTTTGAGGCTGTTCTCACAGTGGACCCTAAGGAGAAAACCGCGCTGGATTACTTGCGTCGAATAAGAGAAGCGCAGATGCAACCTACTACCTCAACTCTCGTGGATTTGCAGCGTGATGAGGCTGTCTGGGATCATTATCTGGAAGGACTCAGGCATATGCGTAACAAGGAATATCAGATGGCAATCGATGCTTGGGAGCAGGTTCTTCAGGCATATCCCAACAATTCCAACGCACTGGATAATATCGAGCAAGCTCGACTCCGACTGAATTCTCAGGAAACCGGTGAGTAACTACTTTTATGTGGTATTCTTGTTGGCTTCGGAGCATGCTTAGCAGATGTTTGGTCGTCCCACCAAGGAAATAAACGCCGAGTACCCGGCCGAGGAGAAATACCTCGACAGTGTACAACGTGTTGTTCGGCAGGCATGTGTCTCAGCCGGAATGCAGCGCAAGGACGTCTCGGCGATACAATTGGCCGTCGAAGAAGCCGCGACAAATATTATTCGCCATGCCTATCTCTACGAAAAGGGGATGTTGCGGATTCGAATCGTCATCCACAAAAAACAGATCACGTTTTCCCTGATCGATTCCGGACGCTCATTCCGTCCCAAAGGTTCAGGAAGGCTGGATTTGCAGCGGCTTGTTGATTCGGGCCGTCGTGGTGGACTCGGTTTTTACATGATCCAGAAGATCATGGATACTGTGGACTATGTCTCTACCGGGTCGATGAATGAACTGAGAATGACCAAGCGGCTTGACCTGCGTGCAGACAAAGGAACGACACCGCTGCTTCGCCGCATGTTCTCGCTGAGATTCAAATTCTCGTTCTGGACCGCGGTAATTGTCTTCATCATCATTGCCAGTTCGTTCTACTATGTGAATGATCGGACTACTCGTGAGATATATCGTCAGCTTGACGGTACCGTAGCTGCTCTCGGCAGCACAATCTCCGAACAGGCCGGTCTCTACATGATAAACACGCGAAGCGATGTTGAATTTGATGAACTGGTTGTCAGTTACTGTAACTCCAATCCGATTCTCGAACGTGTTGTTCTCACTGATACCAGTGGTTTGGTAGTCGCACATTCAGACGACAATCGCTATATTCGCAAGATCTATGAGTATCCTTCATTCGCTGACTCCGCAATCCTGAACAGCCCGCAGCATGCCTCACGTGGGGCAGCACAGAGTAACTATCTAATTTTGCAGATTAGAACCGGCCAACGCGTACTGGGTCTGGTCCATGTTACATATTCATCTGAGGCGATCATGTCTCAGTTGGCAGAAGCTCGGGAAGTGACGTTGTTGTTGACAGGGGCAATGATTCTCATAGGTGTGCTCGGCATATATTTTCTCTCAAACCGGTTTGTAAGGCCGATAGTGAATATCACACGCCGTGTGCGGAGGTTCTCATCCGGTGATCTGGAAACGGAACTGCCTGTGGAAGGTGCCGATGAATTCTTCGAAATATCTACTGCGTTGAATGAAATGATGACGAGGCTCAGGCGGGATCGCGGGGCTGCCATTGAACGGGAGAAAATGGCCAAGGAAATTGAAGTAGCTTCGGAGATACAAAAGACGCTGCTACCGCGCCAGTTGCCCAAGATGAAGGGTCTGAATATCGACGCATTCTATAAGGCCGCCTCCATGATTGGTGGCGACCTTTATGATGTTTTTATGATAGGTGAGGACAAATGCTGTTTGGTTGTAGCAGACGTGTCAGGCAAAGGCGTGCCGGCATCGCTGGTCATGTCCATGTTGCGAACGGTTATTAAGATTTACTCAGAGGGTTCCGACTCAGCTCGTAATACGCTCATTCTTGTAAACGATTATCTGTCCGGTAACATGCCTAGAGGGATGTTCATCACTGTTTTAATGGCCATTTACGATGCCAACAAACGCGCTCTTAACTTCGTGTCGGCCGGTCACAATCCAATGTTGCTGTTCAAAGGTAGCACACGCAGCGTAGTCAAACTCAATCCGTCAGGTATGCCTTTGGGCGTGCCGGTTACCCTTGATGGAAGTTTCTCTGATTCGCTGGAGGAAATCCACTTGCAGTTGGAAAATGGCGACCTGTTCTTGTTGTACACCGACGGGATAACCGAGGAGGTCAATCGCGACGGTAAACAGTTCGGCATACAGCGCCTTGCTGATTTCATGCAGGAAAAGCTCAAGGATGGACATCTTGCCAATATCAGGGAGTTTTCTGATGCCATCATTAACGAAGTTAACGATTTCTCCGGACTCTCTTCTCAGAAAGATGATATCACGTTTGTTGTCGGACAGCTTATCCCGACAGATGTCTCTCCTCCGATAGATGAGTCGGTAGGTGCCGAGACAGTAGATAGCACCACGATTGTCGAATTGCCGCGTGATTTACAGGATTGATTTTTTCCTTGCCAGCAACCGTATTCTCTGTTTATTTAGATAAAATGCGACCCTCTAATAGTGCAATTTGGCGGTAATTCATGGAAGGTATTAGCATCTCGTTGTCCGAAGGTGGACACGACCGCGAAGTCTCAGAAGTGCGAGTGGACGGCGTAATTGATACGCTCACGGCCGGGGAACTGGAACAGGTGATGGATTCACTCCTGAGGCGGGAGCGGTACAAGATTGTTGTGGATCTGGCGGGTGTTGACTACATCTCGTCAGCCGGGTGGGGGATATTCATCTCGCATATCAAGGATGTCAGGGATAATGGTGGCGACATTAAGCTCGTCAATATGGTTGCGGACGTGCACGAGATCTTCGAACTCCTGGAGTTTGACAAGATCTTGCACGTGATGAAATCTGTTGATGAGGCCGTGGAAATCTTCACTGGCCGCAAGAGCGACATCAAAAAAAAAAGAGTAATTCCGACTCATCCACACGATTGACGGTTGTCGAGAATATTGCCGTGTCGGATACCGACCACGTTACCCGTCGGCAGGCGTCCGATTCGCCGCTGATAACCACCGGAAGTGGTTTGGAAGTGTTTGCTCTTCAGATGGTCAAGAGTGATCCGTTTGTGACAATTTCCGAGATTTGCCTTCAGTATGAACGCACAGGAGGGGCCGAATCGTGCGGGTGGTGGCATGTGTTTAATATCTTTCGCAGAAATCGCATTCTAAGACGTAAGTCCCGGTTCAGGTATGCCTGGGGGCGGAGCTGATGTTGTTTTGGTTGACAGATTGACTTAATCTGTTATTATTTAAGTAAATAGGGAGTTACAAGGATGGTCCGGTCATGATACCGACCGTGCTCATCATTGCTCTGGCGGCCTTGGTGGTCGTACTTGCTATACTGCTTCGCAATGAGTACCGGTCTAAAAGATGCTCTATAGCTACGCATCAGGCAGATGAGAAACTGCCCTCTGAGACCGGTGTGTCCGTACCATCAGGAAGTGACTCTAATCAGTCAGCTATAGAATCCAGAGATTCTTCGGCTCCGTCTCGGATGCTAAGACTCGTTAATTATCGCGATTCTGAGGTCTTGATCAACAAGATTGTTGAAGAGGTACGCCGGGACTTGAACCTGGACAAGTGTGTACTTGTGTATGAGCCCGAAGTGGAATCGGACTCGATTTACATCGTTCAGAAAGGTGCTGCTGAAAAACTCTCGCCACCGCGGAAAGAAATACTCGCTCACCTGCTTTCCAATCTAAAGGGCAACGGACCTACCAACACTATTGATCTGCGAGGCACAGAAACAGGCCCTGCAGAATTCGTAGAAACTCTCAGGTCTGTAGGTCTGAGCCATGTCACTGCTTTTCCGTTGTCTTCTGATCGTTACGGACTGCTTGCCTGGAAGGGGAATGACCTCTCCTCGAAAGTTGCTTCAAAGCTGAAGGGCATTGGCAGTGCGGCTACCAAGTTGGTAGAAAACGCGGAATCCTTCAGACGAGTTGAAGAACTTTCTTATACGGACAATCTTACAGGTCTTGCCAATCAGCGGTATTTCGTCAAGCGCCTCGCGGAGGAGATTGGGAGAGCCGGGCGCTATCATCGTTCTCTCGCTCTCATTATTTTCGATCTCGACGAGCTAAAGGGCATCAACGACAGCTATGGTCACCAGGCAGGGGACGCAATAATCAAGCAGATGGGAGACATACTACGGAGATCGATTCGCGCAATCGATATAGTCGTTCGCTACGGCGGTGATGAGTTCTGCGTTATCATGCCGGAATCAGACAGAGCCACGTGTGTTAGATTCATGGCTCGTTTACAGCGGAAGATTGCCGCCCAGTCTTTCACTGTCCACAAACTCAATCGGGAGCTTGTCTGTACCATATCCCAGGGTGCAGCAGTGTATCCGGATCACGCCGGCACTCCGGAGGAGCTGATCTACGCTTCGGATATGGCCCTGCTGAAAGCCAAGGAAAGTGGACGAAATCAGTTCCTGCTTTACGGGGATGACGGAGCCCGGCGGTGATGCCGCTGCGAAGAATCAAGTCAGCATGTTTTGTTCTTTACACGTGAAGGTGGCGAGCCTATATTTTTGGCTTCAAAAGAGTTACGGATATGCCGATCAATGTAATGTATTGGTCAATACTGTGGAGAAAACGGAGAATGATCACAAGAGTTGCTAGGATTGCAGTTGTGTTCGGCCTTGCTTTTGTCGGATGTCTGACGGCCAGTCAGGATGCGATGGCGGAGTACGTTATTGGATCTGAGGATGTTCTGGAGATCAGCTTCTGGCAGGATCCTGCGCTCAATAGGCAGGTAACTGTGGGGCTCGACGGGTCCATTTCTTTAGATGTGATTGGACAAGTGGAGGCAGCCGGAAACACTACCACTGAGTTGGAGAATGAGTTGGCCCGCTTGATGTATCGTCTAAGAGAGAATGTCTCGCAGGCTTCCGTGAGTATAGTCGAATACCGCTATAATCACATCTACATTATCGGGCAGGCGAATGTTCCCGGAAAAAAAGCGTTCGAAGAAATACCGGATCTGTGGACGATAATCAATGAGTCCGGCGGGGTAACCCCCTTGGGGGACCTGAGCCGTGTGACAATAATCCGTGGCGGTGATGATGCTGGTCAGATAGAAATCGTCAATGTCCACGAGGCGCTGGCCAGTGGCCAACTTGATAACCTGCCCAAAGTCCGTCGTCAGGATACTATTGAGATTCCCAGAATGCCCGGACAAGTGCTCTCCGGTGAGGTGGCGCGCTCAACCGATCGAAAAAACCTTATTTATGTGATAGGAGCTGTAAACTTACCAGGGGCAATCTCATTCGAGGATAATATTGACGTGGCCGAGGCACTTGCATACGCTGGAGGTCCTTCTGAAGCCGCTGATCTTTGCAAGGCACAACTGATTCTCAAGGATGGCTACTACGCACAGACAGTCATGTTTGATCTTGAAGAATATTCACGAACAGGCAAACCGGCACGATACATTATGGGTAAAGAGGATATGCTCTTAGTTCCGGTCCGTCGTCAGGGATTCCTGGCCAGCAACGTCGGTATACTGGCCGCAGCGCTGGGTGCCATTACTACGGCGATTCTTATCTATGATCGACTGTCCCCTAGTGATGGGGGTCGTGCGACCGGTGGTGGAGTTGCGTATTAGGCGATTGTGACTGTAGACTGCCGCAGTGGTCAGGGATAGAACAGGAAGAAGCTCATGGAAACCTATCGATTCAGTAGTAAAGTCAATCAGAGAGAACGGGAATATCTGATACAGACAGCCAATGATGCCGAGTCCCAATCGGTGTCAACTTCAGTTTATGTCGATGGTGTCAGAAGCGAGGTTGTGGTTTCTCCTTTACCAATGGAGGCAAGTGACGATACGGTTATGTCTCTGGTTAAGCATGCCCACGGCGACAAAAGAAGCGAGATTGAAACCCTGCTCTGCGTTTTCAATGAGACAGTGAGCTTGGGAGACGCATCGGCAATGTACTCGCTTGGTACGACTTTCTTCTGTAAGGGATTGTCCTCGGAAGCTATCGAGTTGTTAGAAGCTGTCATCAGAATCGAACCGGACCACGACCAGGCTCTTAACCAACTTTCCCTGTCATACCTTGTCGTTGACAGAACCAACGACGCAGTTTCGGCAGCTACTGCTGCGGTAAGACTGAAGCCCGGCTACGCTGATTACCGTAACAACCTGGGTGACGCTTTTCTGGCAACGGGTCAGTCTGTGAAGGCGATTGCGGAATTCCAGGAGGCTATCAGTATCAATATGTATTACGCTGATGCCTACTTTAATCTGTCTCTGGCTCACACACAGCATGCAATCGACAGCTCGGACAGGCATAATTCCGACCAAGCTGTAGCAAGGGCGCTGGACTGTCTGCAGAAAGCTTCACTTCTGTATTCCAACCAGATTGAGGCCAATATCTTTGAGAAGGCGCAGGAAGCACTAACAAACGGTGATCTGCCATGGGCGTTGAAGTTGCTGAAGAACTCCAAAACGGCCACGTTGGAGAGGAAACGTCAGGAGCAGGCCCTGTTGAGCATGAAGTTTCTGCTCGATCCTATGAACGCTACCGAAGAAACCCTGTCTAAACGTATCAGGTACTTGTCAACCGAACTCGACAAGAATCCTGGCTACCCGGACCTTCAGGCAGAACTTGGGCAGCGGCATCTTGAACACGCTTGTTTGATCTGGCAAAAGGGCATAGAATGTCTACAGAAGGTCACTAAGCTGAGCGGTTCTTTCACAGACGTTGCCACCGTACTGGATAAGGCAGTACAGTTGCACGAACTGATGAAGCGTGCTGCTAAAACGAGTGTCGGGAAGGATTAGGAAATCCTGTTATGCGCGACTATGTCCCTGTGATCGATTGTTTTAGCCAGGAATCACCCGTGGCTACGGAACTAAGACGCCTTCTGAGCAGCATGAAGAAGTTGGAAGGCCAGTCTGAGCTCAAATCAATTTTGGTTACATCTGCTACAGAGAGCGAAGGAAAATCGACCATCTGTTCCCTGCTTAGCATTACGTCAGCGAGGAGAGGATACAAGACGCTTCTGGTTGACTGTGATCTTCGACGCCCAATGATTCACGCGATGTTTGCTCTTGAACGTCGTCACGGGATTGTCGAGGTCCTGTCCGAAGGTGTGGCGATAAAGAGTGTTATCAAGAAAACTTCTCTTGATAATCTGGATGTCGTTACTTCGGGGAAGGTAACTTCCCAACCTACGGAGCTGTTTGATTCACGAGCGATAGAGGGACTGATTCGCGAACTGAAATTCTACTACGACTTCATCTTTGTTGATACCCCACCGGTGATTCCTGTATCAGATCCTATGCTGCTGGCTCAGGAGTTGGACGGCACCCTGTTTGTGGTCAGGGCCGGTGCGACGGCACGGGAGGTCTTGAAACGTGCCGCAGATATTATGACTTCCAACAATGTCAACCTGCTCGGTGCTGTGCTGAACGATGTCAAAGGTAACTTACCCAGCTATTACGATTCTTCTAACTACAATTATGACTACAAACCTTCTGCCGAGGATCGCAAGATAGACAGGAAAGAAAACCAGAGTTACTCCTTACCTAAGCCTGTCCAGAAGAAGAAAAATAATCAAGGGTCAAATTCGACTCCGATCTCCGGGAAACAACTGGATCGCTAATCAGTTGGTCAGAAATGAAGACTCAATCTAATCTGCTTACAGTAGACTTGGAGGAGTGGTTCGTTGTGGAGGCGCTTGCTGATCGCTACAGTGTTGATGACTGGCCGAATCTTGAGTCAACACTTGAACGAAATTGTGATAGACTGTTATTTCTTCTGGAACGCAAAGACGTTCAGGCCACCTGGTTTGTTCTTGGGTGGTGTGCCAGCCGGTATCCTGATCTGATTCGCCGTATTGCGGAGGCGGGGCATGAAACAGCCTGTCATTCGTACTTGCACCGACGTGTGAACCAACTCAGCCCGGATGAGTTTCGACGTGATACGGAGGAAGCGATCTCAGCTATTGTCGATATCACTGGAATCCGTCCGCTCGGGTACCGTGCCCCAAGTTGGTCACTTGACGAATCGGTCCCATGGGCATTTGAGATACTTGCGCAACTGGGCTTTGAATATGACAGCTCCGTATTTCCGATTAAGCACGATATCTACGGAATGCCGTCAGGCCCGCGCCATCTGTCCCAAATGACAGTGGATACTGGCGAATCGCTCTACGAGGTGCCGGCATCCACATACCGGTTTCTGGGGCAGAATATACCGCTCGGTGGCGGAGGTTACTTACGTCACTCTCCTTACTGGTATTCTCTAAAGATGATCCGGAATCTCAATCGTCAGGGATATCCGGTGGTCGTGTACCTGCATCCATGGGAAATTGACCCCAATCCACCCAGGATAGGGGGACTATCGATGGTACAGCGTTTTCGCACCTATGGTTCGACTGACACGATGGCACATAAGTTGGAACGCATGCTGGATGATCTGGACTTTACTGCTGTGATCAACCATGTCCGACACGAGACGCGGCACAAGATCGGGTTCGAGCGATAAGGACAAAAAGGTGGGCGCAATAACACGCTGCTTATCAAGAACTTACGGTTCTCATTGAAGCCGTCCGCGCTTCATCGGTCGGTTACTGCAATAAATCCTTGACTAATATGTGTATAACGATTACTGGTAATATGAGTTAGCTTCTGCTTAACCTGGAGGAAGTCATGAGGAAAGCGATAATTTGTTTCTTGGCCCTGACGATGCTCACCGCAACAGCTGATGCCCGTCGGAAGAAACCGAAAGCAGGCAAGATTACGGACGGTGTCTATGTAGATGCGAAATACAATTTCCAGTTGACTATGCTGGAGGGTTGGGACGTTTCCGTACAAAAGGACGAGAATAATGTCCGATTGTCGTTCAAGCAGAAGGACTATGGCATTCCAGGGCATTTCATCAATGCTCCTGATTACACCAAGATACCAAGAATTGTGGTGTATGTGGATACGGCCACTCCGGGAGTTCATCCTTTTCTCGATTCTTTACTGGCCGAAGAGTTTAAATCAGATCAGAAAAAGGCCATACTGAAAGAGTTTGATATTCTCCAGTACTCGGATATCAGTGATGGTCCTGTAATAACCAAGGGGCGATCACGACTTGAGCTTGGTGGTGAATCAGGGGTTCTTTGGAGAGGACAGGCCAAATACAAGCAAAATGTCGCGTATTCGGCTTCATCCGCAGGAGGTAGAACAGTCAGGGGCTCCTACGGCGGTGCGATTGTATTGGTTAAGCGTGACAATCATTTATATATGTTCCATATTGTCTGCGAATGGTCTTTCTTCGACGCTGTTCTGGCAGATGCTATGAAGATAATTGGAAGCTTCGCATGGACGGACTTGGAATCGGAGGGTGAATAGTGCGGTTAGAGAGTTGTGTCTGTTGCTTTCGAACTAACCGATTTTTGATTCGCTACCAACCGAAGAGCCGATGATAGAAACACAGAGAGGAGAGAATCTCCATGTGGGTAGTTAGGACAATTTTGGTACTGGTGCTGATTCTGCTGGTAGTAGCTTTCGCCTATAATAATTTCGGCCCTGATCAGGTCATTGATGTCAAACTGGAACCTGTCTTTCCGAACTACGTCGATGTTCCCCTGGTGACGGTTGTATTCTGGTCCCTGTTGGCAGGGTCAATCCTGTCAATGTTGCTCTTTGTATCTGCTTATGTGAAGCAATCTGTTCAGTTTCATTCTGCTCGCAAGCGCATCAAGGCGCTTGAGGGTGAAGTGACGATCCTGCGAAACCGTCCGATCGAAGAATCGGCTGATCTTTTGCAAGGTGTTGATCGTCGCCAGAGTGAAAAGAAATCCACATTTGGCAATGGCTGATAGTCATGACAGAGTACTTGTTGATATTCGCTGCCCTTTTCGTTTTGGCCTTCGGTTTCTACCTGGGGTATGAACGTTTCCTTGTGAAAGGACGCAAGGCTGAATCTTCGCTCTACGTCGATGCCCTGAGAGATTTGCTCGATGGGAAGCAAGAGGCGGCATTCTCGAAGCTTCGTCAGGTTGTCGCCGCTGATTCCGGGAATCTTGATGCTTACCTCAGATTGGGGCAGATTCTCCGTGACAATAACCAGGCTGCCAGGGCGCTCCAGGTCCACAAAGACCTTACGCTTAGACCAGGCCTGACACGCTCTGATCGAGTTGCAATACTCCATCAGATAGCTGCCGATAGCCTGGCCGCAGGAGACATGAAGATGAGCGGAGAGGCGTTGGGAGAGTTGATTTCTTTGGCTCCTGGCGATTACTGGGCTCAGACCAGGTTGATGGAATTGCAGAAGAAGAACCAGAAGTGGGATGAGGTCTTTGAGACAGCGGCACAACTGCTCAAGCTTGAAGGTAATAAGTCGAAGAAAACACTCGCACAGTACAAGTTTCAGGCCGGTGAGCAGATGTACCGGAAACGGGAATACCACAAGGCTCGCGTTCTCTACAAGGAAGCTATCTCACTTGATCCTGCTTTTGTCAGTGCATATCTGGCGATAGGAGACTCTTATTGCGAAGAGGATCGGCATGAGGATGCCGTCACGTTCTGGAACAAGTTAATTGCAGCGGTTCCGGAGAAGGGACACCGCGTAATCGACCGGCTCAAGAAGACGCTGTTTGATCTGGGAAGGTTCGGAGATATCCAGAATATCTGCGAGTCGATTCTCGAACACGACCCCAGGAATCTGAAGGCTCGCTGTGCCCTTGCTGAATTCTATGAAAAGAAAGGTGACGTGGACCGAGCTGTCGAATTGTGGGAGCAGGCAATGGACGATCATTCCCGCGACAGTCAGGCGGCGCTCGATTTGATACGCGTTCATTTGGACAAGGGAAATACGGACAAAATCCGTCGATTGCTCAAGGTTCTGGAACAGAGACGCAATGAGCAGAAAGATGAAGACTCCAAACCTTCCAGTACGTCTCCGGCAGTTACAACTCAGGTCTGAGGAAATACCCACGTACTGCAAGAGGGCACCGATTATGGGACGTTTGTCGATTGTTGCCCTGGTTATCCTGACGATTGTCATAAGTACCCCTGCCAACGGTGAGGCGGTCTATACGTTGATAAAGACAGGGCGACTGGAAGAAGCTCGTGATTCTCTATCTCAGATTGCCACCGCTGCATCTCGCGACGGAACCACACTTTTCTGCCAGAGTCTGCTCGATCCCAGTGCCGACCAGGCAGCAAGATTGATGGAGGCTGCTCTGGCCGCGTCCGTGTCTGCCCGCTGTCAGGAAGAAATATACTATCGGCTGGCACAGTACTATTTGCTCAAGAAAGATTACCGACAGCTTTCGCGCGTGTTGGCTGATTACTCCTCCAGATGGGAAACCGGGCGGTACCATGCGGAGATGCTTCGGTTGTCGGTTCTTCTCGACGAACTAAACGGTGACTATGAGACCGCATTGCGACAATGTGACCGGTATCTCATCAGTTATTCTTCAAAGGATGCCGAGCAGTGGGGACAGATCGACAAAGCACGTATCATGAAGGCCAACAGCAAGAGCATTGGTTCTCTCAAAACACTGAGAAGCCTTTCCCGAGCCAAATCAGGGGTTGGCATCGCCCCGGCACTATTTCTTCTTGGCCGTGAAGCTATTGAGAAAAAGCGTGTTGATGATGCCGTATTCTACTATAACCTGTTGCGAGAGGCATATCCCGCCGCTGTGGGGCTTGATGACCTGGTGGACAGGCTTGGTGGGTTGTCAGCTGGGTCGTCTGAAGATAACGCTGCCGAGAAGCTGACAGGGACGTATTATTCGATCAAGGTCGGGGTGTTTGCC
>Ga0164310_10000462_pt1 | contig 21650 bp, 25 predicted proteins | sample GuaBasSedimGuay1_FD_121795 | JGI IMG/M metagenome (GOLD analysis project Ga0164310, IMG submission 121795) | Subseafloor sediment microbial communities from Guaymas Basin, Gulf of California, Mexico - Guay1, Core 4569-9, 0-3 cm | ecosystem: Environmental > Aquatic > Marine > Hydrothermal vents... | reverse complement strand
TCCAGTGCTGGGCTAACAGGAGGGCTTTTGTTGAGATAGGCGAAGGAGGGGTTAGGATATGGCAGTGAACCTGAAGACTCCCCTAGGGGAGGATATTCTAAATCTAAAAGCCGGTGATATTGTATATCTATCGGGAACTATTTTTACGGCAAGAGATTTGGCTCATAGAAGAATGATAAAGCTTTCAAAGAGGGAGCTCCCATTTGATCCCTCCGGAGCTGTTATATATCACTGTGGCCCTATAATCAAAGAGATACCGGGGGGATACGAAGTTATATCCGCGGGTCCGACCACGAGCGCCAGAATGAACACATACCTCGAGGATGTTTTGAGTATGGGAATCAAAGGAATAATAGGGAAAGGGGGGATGGATCCAGAACCTTTTAAAAAATATGGCGCCGTTTACTTTGCATTTACTGGAGGAGCCGGGGCACTTGCTGCGAGGAGCATTAAGAGAGTTCTTGGTGTACAATGGCTTGATCTAGGAATACCCGAAGCCCTCTGGCTGTTTGAGGTGGAGAACTTCCCGCTGGTGATCGCGATAGATTCCCGGGGAAACTCGCTTTATAAGCAGGGAAAGTATTTTTAACGCCAAAACAGAAACTAGTTCAGGTGTAATTTATGAGCACTATTAGTAAGGTAGTACGCTATGAGGACGAGGAGGAGTTTTTGAGAGAGATGGACGAGGTTCTGGAGAGGTTCACATATCTGGCATCCCGTTATGGGAGCGGTAATGTTGTGGAGGGATTTCTCCTCTGGGATTACATAGGAATCAGGGATTACGAGGGGATTAAGGTTTTCCGTCTTGGTGAGTTTCCTTATGTGGAGGGAGTCCTGAAGATTGAGAACCATCAGCGCCGTATCATGGAGAGGTATTTTGACGAAATGGAGAGCAAGCGGGATGAGATAACGACAGAGGAGATAGCATACTTTGTGAAAATGATGAACGAGGAACTTGGGGTGGATTTGGTATTCTATGAAGCCTATGATCTGGGGCTCAACAGGAACGATGCATATTTAATAATCAATGTAAAGGCACTCAACTACCTGGAGCATGTTGTGGATGCGGAGGACAGGGAGATTTTTGAGGATGCCGTCAGGCTTTTGATGGCACTAATTTAGGCGAGGAGAGTGAGATTGTGTATGAAGAGGCTGTGGTGATGGGAATACTTCAGGGTGTCATGGAGTGGCTTCCGATAGGCACTTCGGGCCATGCCATGCTAGCTCTGATGGATCTTCTCGGTGTTTCACCCGAATATGTTTACACGTATTCCCTGATGATACATCTTGGAGCTCTGATGGCTCTGGCTTATAAATTCAGATATGAGCTGGGAAAGATATTTTTTAAGCTTATAACTTTTAGGTGGGGAGAAGAGGAGAGTTTTATCTTTTATTCAACTCTTTTTACGGGAATAGTAGGGTTGCCCGTATACAAAGCCCTTGGTGAAAGGGCAGCCTCTTTGAATATAGATGCTGTAAATGGAGTTGTAGGTGTGTTGCTGATAATAACGGGCATCGTTCTGCACAGAGCTCATGAAAATCCAATTAGGAGAGTTAAGAGGGAGAAGGGATTGAAAGAGGGAGATGAAGTTGGGATTGTAGAGTCCGTCAGTGCTGGAATTGCTCAAGGCGTTGCAATTTTACCGGGAATTTCACGTTCGGGCATCACCATCGGGGCACTGCTCCTCTTAGGGGTCAATCAGGAAAAAGCAGTAAGACTGAGCTTTTTAATTGCACTTCCCGCAATATTTGGAACCCTGTTCCTGGAAGCCCCAAGGACTGCTATGCCCGTCAATGTATCCATAGTTGCAGTCTTAACCTCCTTCGTGGTGAGCCTTGCAACCCTCGAAGTCATGCTCAGACTTACCAAAAAGTTAAATTTCTCAAAGTTCTGTATATTATTTGGTAGCATTGCGTTGGTGGGGGTGTTAATTTGAAGGGGGTTATACTTGCAGCGGGTAAGGGTGAGAGGCTTAGACCCCTAACTGATGACAGACCCAAGGTCATACTTAAGATTGCCAATAAGCCAATAATAGAGTACATTCTGGACAACATGTATCCCTTCGTCGATGAATTCATAATCATAGTGCGCTATCAGAAGGAGAGAATAATCCAAATGCTCGGGGATGAATTCAAAGGAAAGCCCGTGACGTATGTGGAGCAGATGGAAGGAGAAGGTTCCGCCAGGGCAATCTATTCGGCAAAGGACGTAATAGAAGATGAGCCATTCATAGCGGTTAACGGGGATATATACTTTGAGAGGGAGGTATTCAAAGGTTTGATGCAGGCATTCAGAGACAAAGATGCCGCTCTTGCGGTTAAGGAGTTTGAGGATTTAAGTCATTTTGGGATGATAGAAGTCGAGGGGGGGCTCGTTAAGAAGGTAAGGGAAAAACCGGGCAGGGTCAGGGGTTATGCCAATCTCGGGATATACATCTTTAAACCAGAGATAATGGCTTTCATAGAGCGCACACCTCTAAGCGAGCGCGGTGAATACGAGATAACGGATACGTTGAATCTCTATCTGAAGGAGGGTAAGAGGATAGGTGCTGCCCTTTATGAAGGGTACTGGAACGATATAGGACGACCCTGGAATCTGCTGGAGCTCAATGAATACATCCTCAAAACAAAGCTCGAACACAGGATTGAAGGTATAGTGGAGGAAGGTGCAACCCTGATCCCCCCCGTCGAAGTGGGAAGAGGCACCATAATCCGGAGTGGCGCTTATATTATAGGCCCGGTTAAAATAGGAGAGGACTCCAAGATAGGGCCCAACTGCTTCATAAGACCCTACACGAGCATAGGAAACCACTGCCACATTGGAAATGCCGTTGAGATAAAGAACTCCATAATAATGGATCATTCCAATGCACCACACCTAAACTACGTGGGCGATTCAATAATCGGCGAGCATTCCAATCTGGGCGCCGGCACAATCACCGCAAATCTGAGGCATGACAGCGGGCATGTTAGGGTCGAGATCAAGGGGAAGCTTGAGGACAGCGGAAGGAGAAAGCTCGGGGCAATAATAGGACATGGGGTTAAAATAGGCATAAATGTGGCGATATATCCCGGCAGGAAGATAGGGAGCGACTCATTTGTTGGCCCGGGGGTTATCGTTGATAGGAATGTTCCTTCGAATACATTGGTAGTTGTCAAACAGGAGAAAGTTATCTCAAAGAGGGGGTGAGTATGGAGCTTATTCCCCTATTTAATTTGATCTCACGATGGATTTTATTCTTAATGGTGACATATAAGTTTTACAGGGAAAAAACCGAGGGATGGTTATTCATGGCATTTGCCTTTTTATTGGACGCTCTTAATCCGGAAGTTCTATTACTGGAACCTTTAGGAGTGAAATTAATAAAAGAAGCCGCTTTTGTGGTGAATATGACAGTATCCTCCCTTCAGGGCATTCTTCTTCTGATGGCTGCTATTTACCTTTCAAAGTCAAGGATGAGTATGAGGGACAAACTCAAGATTGGATGCCTGGCATTCGTTATATACTTATGGCTCTTCTTAATAAGTATCCAGTCATTTTCTTCCAACTTCACCCTCCGCACCTCACTTCCAATGACACTCTATGCAATTGGATATATCTACCTGGGATACGTCCTATACAGGTATGTGCTGCGCAGGGATATGGTCCAGCTTTTGCTACCCATCGGGATGGTTGGACTGGGCGTGCTCAACCTATCATATCCCTACACCGCAACACTCGAATGGTTTGTACCCCATGGACTTGCCCTTGGAACCCTCCTTAGAGCACTCATGACAATAGGTGCCATTAAATTTGTACTTTTCCCTATTCTTCCACCGGAAGAGGAAGTTAAAGGCACGGTAAGTGAAAAAAGAACAATAATCTTCGAGAATTTTGAAGATTTCACAAGAAGCTTCCCCGACCTCTTTAGAAGCAACAATGCTGTTATCATAACCCGCAGGGATATTAACGCATTGAAAAAGGAGATCGACAGAGACGATGTGGTGTTCTGGGTTACCAAAGCCTACGAGGGCACAATGAATGGTGAATACAGGATCTACGCAATAAGTCCCACAAAAATTGACATACTCATAGATCTCATCAACAGGGAGCTTGAGAAGGGCTACAACGTTGTTTATATAGATGCTTTTGAGTATCTGGTTGTGGAGAATGGGTTTGAAGCGGCTGCAAAATTCCTCATATCTCTGAAGGATAGGGTGATTCACAACAATGCCTCATTGATAGCGGTTATTTCAATGAATGCCCTGGATTTAAAGCAAAGGAAACTGCTTGAGAATGAGTTTGAAGTATTTAAAAGGAATCATAGAAGAGAACCATATTTGTAGAATATCTGGCATGTTCCTTCATAGGAAACCATACATGGTCCCACGGGGTTTCTGGGTGTGCAGACCTTTCCAAAGAGAGGACATTGCGTTGGAAGCGCCAGACCCCTGAGCACGGCACCGCATATGCATCCTTTTTCCACCTCTGGCATCTTTGGAACCTCAACATCGTAGAAACTTCTTATCTCGTAATCGCTGAATTCTTTTTTAAGCTCGAGTCCGCTCTTCGGGAAAACCCCGAGAGCCCTCCATTTTGCATCAACAACATTGAAAATTCTCTCTATGCTCCTCTGCGCTTCAACGTTGCCCTCATACCTTACCACTCTCGTATACTCGTTTTCCACCTTCGCTTCACCTTTCCTTATCTGCCTCAGGAGCATCAGGATGCCCATGAGAAAGTCTATGGGCTCAAAACCTGCAACTACTTGAGGGATCCCATACTCCTTGCTTATGTGCTCCCACCCCTTTACCCCTATTATCACGGAGACATGACCCGGTGCTATTAGACCATCAAAAACCGTGCCCTGCTTCACGAGAACCTCCACAGCCGGAGGCGTTAAACGGTGGACCGAATATATTTTGAAGTTATCTCTCTCCTCATCTATTGCTTCCTCCAAAATACCCGCTGCAGGAGCGGTGGTTGTCTCAAAACCGGGGGAAAAGTGGACGACAAGTTTATCGTTTTCAAGTGCTATCTTGTACGAATCATAAATTGAATAGACGATTCTCACATCAAAACCTTGACTTCTCAAATCGGCAAAACTTCCAACGGCGGTAGGGATTTTATACATATCCCCAAAAGTCGTTAAAATTATATCTTCCCCCTCTTCCCGAGCTTTCCGCATTATGGCAATCATTCTTGCAACATCTTCGGCAGGGGTTATGCAAACAGGACATCCAGGGCCACTCATTATTTTAACATTCTCAGGGAGAAGGGATCTTATCCCGCTCCTCGTGACGGTATCCTCATGGGTTCCACATACATGCATGAGCTTTACCTCTCGTCCTATCTTATCTGACTCTCGCTTTATAGAAATCAGAATCCTTTGTGCAAATTCTTTATCCTCAAAAATTGAGAGATCCAGCATCTTCATTCCTCCAGAACGCTCATGATTTCTTCCCATGCTTTCAGACTCTCAAGGGCGGCTTTTTCATCCATCTTCTCTATGGCAAATCCCGTGTGAACGATTACGTAATCGCCTATTTTAACATCTCTCAAAAAATCTATCCTTGCTTCTCTCCTAACTCCTCCAAAATCGACTATCGCGATGTTTCCTTTGATTTCCACAACTTTAGCTGGAACCGCTAGGCACATTTCTCTCACCAGTAGAGAGTTTATAAAAGGGGTTTTTAGATGTTTTCAAAACCAAAAGTTAAGAACCAAAAAGGAGAAGAAATTCAGAAGCCGAGCCTCTCTATAAATTTCTTTGTGTACTTAATGTCTCTGTGGAGTTCCACTTTCTGAAGGAGCTGCCTCTCAATAGCTCTAAGGGCATCATGGACAGCCTGTATCGCACCCCATGTTTCCCCTGTTGCCACATAAGAGCCTTTATCCGTCACTATCCGCATCCTAGCTTGGTATAGATGCACGCCCCGGAACTTCTCGTTAAACCTTCTTATGGTCAGATATATTATGCCCTCGTTTCCAATAACGTCATATCCTTCGATAAAGTTCCTTACATCGCTTATTATCTTCTCCCTCGTGAAATCACTCAGCGCATGTGCATCCCCACCGAACTGAAGGTAGAACCTAGCCTCCTTTTCCGTCATCTTCGATATTGGGAGCAACAGGTCTTTAACCGTCAAAATTCCTATGACCCGTTTTCCCTCGTCCAAGACTATCAGCCCGTCTACATCGCCCTCTTTCATTATCTCAACTGCCGTTCTAATGCTGTCTTCCGGCATTGCAGTTAGCACGTTTCTAACCATGATTTCCCTAAGCTGTATTGAGAAGGGAGGAATCTTTTCACCCGCGACCTCTCCAAACTGGGCTTTAAATCTGGGTTTTATAAACCGTATAATGAGGTCGTGAAGAGTTACAAGCCCCTCAACCTTACCTTCCTCATTTACAATGGGGATTCTAGAAATTGCGTTATCCCTCATTGTTGCAAGGGCTTTTGCCACGGTATCATCCGGCCTCAGTGCAATAACATCCGACACCATAAACTCCTTAATGGCTTTTTTACCAAAATCCTCCTTAGAAATCCTATCCAGAATTGCCATATCGCTTATTACACCAAACACATTCAGCTTATCTTCTCCTACAGGCAGGGATTTGGTATCCACCTCCAACATGAGCTTTGCTGCCAAGCTCAAATCGTCCTTTGGTTTCAAAATTCCAGCCGGTTTGTATACATCCCTAACCTTAGCCTTCGTTGGATCCCATTTTAGGTGGGACCTTATAATTAAATCTTGGGTAAGGATACCCTTGTATTTTTTCTTGTCAAAAACCAGAACCAACTCCGGGTTTTCCTTGTCAAAAATTCCAAGGGCTTCAGAAAGCGGCGCATCGATGTCAATTTTTGCATACTTGTCGGTCATTACTTCTTCCACAAGAATACCGACCATTTCTGTCACCTCCGTTCAATATATTCTATATTCTTCATGGCATTTAAACCTTGCTGAGGGATTTATAGATGCTGTCAGGATAAGGGGAGTGGTTATGATAATACCTAAAGAAACTAAAATTACACCATTGCCAAGCATAGCATAATTATCCCAACAGTATTGAAGATAGAGTCAAAAATTCCCCCATTGGAGGACTATAAAATCGATACTCAAGTTCTATTTTTCTGCTTCACTTTTCGTATTGCATCAAATAAATGTACATTTGTTTTTCTTGGATAGACTTTATCCAAAGACCAAATCCTCACTAATGCAATGCCCGCATTAATCCTAAAGAGGCCCTTCAAGAGGCGATATGATTTTCTTTTCATGATACCTCACTCAACGCTCTCTTGTTTCTTATAACATTTAAATTTTGCTGGGAGTTTATACGTACTGTTAGGATAAGCAGTAGGGTTTGAGTTCTTGATGATTCTTCAGAAAAAGAAGCCATCTTGCCTACCCTAGTGGTGATGCCTCGTTTTCCTGACAGTATCAAGAAGCCAACAAAAAAATTAATAACGTTTTCTTTTCAATTTTCCTTACAAGGTGTGAGAAATGGCTGCGAAAGTTAAGAATTCGGAAGGTGTGAAGCTTCTCATTAATGAGGTTGCGAAGGCTGTTGGTGTTTCTCCTAAAGAGCTTATTGGATATTATGAGTGGAAGGCTAACTTGAAGAAGCTTAAGACTAAGAAGATAAGTAAGAAGGAGGCGTTAGAATTCCTTAAGTCTCAGGAAGGTAAAAGAAAGATAAGTGAGGAGGAGGCTGTTAGGATTTATTATGAGGCTAAGGAAGAAGTCAGGAGATGGAGAGAAATCGAGAGAAAACTCAAAAAGCTCGGTTTAGAGTAGTCGTTGATACTTCAGTTTTAATTGCTGGTGCAATTTCTACTAAAGGATATGCTTTTGATCTTCTAAAATTATTAGTTAAAGGCAATGTTGTTAATTATGCTTCCTCGAGAACACTTCATGAGTACAAGGCTAAAATGCAATCCAAGAAGGTTCTCAAGCACTTGTCTATGGATGAAGCAATGAAATACTTTGAAATCATGCTAACATTTTCTAAGAGGATTTCCATTAAAAAGAGCTTCCAGAAAAATAAGCACATTAAGGAGCTCGTGAAAGATGAAAAAGATATTCCGTTTCTCGATGTTGCTTATAATGCTAAAGCCGAGTTTTTGATAACTTATGACAGGAGGCATTTGCTTAAAATCAGAGATAAAACGAGAAGATTCAAGCTGAATTCTCGTGAGTTCTATATTTTAACACCAAAAGAATTCATTAAGGAATTTTATGAATCAAACAAAAAGAAAAAGCGTTAAATGCTCAGTATTGGCAAGCTTTTTTAGCTCATCAACCAAAGTAATAATAGATCCTAACGGCATTCTGAAAATTTTGTCTGTAATTTCTACCACCGACGCTTTTTGGTGCTCTGCTTGATACTATCGGGATAGCTGGGACATCACCCCCTGAAGCCATTCAGTTACATCACCCGACATTTAAACCTAATACCCTACTGCTTATCCTGACAGTATGGAGGTTTTAACCGTAAAGTTCATAAGTTGTTGTTGGTGATACGTATATGCACGTAGGAATACGTATGGATGGAAAGGCGAGGAGAGGCGTGGAATCGGCGGATGGAGTGCTTGGAGACGAGAGGATTCATGTGAATTTGACTATACGTAGACAAGTGTGGACATTGGCAAGGCAGAGGTTTCCTAATGTGAGCCGTCTCGTCGAACAGCTCCTTGAGGTGGCTTTGGGTCTTGAATCGAGCTTTGAAATTGTTAGAATTGGTGGTGGAGGAGCGGGGGTTGCCGAGCCTGGTCAAAGGCGGTGGACTCAAGATCCACTCCCGCAGGGGTTCGAGGGTTCAAATCCCTCCCCCCGCACCATAGATCTTCTGTTCTGGACTTATAGCAAAAAGCTAAATACTCCTCTGGAAAACTTAAGACGGTGGTGAAAGTGGAGAAGATTCCAATGCTGTTCGCTGAGATATCTTATGAAGAATGTTTTGATGATGATAAAAAGGCTAAGAGGGAGTGTATAGTTGTTCAGGGAAATATAGAGGTCAAACTTAAAGCGGGAGAGCAGCTTCCGGACTTCATATCGCCCGGGAAGGCGAAATTTCTCGGCAAGGAGGTTTACGACAGGTTTCACTTATATGTAGACAGGAACGAGATGAGGATGGAGAGAGATGTGATTATGGTTCTACCCGACAGGAGAACTCAAATTAAGCTCCATAAAGGCGATAAATTACTTATACTGCCCGTTGAGGGCTACGTGAAGACCTTGATAGCTGGTGTGGGAAATAGAGTCAGAAAAAGCGACAGCTTTGCCGCAGTAACAACAAAAAAGGGTGAAGTGCACTATTTAAAGCCACCAAAGGATGGCACCGTTGTCTACATCGATGAATTTAGCAGCAGACCGCACTATCTCTACTACCTGCTCCCGGAGGAGTAAGGGCATCACTCTTCAATTCCTTCAATTATTGACTTTATGTTGTCCTTTATCCTCATCTTCATGCTGTCCATCCTGTCCATTCCTCTAATTGTCCTCGTGTTCTTTGCACTCGTGATTATCAGGGACCACAGATAAACCCCTCCTTTCTTTTCCTCGCTCTGGAACATTGCCAGAAACCTGCCTTTGTCCATCAGAACCTCCAGGATCTCCACACTCCTTCCACCGAGTTTTGTGGAGTATATCTCATTCACTTTAAGATTTCCAAATTCCTCTTTAAGCATGTTCAAAAAATAGCCCATGTTATTCACCGTTTTAGTATATTCCTCCATCCCTTATATCCTTTTCCCAGAAGTGGGTAGTATTGACCAAAAGCGTTATAAGTGCTCCGGCCAACTAAACTTGAATACTACACGTTGGTGAAAAATATGAAAGTTGAGAAAGGAGATTTTGTAGTTTTTAACTACATTGGAAAGTTTGAAAATGGAGAGGTCTTTGATACGAGTTACGAGGATATTGCTAAGGAGGAGGGCATATTTCTGGAGGATAGGAAATACGGCCCACTTGGCGTTAATGTTGGTGTTGGGGAGCTGATTCAGGGCTTGGATGAAGCACTGATTGGAATGGAAGTTGGAGAGAAGAAGACGGTTACCATCCCTCCTGAGCTCGGATATGGAATGCCCAGAGATGACTTGATAATTGATGTTCTCAAGGCAGAATTCGAGCAGGCGGGCTTAACCCCCGAAGTTGGGATGTATGTCATGACGGACAGCGGAATAGCCAAGATTTCCGGGGTTAAAGAAGAGAGCGTTTCCCTCGACTTTAATCACCCTCTGGCAGGAAAAACCCTCATTTTTGAGGTAGAAATTGTTGATGTTGAAAAAGCAAAAACGGAAGGGGAATAACCCTTCTACTTTATACTTTTGCTTTCTTTTACAATCCTATATTTACATGGCCTATAAGCTCGAAGAATGCAACACCCATTATAATCAATCCTATTCCGTATTTTATTCCCGCCGAGAATTTCCCTTCTCTTATAACACCTATTCCAAGCCCCGAAATTAGGGCTTGTATTGCCACGAATCCGAGCAGCACAAGTTTTATAGAGTCTATTGGAAGAGTGAATGTCCCGGCACTCACCATTGATTCCATTATCTGTGGAACTATTCCGAGAATTATCGGGCCCACAACTCCACTAGCCACCATAAAGAACATCATCTGCATTCCAGTGGACGATTTCCTCTCCCTCTGGATCCTAAGAACCTCACGGACATCGTTTGCAACCGCCACGAGAACGTCTGCCATTGGAGCACCCCTCTCGAGGGCTTCAATAACTATCATCATTGAGCGGTACATAACGCTGGATTTCTTGTTACGAAATGCAAAAGCCTTCAACGCCTCCACGGTGGGTCTTCCCTTCTTAATCTCGGAAACCGTCTTCTTGAACTCGTCGGTGAGTGCACCAAAGTTTGCCGTTATGAGCTCTTCAAGCGCTTCGCTGAACGAGACACCCGCCTTTAGAGAGCTTGCCAGATAAAAGAAGGCGTCGGGGAGCATCCTCTCCATTTCATCTATCCTCTTAGCGGTTCTCCAGTAAGGATAGAAAATCCCTATAGCAAATGCTACCACCAGAAACGCTCCGGCTCCGTACAATGGTCTAAAGAGACCAGCTGCAATCCCTATCAACAGTGAAGCTAGGAGTGTTACGGTTAGATACTCTGCAGCAAGGAACCCAATTCCTGCTGAATATAAATAGCCATCGTACTTTTTTATCCATTTTTGGGGGATTATCTTCCTGACAACCTTTACAAATGAGGGGAGTAGGGGTACACTTCTCGCCATCCTCATCACCTTGGCTCCCTACGCTTTATCATTATGACCATTAAAATGGATATTGCAGGGACTCCAAAGAGCAGGAGCACCGCCATTCCTTGAACAGGTATTACCAAAGTTTTTGCCATTGCAGAAGCGGCTAGTATCGCGACTATGAACATCGTTGGCATAACAACGCTTAAGAACATGTAAATGAAGGCAAATCCATTTATCTTTTGGACATAATCGAGGAGCTTCATTCTGTACTCGAATGAGAAATCCTCTGCCAGCTTGTAAAGGATGTCGGCCAAGTTCCCACCGAACTTCATTGCTCTGAGTATCTGCTTTGTAACCCTGCTTATGCTCTCCGAACCCATCTTCCTCTCAAATCTCAAGAGGGCATCTTCGAAGGAAGCACCCGAGCGTATGTCCCTTATAATAAGCTCAAATTCCTCGGATATAGGGCCATAATCCGCGATTGAAACTGAGACCATAGCCTCTGTTATACCCACACCGGCGCTCAGGAGAGAACCCATATGCCGGAGCACGTAGGGCAAGGCCCTCTCAACCTCTGCAACCCTGCCCCGATAGGTGAGTTTTGGATAGTTCCTCATGTAGAGGAATCCACCTATGAATCCGAGAAGACCTATCATTATCGAAAGATCAAGGGGCATCTCTATAAGTATTGCAAATATGAGGGAGAAAATCCCAAGGACAGCTGCGGTGATTATCATCTGTGTAACAAACATCTCCTTGGTCGTTTTAATGTTTGCCCTGTATAGGTCATAATCCAAACCCTTAATTGACTGGGTGAGGACTTCTATCGGGCCCTTGAAGTACTTCAAAAGTGTCTCCGCAAGCCTCTCCCCCAAGGGTCTCTGAACTTCTTTTTCCCTCCATTCAAGTATCTTTTCAACTTCCTTCTCCGTTTTGCTGACCTTCTCCTTCTCTATCTCCTTCTGCATCTGCTTTAGGAGTATCAGCCTCTCCTGAATCGTGGCCCTCTCAGGGATACGCCTAAGTACCTTGGTTTCGCTGACCTCCATAGTCCTCTCTCCGAGCTTTTCCAAAAAGTGAATGAACTTATCCCCAAGTCCCATTTAACCCACCTACATAAGTTTTTGGGCCCTCTGGGAAAGCTCCACGGTGCTCTCCCTTTCTATCCTTTTTAAGAAGCTTTCCGGATCCATGTAGAACTCGCGTATGTAGTGACCTACCTCTTCGATACTCCTTATACCTCTTTCTATCATCCAGTCAAGCACAAGCTTTCTCTTTTCCTTCTCAAGCTCAAGCTCCATGGGAGTCATCCCTGTATGCTGGGATAAAATGTTCATAAACCTGCTGGGAACTCCCGTCGAGACCAGCTCATCCTTGGCCGCATCGTACTTGTAGAGCTTGTTGAGCTGCACGCTCTCCCCCTCAATCCCGGATACCTCTGCAATCTCCGTTACTCTTCTTATGGTTCCTTTCTTTCTGCTGTGGAACCTAACGAGCATGAGAACTACATCCAGAGCGGGAATCATGATCCTTGGAACATTCATGGGCGGGCTTTCAAGTCTTACTATAGTCTCACGGGCGGAGTTAGCGTGGATTGTGCCCATACAACCATCATGTCCGGTGTTCATAGCCGTGAACATTGTCCTTGCCTCAGGTCCACGAACCTCACCCACGATGATTCTATCGGGACGCATACGTAGTGTGTTCTTGACCAGATCATCCATTGTAACTTCTCCCTTGCCCTCAATGTTTGGTGGTCTTGTCTCAAGCCTCACCCAGTGTTCTATTGGCAATTGAAGCTCTGCTGTATCTTCTATGCTTATAACACGCTCACTCGGTGGGATGAACATGGCTAAGGAGTTCAATAGGGTTGTTTTTCCGGAACCCGTACCTCCAGACACCAATACGTTAGCGGGCTTCACGCCCAATCCATCAACCATTATCCACAATAGTCCAGCTATATCCGTATTTAATGTCCCGTACTTTATGAGATCTATAATCGTAAGGGGATCCTTCTTGAATTTTCTAATTGTTATTGTCGGCCCCTCAAGGCTTATTGGGGGAATCGTTGCATTAACTCTCGATCCATCGGGCAAACGGGCATCCAAAAGAGGGCTCTGCTGGTCTATTCTTCTACCTATCTCCCTTGCAATGCGTTCTATTATATTGAGAATCTCCTTATCTTCTTCAAAAACGATATTTGTCTTGCACATGTAGAACCTTCTGTGCCACACATATACAGGCTTGTTTGTCCCTATTACCATTACTTCCTCTAAATTATCATCTCTAATTAGGGGGTCCAGCCTTCCGTATCCAATCATGTTTTGCACTATGAGCTCTGTGATTACCTCTATCCTACCCTCCGAGAAATTGGGGGCCATCTCCTTTACCATTGATCGTACCGCCTTCAGGAATACTCTCCTTCTCTCCTCGGGATTGGGTATGCTCTCTGGATCAATTTGGATTTCCACGATTGCCCTATCCCTAACCATCTTTAAGAGTTTCTGCTCTTCTTTGCTTAATTCTGGTATTCTAAGCTCATAAATAGGAACAGGCTCTCCCTTTGCTTTGATTATACGTATATTGCCGTAAGCATCGAGAACCTTAACCTCTCCCTCCACGGAGGGCATGAACATCTTTGAGGGAACACTTTCCGGTTTGCCCAGCAAATCTTGAAGGCTCATTCCTTTTCTATGCTCGGCTACTGTAGGAGCAGCACTTGGCTTTTCATACAATATTTCCTCTTTTTTTGGCTTTTCACTTTGGAGGATATCAAATAGGCTGGACGGTTTTGCGGGAATCTCCTCTCTCTTGGGGGCAGACTCTTCCCTCTTAATGAGCGTGTCTAAAGGGGCATTTTCATTACCTAATATCTCTTCTATCCAGGATAAACCTGATTTCTTTTTCTTTTTGTCCTCCAAAAAGACTCACCTTCCCTCTGTTATCCCATTTAACTCTATAACTTATCTCTATTTTATCTCCTCCAAGCCAGATAATCCACACCGGGAAGTCAAAGGAAGGTTTTTGCACCTTTTTCATGTCTGGGTTTTCCTTTTTGATGTCCTCGCCGGTTAGGAGTTTGTTTGTCAGGGAGTACATGTTGAATTTGCTGGTGGGAGTCTTAGTTTCAATCTCCTTTTTAGAGCTTTCCTTGTTGGTATAGCTTGGGAGGAAATCCTTCATGTATTCGCTGAACATCATGGTGTAGTCTGGTGTAAAGTCATATGTCTCCGCTCCCTCAAATATAACCGGCATTCCAACGGCAAAATATGTCATGAAAACATTTCCTTCATCATTGGGCACATTCTTCAGCACCAGGGTGACTTTCCCCTCATACCTCAAGACGTCTATAAAGCCATCTACGTGGATTATTTTATTCAATGTGTAGTATTTTTGAGGATAAACAATCATCTGCGGGACTACGCTCTCATAGAATATGCTCTCCTCAGGGCTCTCTATGACACCCGACCACACTGGTGTTCCATGTATATACCCCGCGGAGCGGTTGCTATAGGCGACGTCTGCCAGATTCTTATAATCCTCACTCGTTAAATTGACAGGCCATGCCTCCACCGCTTTAACATTTATTTTAACAGTTTCATAGGGCTTCACCCAGAAACCGATGTAGTAATTAAGCATGTTCCTTTCAAGGTTTAAGTCGAGGTATATTATCCTCCCGCTGGAACCTGTTATCTCCATACTGTCCCCTCTATTCCTCATTATCGTATAATTGTAGGCGGGATTAACTAAAATGAACTTATCAAAGGGCCCTCTATTAATCAACGTGATATTTAAGTCCATCAAAACATAAGCCTGAATCCCGATGTTGTTGTATTTCCCATTAGGGTCTGGGATGGGATACACTCCCGCAGAAACAAATGATGAGAGGAGTAGGAGGACAAAAAAGAAAGAGAGTTTTTTCATGGACATCACCTCATCCGACCACATTAGCTATGTATAGCTCATTCTGGTACGTCAATATATCCGACACAAACTCGGAAGGCACTTCCACTATAACAAGCACAGGAGTGTTCGGATCCATCGTAAGCATCCTAGTGGCTTGTTCTAAGTCCATGACTTTCCATCCGTATTTTTCAAGGGTCTCCTTGATGTCATCAGGGTTGTTCAATTTATCCGCAGCCAGAGCCTTTAAAACCTCCGCGAGGTTAACATTATAGTTATATGATGCGCTTGAAGATTCCGAGGAAGTTTGACCACTTGAATACTGCTCGTTTTCGTTTGTTGTCTGAGAGATTACAGAAGCTCCTGGCTGGTAGGTTGTTTGCTCTGAAGAGGTGTATGTGGTGGTGGCTTGGTTGTTATACAAATTGGAATTGGATTGGCTTTCGCTAACGGATATTGATCCAGCCTGCGTGGGAAGTAACACCAGATCTATAAATCCTTCATCCGCAACTTTAATGTAAACCTTGCTCTTGTTTTGAGCAAAAATCTGTATTTTAGCCCCGGGTTCCATATATCCACCGACCACATTCTTCCTCGGCAGAACAAGTGCTATCTTGACCATTTGAGCCTTTTCAATAGAGTATTGGAGGAGTTCCCCATACTCCGTAATTCTGCTTATCTCATACTTCGCCTCGACTTTGGTATATATGTGCTTTTCAGCACCCTTCTTCAGTATAACCTTCTCGGAAGGCGCCGAATCAATGAGATAATAGTAGTATTTCTTCCAGAGGTCAATTATGTAGGGCGTTGGATTAATGGCACTTACCTCCTCCTTTGATTGAGCACTGTTTATACTGCCCTTCAGAGAATTCAAAGTGTTCACAACCTCGTTCTTCAAATCCTCCGGGAGCGGCTGGTTAAGAAGGGGCTCGAAATCCAGCTCAACTTCATTTAATTTGTCTGTTTTGGCTTTATTTAATTCTTCCATCCTCTTCTTCTCCTCTGCCGCTACTCTAGCGGCTTCTATCTCCTTTAACCTATCCTGATATGCTTTCTTTACATCAATCTTTTCAACATCTTCCACACTCTGGGCGGCCCGTATTTTTTCAATAAGCTGCTTCTTTACGGGATCATTAGTCAGGTTGCCCTTAAAATAAGCATTTACCTCATTGATTTTAGCCTGTTTGGCTGCTTCCAATTCCCTAGCTGCCTTTCCCTGTAGGTACACATAGACTGCTGCGATGGATATTATCAGGATTATACTAATCACTGCAGCTCCGATTAGAATCCTCTTTCTTCTCTCCTTCTCCCTAAGACTGCCGATCTTAGAAGGCTTTTTTGGAGGTCTTGCGGGTATTCTCCCCGGTTTTGGTCCCGGAGAGGGAGCTTCAGGTTCAGCGGCAGCCTTCCCCAATTCCCTCAATCTTTTAATTTTTTCCTCAATATTCTCAGACACGTTAAGCACCCCGTGAGAGCTATACATAAATACCTGTACTTCCTAAGTTATTAATAACCTTCCAAACCTTATTTAACTTTCGGTGAAAAACATGGATAGGTTGGTAATTACGGTCGTCGAAATTAGGGGGAAATGCCCGGTTTTCAAAAAGGGGGATAGGATAGTTATAGAAGGTTCGGAGATTAACCTGAAAGAAACGGATGCAGTTTGCACACATGCCTTTGCCTCTTTCCTCCCATACATCGTTGCCCTCCGAAAAGGTATTAAACCGAGTGAATTAGGTCTTGGGAGAGGAGAAAAAGCCTATGTCCAATGCCTCGACCCCGGTTATCCCTATACGGATGGAGGTACCGTGATTTTTGAGATAATGGTGGTAAGAGATGAAGCAGAAGAAAGCATGGCGGGTAGTAAAAGAGGTAATAGATGAGGCGGATATTGTAATTGAGGTTGTTGATGCGAGGGATCCCTCAGGAACTAGGAACAAAAAAGTCGAGCGCTTGATCAGAGAAAGAGGAAAAAAGCTTTTGATAGTGCTCAACAAAGCGGATCTCGTCCCTAAGTCATGGGCCGAAGAGTACAGGGAGAGGAATAGAGGGATCCCCATGGTATTTATAAGTGCTAGGGAGCATAAGGGGACGGGAATACTCAGGAGAGAAATTAAAAAGCTCGCAAACCAGCTTCAAAAAGGCGAAGGAGAGAAGGTAAAAATAGCTCTGATAGGATACCCTAATGTAGGGAAAAGCACGATAATAAATGTTCTCAAGGGAAAAAAATCTGTGAAAACCGCCCCAGTGCCGGGTTATACAAAGGGGAAACAGCTCATAAAGCTCTCCAAAAGACTCTGGCTTATAGATTCGCCTGGAATTCTCCCAATAGAAGATTTCGATGAGCTCGTCATCAAAGGAGGTTTTCCAGCAGATAAGATAGACAACCCAATATCCCCGGTATTGAAGCTCATTAAAAGGATCTGGAAAACTAGAAAGGAAGCTCTGATTGATAGGTATGGTATAGAGGAATTTGAAGATGAGGAGGAAATCCTTGAAGCTATAGGAAAAAGAAAGGGCATAATAAGGAAGGGTGGGGAAGTAGATTTGGAGGAAACGGCGAGATATTTCCTGAGAGAATGGCAGACGGGAAAGCTCACACTCTTTGGAATGAACTCCACAAAAAAGGACGAAGTTCTCCATGATTATGAGGATGTGCTCGATGCAGTTGAGCGGGAGCTTCTCCTTGACCCCAGAAGGATAATATGGAGGTTTAAAGATGAACTGGAGCCGGGGAGAGTTAAAAAGGTCGGGATAAGGGAGGTTGATGAATTCATCGTGGGCATAGCAACGGGATTTAAAAAATGTCCGAGCGCGGTAAAGTTTTTGGAAGAGCTAACCGGCAAAAAAGTTATATCAACGGAGTGCTTCGGAGGAAAATGGAAGGGTGTGGTGGCTATTTTAGGGTGATTTCATGAGGCGCCTTCTAACAACAGCACTAGGAATTGAAGATATTGCCAAAAGAGAAGTTAAAAGGCTCTTAAATAGCAAGGTTGAGGAGAAGCCATTGGGTGCCTTCGGGAGGCTTTAAATATTGACAGCATCAATGCTCTGGATAATTTTACCTTATGGATTTTTAGGCGTAAGCTCGAGGTGTTACATGAATTTCTTTGCTGAACTTTCGAAAGTTTTAGAAAGGAGAGTGTGTCCCTAACAACGTAAAAGAAAGCTACAGAAAGGGCGTTTGAAGAGAAGGGCTTTGAAATTCTATATCACTGGCGGATTAATGGTTCGTTCTATGTTATAGATTAACGCTCTTTTTCATCCTTTAGATAGTTATGCAGTTTTTATATAGTTATACGTAGTCAGCTATATATGTAATTGCAAAACTATATTTTATTGCGGCAATCTTTATATATATGGCATGCTAACTCCTCTTCGGTGAAGATCATGAAAAAGATCTACACGGCATTAACAGTGTTTGTATTAACTCTTGGGCTTGTAGCCAGTGGATGCATAAGTCAAGAACAAGGAGAAAAAACAGTGACTAACACCAAACAAGTCCCCCAGCAACAGATAATTATACGCACCACTGGTGCGACCTTTCCAATGTACCAAATTCAGAAATGGATTGAAATCTACCAAAAGCTCAATCCAAACGTTAAAATTGAATACGAAGGCGGTGGAAGTGGACATGGTCAAGAAGCTTTTCTCAAGGGGCTTGCGGATATAGGAAGAACAGATCCGCCGGTTAAAGAGGCAAGTTGGAAGAAGTTCCTTGCGACAGGGGATCAGCCCCTTCAGTTCCCAGAGGTTGTTGGAGCTGTCGTCGTTGTTTTCAACGTGCCTGGAGTTAACGAGCTGAAGCTCACCAAGGATGTTTTGGCGAAGATATTTCTCGGTGAAATTGAGTACTGGGACGATAAAGCGATAAAGGGGGTCAATCCAAGCGCAAAATTGCCTCATAAGAAGATAATCGTTATTCACAGAAGTGATTCAAGCGGAACAACAGCAATATTCACAACATATCTCACTCAGATAAGCAAGGAATGGTCTGAGAAAGTTGGTGCTGGAAAAGTTGTTGACTGGCCAGTGGATAAGATGGGAAGAGGTGTAGCTGGAAAAGGAAACCCCGGAGTTGTTGCAATTCTGAAACAGACAAAGTACAGCATAACATACACCGAGTTATCTTATGCGATAAATGAAAATCTCCCAGTTGCGGCATTGGAAAATAAAGCTGGGGAATTCGTTAAGCCAACAGAAGAAACAATAAAGACAGCTGTAGCAAATGTTAAATCATATATTCCAAATTCGACTCAAGGTTATAAGGAAGACCTTAAGCAGTTGTTAGATGCCCCTGGAAAGGATTCATATCCAATTGTTGCATTTACCCACTTACTAGTCTGGCAGAACAAGGAAGGCAAGCACTACAGCCCAGAAAAAGTCAAGGCTATTAAAGAGTTTCTCAGATGGATTTTAACTGAGGGTCAGAAATCGGAGAATCTGGCTCCAGGATATGTTGGGTTGCCAAAGGAGGTCGCTGAAATAGGTTTCAAGGCTGTTGAGATGATACAGGAGGGATGAGAATAATGGATGTTAGAAAGCTTCTTTCATCCCTCCTTTTATTATTGGTCATCTTCTCTATGGGTAACTTTGTTAATGCGAGTCCAAAGTCGCAAGGTGTTAAGAATATAGTCATATTGATTGGGGATGATATGGACTTTGGACAGGTTGAACTTACAAGACTGGTTCACGATCATCTGAACATGGAGGAATTTCCAGTAACAGGGTTTGAGGGGACCTACTCACTGAGCGGAGAAGTTACCGACTCGGCCGCCGCAGAGATGGCAATAACAGCAGTTGGTAATAAAAACTATACCGACTGCATGCTTGCATGGTATCTCACGTTCGTCGAGCCAGCGGGAGGAAATCAGAGTCTTTAATTGAAAGCAGAATAATCTCGGTGGGAGGAGTTGAATAGGGGGTACAAAATGAAAAGAAGGCAGATAAATTTGAGACACATCCTTATGCCTTTTGTTGTTTTTGTCTTTGCTCTTTTTGTGTTGATGCTTGCCGTTTATGTTTACAATTCAATGCCAATATTCCACAGAGAAGGGCTCGACATATATCTCAAAAACATGTGGAAAGCTGCTGAAGAGCCGAGTAAAGAACATTACGGTGTATTGGTGGCGATATGGGGAAGCATATATACCTCAGTGATAGCAATATTGATAACCCTGCCACTTTCCTTGGCTTATTCGGTTTTTGTCATTGATTATGCCCCAAAGAGGGTTAAAGAGTGGTTGATAATCCTTTCGGATGTTATGGCGGGTTTACCAACAATAATCTATGGGATATGGGGAGTTTTTGTCCTTGTCCCCCTTTTAAAAAAGATTGTTATGCAACCTTTACATAATTACCTGTCTTTTCTGCCCATGTGTTCCTATCCTCCGATAACGGGATTCAGCTACCTCTCCGCAGGTGTTCTGCTCGGAATAATGGTAGCCCCTTTCGCTTCGGCTATAATAAGAGAAGCCTATCAGATGATTCCATTCACTTACCGTGAAGCAATTTACAGCCTTGGTGCAACCCGACTTGAGGCAACAAAAATTTTACTTGGTTATATAAAGCCAGCTATTTACTCAGGCATAATCCTAGCATTTGGGAGGGCAATTGGAGAAACCACAGCAGTCAGCCTAGTTATAGGGAACACCTTCAACTTGAGTTTAGCCCTGTTTGCTCCCGGGTATACAATCTCATCCTTGATAGCAAACCAGTTTGGAAATGCCTTCATATACGAGTACATGACCTCAGCTCTGTTTGCCGCTGGTTTAGTTCTGTTTGCAATAGGTCTGGTTGTCAATTTGGCGGGGATTTACCTCTTGAGGAGGTGGGAGGCAAATGTCAGGCTATAACGTCAGAAAGCTCAAAGAAAAGCTGTTCCTATTCCTTATTAGTGCTTTAACCGTGCTAATGTTCTCTCCTCTCTTTCACATAATTTACAGCGTGTTTAAGAATGGTATCCATGTAATTTTGAGTAGGAGGATAACATTCATAACCGGAACGCTCTCCGGTGGTGGGATAGGACCAGCTATTATTGGAACGTTTATTTTAGTTTTTCTAGCCTCTCTAATTGGTCTCCCCGTTGCTTTCCTCGTGGGAATTTATGCCTACGAGTATCCAGAGAGTACGCTCGGAAAGGCAACTAAGTCCCTGCTCCAGATAATGCTTGAATTTCCGACGATACTTGTGGGAGTCTTCATCATGCAGATGTTGGTTGTTCCAATGGGCACGTACTCAGCTCTTGCTGGAGCACTGTCACTGGCGATAATAATGATGCCCTATGTTGCAGTTTACACGCATGAAGCAATGAGACAAATTCCGTTCGAGTATAGGGATGCAGCTTTTTCCCTTGGACTCACAAGGGTAAAGGCAGTTTTTAGGGTTTTAGTGCCAATGGCGAAGAGAGGAATTTTAACTGGTGTCCTTATAGGAATTGCTAAGGTAGCTGGCGAAACAGCTCCCCTTCTTTTTACAGTTGGCAGCTCATACCAGACTTATCGGATTGGAATCACAAAACCTGTAGGGGCGATCCCTCTACTCATATATAC
>Ga0164310_10000461_pt1 | contig 21668 bp, 48 predicted proteins | sample GuaBasSedimGuay1_FD_121795 | JGI IMG/M metagenome (GOLD analysis project Ga0164310, IMG submission 121795) | Subseafloor sediment microbial communities from Guaymas Basin, Gulf of California, Mexico - Guay1, Core 4569-9, 0-3 cm | ecosystem: Environmental > Aquatic > Marine > Hydrothermal vents... | reverse complement strand
GAAGGGTGATCGGGTTCGGCCCAACGAGCGTCTCCTGGAGCTGGCCAGAGGGCTCCACGGGGTCTTCTCCACGTCGGTCGATGACGAGCATCGAGCCACCGTCGTCGCTACGGGTGAGTTCGACGCTGGGGAGGCCGAGCTGATCTACGTCCAGTGGGACCACAAGGACACGCCCTCGACCTGTCACCCCAGCAACCTCGACAAGGTCGAGACCCGTCGCTCCGTCTGGCAACGCCTCATGGATGACGACGAGCCGGTGTAAGTACAAGACATGCCCACCTTCCAAGTTGAGATGCGCTGGAGGTGCTCAACCTGCGAGCACGAGAACCTCGGTCGGCACAAGGAGTGCTTGAACTGCGGCAAGCCCAAGGGCCGCGAAGAGTTCTACGATGCTCCCGGCACCGGTGATAGCGAGGTCAGCATTCGGGATGCGGTCACCGACCCTGAGCTGATCAAGCAAGCAAAGGCTGGAGCCGACTGGGAGTGTGCCTTCTGCAAGAGCCACCAGCGACGGGACAGCGGCGAGTGTGTCGAGTGTGGCGCCCCAAACCAAGCTGAGGCCCGGAAGGCCCGCGAGAAGTGGGACTGGGAGGCGAGCAAGAAGGTCGGGAAGCCCCAGCGCAAGCAACCCGAATGGCTCATGGCTGCGGTAGAGGCGATGGTGAATCCCAAACGGACGGTCGTCCGAAACAAGACCTTCACCTCTGCCGATGACATCCTCGATGCCGTGGCAGAGGCCGAACGGGACAAGGACATCGACGACCGAGTCAGTGCTGTCGAAGGGAAGGGCTACCGCGGTCGAGCTGTCGAGGTGCAATCTGACCCAGGCTCTACGCCACCCGTCGAGGTGGAGCCCGACTCCAGAGCGACGTGGCGACCACCCTTCTGGACCAAGACCAAGAAGGCCGCCACCATCGGAGTCCTAGCGGCGACTCTCATCGGGGTGCTCTGCTACTTCTTGTTCCGGACCCGCATCGTCGATGCCGAGGTCACCACGGTGGCCTGGACCCACACGGTCAAGGTGGATCGGTATCAGGTCGTGAGACAGAGCGGCTTCGACCGACCGGGTGATGCCTTCGATGTCCAGTCCGAGGGGATGAGGCACCACCACTACAAGCAGGTCCGGGACGGCACCAAGCAGGTCCCCTACAACGAACGGTACGCTTGCGGGACGACTCCCCGAGTCTGCCGGACGACGCCCGTCCGATGCAGCACCAACAACAACGGCTTCAAGACCTGCTCCGGGGGTAACCAGGTGTGCTCTGGGGGTGACACCAAATACTGCAACCGGACGAAGTACCGGACCGAGCCGAAGTACAAGGACGTGTCGGTCAAGCGAGAGCACTACCGCTGGAAGGTCTGGCGCTGGAAGCACAACCGGAACGTGGTCTCCAAAGGCACCACGGAGGCCCCAGAATGGCCCTCAGAGGCCGCGATAGCCCTCGGGGTGGCACTGGGTCCCGAAGCCAAGAAAGAGCGGGAGAGCGGCCGTCAGGCCGTCTACGAGGTCACCTTCACGGACACCGAGGGCGAGACCTACGGCTACACGCCGACCGGCCTCGACGAGTTCATGGAGCTGAGGCCCGGAGTGAAGCACCGCATCAAGGTCGGCACGGCTCGCTCGACCGAGATCGTGAGGCCCGAAGACGAATGACCTTCCGGAACGCTCATTGTTTCGGCACGACAAAACGACCCACGGGATGTCGGGTCGCGGCTCTGGTGTATGGCCGCGTGCGACGGGGGGCCTGGCTTCCTACCAGGCAACAATCCCACACGCCACGGGAGAGCTACTCCGCGTGGGGGCCAGCCTCGGCTGGATGAAGCGGGCAGTGGACTGACCGGTCTCTCGGGGCCGCCACCACCCGCCGCCTTTCATTCGGGGGTTGACTTTGTGGGGTATGGGGTTCACCATTCCCCACCATGGCGACGTTCGGAAAACACATCCGCAAGCTCCGCAAGGCTCGGGGGGTGTCTCTCCGGCGGCTGGCCAAGAGTGTTGAGAAGGACCACACGTATCTGTCGAAGATCGAGTACGGCAAGGTCCCTCCCCCGTCAGCCGAGGTCGTCCTGGCCCTGGCTGACGAGCTTGGGGAAGATCCCGACGTGCTCATGGTGATGGCAGGCCATCTGCCTGACGGCCTGCGAGACATCATCATGAAGCGCCCGGAGCTGTTTGCTCAACTCATCCGCCAGCTCAAGGAAGTCCCCGACAACGCCATCTTGCGGGTGGTACGCGAAGTCAAGGATGGCGATTGGTGATGGCTCGATTTGTCGAGACGTAGGAGATGTAGATCATGTTGGAGTTGCAAGGAAACCAGCTCGTATTCAGCTTCCCGAAGATTCACCCCAAGGCGACCCTCAAGGTCGAGTTCCAACGGACGCTCCGGATCCCGGACGACGACAAGAACTACCCTCTGCCTCCGGGGCTCGGGCAGTTCCCGATGAAGCACACCGAGGACTACCTCGACAAGCTCCCGCCTCACTGGAAGGAGCACGGCGGGGTCTTCCTGCCGCTCTACCAAGCAGAGGCCCTGTGGATCAACTTCGTGAGCACGGAGCTACCCGAGCACGGCTACGTTCCGTACCCCTTCCTCGTGAAGGTCGGCACTGGCAAGAAGAGCGCTCTCACGGGTAAGGACTGGCGCAAGGGCATCCACAAGGGCGACTACTGCGTGGCCCCTGACCCCCAGCAGTGGCTCGACGGCTACGTGGTCGAGGAAGGCATCATCAAGCAGTTCGTCGCCGTCCCGCTGGGCTCGGGCCTCTCGGTCGAAGAGCAGCTCGGGGGTCCCGGTATCGGCGGTATCCAGATCGAGGTCCTCCCCATGAAGGCCGACTGCTTCGAGCGACGTTGGCCCAAGCGAGAGGTCCCCGAGCGGATCGGTGGTGGTGTCCTGCGAGGTGCGACGGGTCAGACCCTCGGTGGCGGTGGTGGGTTCGGGCCGTTCAGCTCGTACGCCCCTCCTGGTGTCTACACCCAGACACTCTCGAAGGGTTCGTCGTCAGGGCCTCCAGCTCAGGGGACCTTCTGCTGTGACAGCAGCCTGTCACCCACGCTCAACGCTTCCCTCAGCGAGGACTCGCTGGCCATCCCCGGTGCGGCTGCTGCGGACTGTCGTGAAGAGAAGACCGGCGGCATGTTGGAGATCGCCGAGATGAGCCTCGGGGCTGGTGGTCGGATGGCCCAGCAAATCTTCGAGGACCCTTACGGCAAGGACGAGTGGAGCCGCAAGAGCGACGGTGTCCGGCGGACTTTCGTCCACCTGGCCAACTCGGGTGCGTGGCAGGCGGTCACCGGTGAACGGCCTCCCGAGACCCCGGTCACCGCGGCGGTCTACAACAGCTATGGCTACCCCTGGTTCGACTACTACGATGACGGGCTGCCAGCCAAGAAGGGATCAAAGAAGCTCAAGGGGATCAAGAGCGTCAAGGACAAGGCCAAGGAGCTGGGGCTCAAGGGCGTGCTGCCCGAGAACCAGAGCACCAAGGTCAAGAAGAAGAACATCCTCATCTGCAAGCCCCCGAAGCAGGTCGCCGAGGGGAAGTGGTAGATGCTCAAGGTGCGCAACGAGGTCCCCACCTATGAGGTCGACGGCCGGGAGAAGTCCTCGGTGGACGGTAAGCCCCTGGTCGTTGACTCTCATTGGAACCGCAACGAGTTCGTCCGCCTGAAGTACGGCGAGGCCGACATCACGGTCTGTGCTCGTGACCTTCAGGCGGCCATCGCCAACGCGATCAACACGGCGAGGTTCTAGCCGGTGTAGTTAGGGGTATGCCCTCCCCCTGGGAAGAAGATCCCCCTGTCACTGCTGCACCCCAACCCGGTGTAGAGAGAACCATGACTACCAAGAAGATCGCTATCCTCGTCATCGTTGGCGTCGTCCTGCTGCTGGGCCTCATCGGCGTCGGCTGCTGGGCCAAGCCTCAGTACAACGTCTACAGCCAGCAGATGGACGGCAAGGCCAAGCTCGCTGAGGCCGAGTCGAGTCGCCAGATCGCTGTCCTCGAAGCCAAGGCCAAGCAGGAGAGCGCCAAGATGCTCGCTGTCGCTGAGGTCGAGCGGGCCAAGGGTGTCGCTGAGGCTAACCAGATCATCGGCGAGTCCCTCAAGGGTAACGAGAGCTACCTGCGCTACCTCTGGATCCAAGGGCTCCAGGACGGCAGCTCTGAGGTCATCTACATCCCGACCGAGGCCAACATGCCCATCCTGGAGGCTCGGGACAAGCGCAAGGGTGCCCCCAAGGTGAAGCCCAAGGCGCAGGAACCCGAGGATGGCTGACCTCGTTCTACCCGAGTGGTTCAAGGTCGGGGCCGAGCTGTACTTCAGGGGTGTCCCCCCGGTGTATGAAGTGGTGAGCATCGACCTCGAAGAGGGCTCCTGGGTCGCCTCCCAGTATGGCGACCAGGGCAGGTTTCCCCTCGATGAGGTCGCCGAGCACTGGAGCCCCTTATGCCAATCGCCACCCCGCCCCTCTCAGCAGACTGGATGAAGCCGGGCACCAAGGTCCGCTGCCGTGTTGCCCTGGACATCGAGGGTGTCCCTCTCATCGAGGTGGGGACCGAGGCCGAGATCCTGGAGCAGTACGAAACGGGTGCCAACATCCGGATCGGCTACTTCGGGGCCGAGGGCTACCACGTCGACATGCTCCGAGGCGACTTCGTTTACTTCTGGGACCCCATCAGCGAGCCGCTCCCAGCCCGACCCAGGCCCAAGCGGGGCATGATCGTCGACCGTCACCCCGACCAGCCAGGGGCCGTCACTGGCAAGAAGTACATCGGCTACTGGGCGGCCAACGCTGACCCAGCAGCGGACGAGTACGAGGCCAAGGGTTTTCCGCTGCCCTGGCCAGCAGACCACGTGGACAAGTCGTGGGACCGAGCTGAGCGAGCGAAAGTGGTCGCTTACCTCCGGGAAGCCCCTGACGTGGAACACTGGCGGGGTTTCTCCTACTGCCGGCTCGGCTGCAAGGCGGTCTCGATGGGTACCACCGACAAGGGTGACGACACCTACGTCTGGCCCGCCGGGTTCGCCCACTACGTCAATTCCCATTGGGTCCGGCCGCCGGACGAGTTCGTCCAGCACGTGCTGAGCAAGCTCAAGTGACCGGCGAAGAGTGGGCCGCTCGCTACTGCGAGATCCGCGGCCTGGACTGGGACAAGCTCGACCTGCCCGACCGACGGGTCATCACCCGAGCCATTCCCTGCCACATCCGGTGCTGGCGAGTGGGTGTTTCGGTCGAAATCCCGGCCGGAGAGGTGTGTCCCGAGTGCGGTCGGGCGCCCAGCAAGTGGGATCACCTGGAGAATGACCCGTTGCGGGCTCCTGGAGGCCCCTCAGAGGGCGGTTGAGGGCTCGGGGGCATCCTTGCCCCTGTCCGGCGACAAGCCCTCCAGGAGGCTCCTAGCGGCCCGCATAGTTCTCTTGTACGGCACCTGGGGTATGAGCACTCAGGAATACGCCCGCCAACGTGCCGTCGAGCTGGCCGACACGAACCCCTCTCAGGCATTCGACCTCATCATCGCTGCCGACGAGATGGAACGGACAGCCGCCAAGGATCCCGCCATCGTGGCCCTCAACCGCTCGATGCGGAAGCTTCGCACCGAGGGTGTCAAGTTCCTGAACAGCAAGGTCAAGGACCTCGTCTGGGAGGCGTCCAAGCAAATCTACGACTACATCGGCTTGGGCTCGACGATCTCGTTCTACGGCTCACCCAACGCCGATGGCCGCTGGACGACCCGCATCGAGCTGAACATCGGCCGGCGTCCGGCGCACCAGCCCCCCGAGGGCTACGATGTGACGGCCTGGGTCTACGGCAAGGGCAACCGGACCATCGCGTCCTACCATGTCAGGGAGCTGACCCTGGACGACCTCAAGAAGAGTCTCGGTCCCAAGGTCCTGGACAAGGCGACCAAGTCCATCAAGAACCACCTGTCGGGTGCGATGGTGGAAGAGAAGGAGCGCCTGCTCAACTACATGAAAGAGGCGCTCGAAGCCCACGGCAAGACCGGGCCGGCCCTCAAGGCGGCTCAGGCGAAGATCAAGGGCTCGAAGAACCTCGTGGGTGACATCGACGACATCTGGGCAGTGCTTCGGGCCATCCCCGCCCACAACATCTCGTCGGGTGTCAGCAACGCGATCGAGTTCCTGCGGGAGCTTCAGCGCTCGGGCGGCTAGCCGTCCGAGGACGGCTTCTCGTTCGATCGCATGACGAGAGCCACCACCGGCAGGACGACGGGCCAGCCTAGGGCGAAGATCAGGACGGCCACCACGTCGACACAGCCGGACGGTCGGCGGTCCAGACGCACCAGCACCGACGCTGCGATGCAGAGCAGCCACGAGATCAGCAGGTAGGTGTCGAGGAAGCTCACCCTCAGTCCTTCATCAGGATCTCGTAGCGAGTGGGTAGCAGTCGGGGCGCCGTAGAGCCGATGTCGAAACCAGGCTCGTAGGGCTTGCCCTCCTTGAACTCCCTCTTGAGGGTCCGGAGCACGCCGAAGCGAGGCTCGTTGTTGTGCTGGACGATGAGCATGTGGTAGCCGGGGCACTGGGCGACGGCCTTCCGAATGAACCCCGCTGTGTCGCGGGTCACCTCGGTCACGATCACCCCGAACTTCGCCGACGGGACCTCGCACCACTCTTGGTCAGGCCCACATAACATCTGGGTTGGCTCAGGCAGCTTGGAGCCGAAGTAGGCCGGCGAGTGAGGGTCGTGGGACACGTCGAAGCGGATGGTCTTCGGCAGCCCAACAGCCACACGGCAGAGCTTGCACGTGGCCTTCGCCGGTAGCTCGGCGATCTCGAAGGTGTTGCCCTCGTTGCGACGCGACCTTGGCTGCTTGAGGTACATTCCACAGTGAGTGAGACGATGGGGGCCACCTCTCGGCCCACTGAGCAAGCGATTGCTCCAGATGTGCGTCTTGTTGGGCGGCATGGCCCCTAGAAGATGGCCCGGAAAAGGTAGACGGCGCCACCCAAAGCGCCCAGGGCGACGAACAGGATGCAGCCGAGTCGCATGAGGCCGCTGCGGACATGAGCTGCGGGATCCACCTCGGTGTAGAAGCGGTCGAACAGCTTCAAGGCCCGCTCAGGGTCACGTGCCGTGAACAGCAGCTTGAAGGTCTTCTCGACCTCGCTCGCGGTCACGGTGGGCACGTGCTTGTTGTGCCACACCAGGAGACCTTCCAGGTCCTGAGCCCTGACGAACACCCTACCCTCTTCGAGCACTTCCTCGGTGAGCTTCATTTGATCGCCTCGTAGATGCACTTGATGCCCTGGAAGCAATCCTCGACGCAGTCGTCGTTGGGGTCCCCCACCTCGATGTCCATGCTGAAGGAAGACCCGTCATTGAGGATGAAGCTGGACCCAGCACCTCGCTCCAGTCGGAAGGGTCCGTCCACGCGGGGCTCACCCTCGCCGTGCTCCTGGTACCAGCCCCACACGACAAGGTCCTCTTGTAGCTCGCCGTAGGTCAGAAGCCTGTCACCTCGACGGTAGGCTTGGAGGTCTTCGTCAGCCTCGAACTTGATGTCCACCCCGAAGGACTTGAAGCCCTTGCGGATCTCGTCCTTCATCCGCTCTTCGTCGTTGCCCATGAGCCTACCTACACCGGTTTGCCGTCGAGAATCTCGAAGAGGTGTTCGTCTGCGGCCTGCTCCAGGAGCTTGCGTCTCGCGATGTTCCTGGCGGTCCCGCTGCGTTCCCGTCCTGGGCGAACCCACGCGATGTCCCGCTGGGAGGCCGCGGTCATGGCGGCGTCCCGCTCGTCGTCGGTCTTGAAGCCGCCTTTGGTGGGGTGCCCCTTGCAGTTCCGGGGCTCGGTGAACATGTGGTAGACGACCACGTCGGCACACAGGTCCTTGAGGCTGCCCTGGGCCAGAAGGTCCGCCCCTTGGGCGTCACCCACCACAAAGTCGCCGCCGGTCCCCCACGCCTTCTTGATGGCGGGCTCGTAGTGCTCGGCGAACTCGGCTCGGGTGAGGTCGAGGTGTCCTGAGATGAAGTAGGTGGTCATAGCTCGTCCAGTTCAGCTTCTGTCAACAACCGTAGGTTCTGAGCATCCACGTACCCTCTCAAATTTCCCTTCCCGTACTCCATGATGAATACGGCGTTCAGGTTGTCAGGGTCCTGTTCGATGACGGTGACAACCGTCCCCCTTTTGAGGGTGCTGTCTTGCCAGGCCATCAGAGTCTCGTTCTCGTGGATTTGAGTGCTGCGTATAGCACAAGCGATGTAGGGGGGTTTGCAGGTGCAGGTGGTCATCGGTCCATCAGCCTATCGTACCGAGAGCGCCTCGGCGGTGGGGGTGTGTAGGGTAACGCGGTGGGGTCGAGCTGGTGCATGTACTGCCTGTCAGCGGCCCCACCGTGGAGCACGTTGTGGTCACCCCCAGGCGGGGCGTAGACCCAGCCGTCGGGGATGTCAGGGGTCTGGTAGAGGTCAGCCCCGTAGAGCGTCCCCACGAAGGACTGAAGGGCGAGGCTGGCAAGGCGGTGTTTTGTGATGTTGGGAGCAGGATCGTAGCTCGCCCTGAAGACCTTGCGGAGACGGGCGACGAACCTCGGGTTGACGTAGAGCGGCCCGAGCTGGCTGTCGAACAGGTTGTGGAGCGCTGCCTTGAACTCGTCGTCGTCCAAGGGCTTGGGTCGCTCCAGCGGTGGGAGCTGCACACCTTGGCGATAGGGGCTCACGGCAGGTACTTCAGAGCGAGCCCGTTGCAGATGAGGTGCAGGGTGTTGTCCGCGATGATCATGAGCCAGACACCCAGCCACTCGGGGATGCTCTCGTGCTGGCCCGTCTTCTGGCACTCAGACCACGGGTGGCGGAACGCTTTGGGGGCGAGCTGGTCCTTGAACCAGACGAGGTAGCGGATGAGTCGCCAACGGTCGATGACGAAGTGGCTGATTGCGACGGCCAGGAGGGCCTCTGGAGCCCTCGTGAGCAGCAGGAAGGGCAACGTTGTACACCAAGGCGTGCAAGGCCGCAGGAAGGCTCCTGGAGGTCTTCTGGGTAGCCATCCAGTGTGACTGGGTGACGTAGTCCCCCACGAGGTGTAGCAAGAGCTGGTCAGCGCCGATGAACATGGTCAGTCGTCCTTCATGAGCTTCTGGTGTCGGGTCTCGAATCGAGCCCGGCTGTACTCGCGGAGGATGAAGCCGCTCATGTCGTCGGGATGCAGGATGCCGTGCTCTTCGCGGAGGCACTTCTTCAGCGGGGAGCCCTCGCCCCAGAGGCCCCACTTGTTGCGGAGGTGTCGCCCGAGGCCGTGGTGGATCCTGGCGATGACCTGCTGAACGTCCTCAGCCTCCTGGATGAAGCGGCGGTCACTCTCGCTGAGCATCGCATCGAGGGCCTCGAAGGCTTCCTCCAAGGTCTTGGGGATGCGAGGGGCCAGCCTGGCGTGCTCGGCCGGTGAGCCGTAGACCCCCTCGGGAGGCATGAGGTCGCCCAACAGAATGTTGACCTTCTGGATGATGGCCTTGCGCTCGCTGGTCTCGTCCTCGGGGTAGCAGTCGACGTAGACCTTCTGCCGGAGCCGGCGGAACTTGCCTCCGAAGCCCAGCTTCCCGCTGAAGCGCCACTCGGTCAGAGGGTGGTCGTCCTTGAGACAGTGGTAGACGAAATTGTCCCTGTCGCTGGGGATAGCTCCCGCGTGCTCGACGAGGACTGCGTAACAGGCTCGGTAGAAGGCTTCCCAGTTCATTCTCTCACCGGTGTTGTAACGATCCCGAGGATCTGCTTCATGGGGATCTGAGCTTGGTGGTAGGAGTCGAGGACTTGGCAGCCGTCCTTCTCCGTGAACCACATGACCCGGAGCTTGCGGCTGAAGACGCATAGGACTCGCTGCCCGTCGCAGGGCTCAATCTCTTCGAGGGGCCTTACCTGGAAGGTGGCCACCCCGTGAGAATGCAGGGCGGTGACCTCGACAGGTTCGCCCTCTTTGAGCCTCTTGAGGGCATCACTACGGGCTTGGGCTGCCAAATGACGCTTCCGGGCGGCCTTGAACTCTCCCGGCTTCTTCTTCGCCTGGCGATTGGGCGAGCCCCGCATCACTTCACCTTCGACTTGAGGGTCTTGGTGTTCCCGTCTGCGTCCACGAACTGGACGGTGCCCCCGGCGATCTGGTGCCGGATGATACTCCGACAGATCCCCATGGCGTAGAGCACCGAGGTCTTGGGACTCATCCCCGTGGCGTCGCTGATCTCCATGGCCGTCTCCATGAGGTCCTGCTGAGCCTGGGACGGGCCGCCATTGTCCTGGGGTGGTGGAGGTCCGCCCTGGCGCCGCTGCCCCATGAGGTCATCGAGGGTGCGGGGGTCTCCCTTGTCCCGCATTGCCTTGTCGAAGGCGTCCTGGAAGAGGGCGAACCGGCGTCGCTTCCGCTCCCTGTCGGCCCGCTCGAAGTCGTCGAAGTCCATCCCTGGTTACTACACCGGCGGGGGAGGGTCGCTGTCGTCGGCCATGAGCCGCTCCCAGATCGACTGTCGGGCGAGGTTGGACCAGTCGGGGGCCTCTCTTCGTCCTTGCTTGAACTCCACCTTCGACCGAGCCAGACCCAGGAGGACCTCACGGTCGGCACCAGTGGGGGTCACCCACACGTAAGCGATGAGCACATGCCAGCCGTCGCAGTCAGGGAGGATCTCCTGGAGATACCCAGCGGCGTCCCGGCCGTTCTCGTTGATGGCCGGCATCATGTAGGGCTCCAGCTCGACCTTCGGGCCTCTCCCGAGAGACACCCAGCGGGCTTCCTCGTGAGACCACTGCTCCCAGGGCTCCAGCTTGGAGGGGCGCTTGGCTTCTAGGGTTTGCCCTCTCTGTTCGTCGAACCGGATGCTCATGGGCATGTCTCGTCGTCGTCCTCCATGAGGCGTTCCCATTTGGACTTTCGTAAGGGTTCGACTTTCATGCGGAGGGGGATAGGCTCTCCCGTGGGTACACCGTCGATGAGGACCTGGGCCATAGTCGTGTCGTCGCCTAGACCGGCGTCTATACCGATCTCGCGTCGACCCGCAGAGTGAGGGACATCGACATCGAAAGGCTCAGTCTCCCAGGTTCGACCTTCACGGTCGACGAATGCCCCACCGTTGATGCGTACTCGGTCAGCGGGCTCTCCTTCGGGCTCGGGGAACACCCCCATGAGTTCCTGACGGAACACGTCAGGCTCCAAGGGCCTCATCGGCCATTGCTCGACAGTGCTCCGAGCAGCTTCCACATCCGCTCGGCTGAAGACCTGGTAGTCGGGGTCTCCCTCGGCTTGCGCGATCATCCCTGCGACCTCTTGGCGGTAACGCTCTTCGTCGTTGGGGTGCGCTAGGATGGTGTTGTCGTGAGCGACGAGTCGGATGGTGCCCTCGGGCACACTTGAGTCGGTCACGATGCGGGGGAGGGCCGGGGGAGGGGGGACAATGTCGGTGGGCTGAAGCCCCCTGTCGATGAAGTCAACAGTGGGCACTCCCATCGACATCGTCTGGCTGAGGTCAATGAGCTGTTGCTCTGTGAGGGTGCTGCCGGGCAGGTCTGCGAGAGCTTGCTGGAGCTGCCGTTGACGACCTCGGCACACGTGGCAGGTCACGACCTGAAAGGACCCCTCGCCGGGACTGTCCCACTGCCAGCCATGCTGCTCGACGTACCGCAGAGCATAGTCCATGACCTGGTCGTAGTCGGTTCGGAGAATGTCGTGAGTCTGAAGGGGGACCTCTACTCGCAGTGCCTGACGACGGCAGTGGTCACACGTCAGACGCACCCGAAAGATGTAAGGGGCCTCAGGAGCCTGCCCCTCGAACTCGACAGGCATCAGCGGACGCTCGGTGGCGCCACCCTCCAGAGGTCGAGGTCGAAGTCCGCGGGGATCCTACCCTCGTTGTCCAGAGCGGCTTGGACGACCTGGGACACGTCCCGAGGCGTGAACGCGACCTTGTGACTCTTGAGCCCCATCTCGGCGTCATCGTCGAAGGTCTTGCTCTGGAAGGTGGTCGAGAAGTGCTTCTTCGGCCCCAGCTCGACCACCAGGCGGATGCACTCGCCGCTCTGGCCCTGGTAACGGCCCTTGCCGTCCTTGAGCATGTAGAGGTAGTTCTGGCCCCGCACCTCGATGCGGCGGGCTCCCTTGGGCATCGTCGACATGGTCAGTCCTCTTCCTTCTCGATGACCTCGGCCTTGACGAACACCTCTTCGTCGGGGTCCTCTACGTCGTAGCCATCGAAGAGGATGCAGGGCTCGTCTTGGATCTCACAGGTCTCGTAGAAACCTTGCTCGCCACCCCCGTCGCTCATCCAGCCTATGAAGGCCGCTCGGGTCTCGAAGGTGGGGAACTCGAAGGTGACCTTGAAGCTCATGACTCCGGCTCGCCGACGGCCTCTCTGAGCTTGCGCTTGGCAGCATCCTGCTTGGCGAGCTGCTTGAGCCCCATGGGTCGTCGTGGTTTGCCCTTGTTGAGGTCACGGCGTTCGTAGTCGATCATCCGGTCGACGCGTTCATCCTCGATCGACTGGACCTCACCGTAGATGTACTCTTCGGCCTCGTGAATGAGGTTGCCGAGCACGTCCATGTTGAGTCGGTCGAACGTGAGCTTGCCCTTGCCCCGGACGAAGATCATGCGGCTGCGGAAAACTCGGTCGTCCTTGCCCTCGAAGCCGATGTCGTAGCGGAACTTGGGTCGCCTGAGTGGGAGCTTCCAGACGGACACCACGATGCCGTCCTGTCGGAAGTCCCGGTCCATCGCCCACTCTACCTTGGGTCTGCTGCTGTCTGGCATCTCAGAACTCCGCTTCGTCATGCTCGTCGGTCATGAGCACTTCCCAGCGGGACGGCCCTGTTGCTTCAACCGCATCTCGTAGCTGTCGAAGCTCGTCGATCCACCCCTCTGGGAGAGTCTCGGCATCGAGGGTCATACGGCCTATGAGGCGAACGGCGTTGCGAAGGAGGACCTCCGCTTGCGGCAGGGCTTGCCGGGGGTCGCCCCCCTGAAGGCGCCGGATCGTATCCCTGGTCGGCTGGATGAACGAGCACGCGAGCTTCAGCCGTCCCTCGCGGGTCTGGAAGTATTCATTCCAGATCCGGCGTTTGATCTCGGGCGGGACCTGGCGGGGTAATTCAGGCATCAGTCGCCCCAGCCTTTCTTGCGTGCGAACCAGTCGGTGACGATCAGCGTGCCTTCGGTGCCCTTCTTGTAGACCTCGCTGTCCTCATCGATCTGGCTGTCGGGGATGAACTCGTCCTGGTCGAGGTCGTCGGCCTGGACCCAGATCCCTTTGTCGGTGGCCCCTACTGCTTTGGCGTTTTCGATACGATAGGACATGCGCCCTTTTCCTCCGCTTCGTCCATCTCGAAGAAGACCCCACCAGCGAGCTGGTAGAAGTCGCCTAGGGCCTTGCCGGCTTTGGCCGCGGCCTCTTTGAGCTGAGGGTGTGCCTGGGTGGCGGGTAGCTGCTCGACCTCACGGTCCCAGGTGTTGGCCATGAGAGACGCTCGGTCCATGACCTCGTGGTAGTGCCCGGAGTCCAGCTTGTCATCCGGTTCGTTGTCGTCACTCGTCATAAGGTCCCTAGATACACCGACAGGGGTCAGATCAGAACAGGTCATCGCCCATGAGGGTCTGAAAGCGGTCTGGTTTGGGTGGGGGTGGTGGCGGCTTGGGGTGCGTCCACCACATTGGCGGTCGGCAGTTGCTGAACTGGAGCAGGTCGTCTGCCCCGCTCTCGGTCTTGAGGAAGGCGAGCTGGACGACCTTCTCCTGCTCTTCAAACGCCACGAGGAAGTAGAAGGCCGGACCCTTGTGGTGCTCCAGCATCCGCTCGACGAGCTTCGCAGCCTCTTTCTTGGTCACGTGTGGCCCGAGGACGGGCTCGTGGTAGCCCGGTGTGGACTGCCACTTCTCTTGCCCTGGAGCCCAACGGTGCTCGGTCCCGAACGGGGGCGACTTGATGCCGTCCGTCAGCCCGACATCGAAGAACGCAACTCGGGTGTCCCGCCTCATCCGTCCTCCATGAGCAGCTCGTAGCGACTCGGCCCTTCGACAGGCGCTGGTCGGAACCAGGGGGGACAGTCCGTGTCCCCCCACTCCAAGACCTTCTCACTTGACGTGCGGTAGAAGCCCACTCGGATCCCCTCGTGGTCGAGGAAGTAGGCCACGAACAGGTAGAGGCCCTCCGGGAGCGCGTCTACCTGAGCCACAACGGCCTCGGCTGCCAGTAGGGTGGGCAGCGAGTACAGCAGTGTCATTTGAGCCGGGCCGTTCATCGAGACCCAGTCGGCCCCGACGAGCCACTCATCGTCGCAGGTCTGGGGGTCGAGCTTCACGGTGGTAGTCACCGCCTCGTAGAAGGTCACACGCGAGTGCCACATCAGACATCTTCCAGGAGGGAGCTGAAGTCGTCGTCGATGTCCATGTCGGCCTCGCGTTCGGCGTCATCCACAGCGTCCTCGATGTCGAAGTAGTCCTGCATGAGCTGTCGCTGGCGAGGGCTCATCTCGTTGGGGTCGGGCTGGTCGGGCTCGGGCTGCTCGGGCGAGTCGCCCTTGAGTGTGGCCCAGTCGTCCTCCAACGTGCCCTCTTTGGGGCCGGGGAACTTGTCCAGCAGAGCGGCGCCCTTGCAGTGGGGGCACTTGACCCCCATGCCGCTGCACTCGCAGGTTGTGCGATTGAGCAACGCCCGAAGCACGTTGGCGGTGTCCCGGAGCAGGTCGTCGTTGCTGACCCTGGCCTCGTAGCCGTCGCCGAGCTTCAACTCTTTGCCGGCGACGAGCCACTTGCTGACAGGGTACAGCTCGCGACCGCACTCGCACTCGTCCGAGCCACCGTCTCGACCGCGGACCCAGATGCGTCCACAGCCCAGACAGTGGGCCGCCTCCAGCTTGGCGTCGTCCTGGGGTTTGGCCCAGCTCTTCTTGGTCCGGATGGCCTTCACGCTACTAGGTATCTACACCGGCGAGCCGCTCATAGCGCGTCGGATTCGCCAGCTCGGTGTGAGTCTCGATGAGGTCCTCTCCGATGATCCACTCCTTGCCTTGGTCGTCTCGGAGCTTGAAGCTGTGGAGCGTCGGCCGAGCAGTGACCTGAACGAACGTCGAGGCACACCAGCACTTGGTGAAGACGCAGTGCCGGGAGGTCACCCGGCGTCTGGTTCGGGGCTCAATCATCGTCATCCATGAGCAGCTCATAGCGACTGCGGAACCGTCCCTTGACGCAGTCGATGTCGAACCAGGCCGGCGGCTCAGTGTCACCCAGGTCCAAGACCTCTCGGTAGGTGCTGCGGAAGAACAAGAGCTGGATCTCACCGCCGTTCCACATCCAGACGACGGCCATGAAGTGATTGTCTCGGCCGGGCTGGTAGGCTTGGGAGACAGCCTCCCGAGCATCCAGGACGCTCATGCTGCGACCCAGAGGGAAGCGTATCCGCCGGGTGACCCTCGGTGGCCCCCACAGCCCTGGGATGGTCGGGTGGGGGACCTCAGTCCCAGTGGGGAGGTAGTCGAAGGTGACCTGGGTTGGGGAGGTCACCTCCCAGAATGCTAGGGGCAGAGGCACCCCTAGACCATACACCGTCAGTTCACGAGGACACGATACCGACTGGAGCCCGCACACACCCGTTTGCGGGCCGCCTGCCGCCCGCTGAGGCCCTTTCTGGCCTGGAGAGGTATCCTGGGGCTCGGGTCGTCCCGGAGCGTCCTGAGGGCTCTCTGGTCTGCCAGAAGGAGGCTCCGGGCCACGGCCTTCTTGAACGCCTTGAGGTCCTCGCTCTCTTCCCTCTCGGTGCGGGGACTGGCTGGAATGGGGATCACATCCCAGGAGGCAGCGGTGCTGTTTGTCTGCCACGGGTCAATAGTGAGCGTCGTGGCGGTCGTCGCGTTGGAGTAACGGTTTGGCTCGTACCGGACTGCGAAGGGGTCGTAGTCCCCGGTGATCGTCGGGGCCGTCGAGTCGTTGTAGCCAGGGATCATAGCTGGGCCAGGTCGTACTCCGTTGCTTGGAGGGCGTCGATGATGTGCTCGAACTGCCTCTCCGCGTCCTGGAGCTTGGGGATACCCGTCCGGGGGAGTGCCTTGTTGAGAGCCTTGAGAGCCTTCCGGAACTCGGGGCTCATCAGCTTGAGCTTGTCGAGAGCGTCCACCGCCTGGTCCTCGTAGCCGGCGGTCTTCGTCCTGCGGTCGTAGCTGTAGGCGCTCATGCCACTACCGAGCCACAAGAAGACCCTCAATCCTCGTGGAGCACGATCGGCTTGCCGAGGTGTATCCTGAACTTGTGCGACTGCACACCTGTTCGTCGGATCGAGCGGTTCTTGATGCGCTTCCACTTGCGACGTGAGCGAGCGACGTGGGTGTTGTTGCAACCGGCACCGGGGTTGGCACTCTCGTAGCGAGGGCCGTTCTCGGTCCTGCGATGCTCACCCCTACGGTGGTTGCGTCGGTTGCTCATGCCGCCATGCTACTCGGAGAACTCAGGATGGGCCAGGTCGAACTCGGCCACGGGGTTGCGCTCGGTCCCGTCCTGGACGACCTCCCCACCCTCAACCCGGTACCGTCGCTCGCAGGAGCAGACGTGGCTGAAGTTGTCGATGCTCAGCTCGAAGAGGTGCCAGGGGAGCGGCTGGCCACAAGGGCAGTCAGAGCCGGGCTTCATCAGAACACCCTCCGAGCCAGCCGGTAGTCCCGGAGGCGGTTGAGGTCGAAGCGTGTGGCCTTGAGGGCCAGCCACTCGCCTCGGGCTTGGAGGTACTCTTCGCCCTTCTCGGCGCACTTGATGAGGCGCCCCAGCTCGCTGTCGGTCAGGTGGTCGCCCTTGTCGAAAATAGCCCACAGCTCGCGAAGAGATCGTTTGGGTGCAGTAGCCATAGGATCCCTGTACACCGATGGTGTATTTGTGGCCCGAGGGAAGTGATGCAGTGCTACACGTCGACCTTCAACGGCCTCGTGAGGGGTATCCTGTACGCCCACAACCCGGAAGGGGGCGCCATTCGTCTCGGGGAGAAGGGTCCTCGACGCCACCTCCTGGAGGTACCCTTCAGTCGGCAGGCACCCCCTCAGAAGTTCGCTGAAGAGCAGGCGGGCTACACCATGCGAAAGGTCCTCAACGCGACCTTCGCCGAGGCGTTCAGGGCTCGTGAGGGGCGAGCCCCCGTTCGGCACTGGGTCCTCACTCGGTCCAACGGGAAGGACTCTCGGTTCCTCGTCAGAGTCAAGACGGTGGCGCCCTACACCCCGTACACCCACGGCCACTGGGAGACGGTGGAGGGCTCACCCGAGGTGCTGGCCAAGGGATGGGGCGCCCACGGGGCCGGCGGTGTCATGGGCACCTGGGATGACGGGCTCATCGTCATGTCCCCTGGCGATGTCCTACGGGTCCACCCAGAGGGCCTGAGCGCTGTTTACCTCCTGAGCCACGCAGGCGAGAGCCTGGAGCAGGTCAAAGACGAAACCCCGCCAGCCTGAGTGGCCAACGGGGTTCGCCTAACATCTGCCCGGTAGGAGGTCTGGGCTGCCGGGCGGTTATGGCATGTCGTCCGAGCCCGGATCAACCGGCTTGCGGTACTTATCGACCTTGCCTCGCTCTTTCCGGAACTTGCCTCGGTACTTCTCAGCGAATACCCGAAGAAAGGCCCGGAAGACCGGGATAGGAATGCCGTGTTTGCGCACGAAGTAGAGCCGGTCCCCCGAGTCGGTTTCCTCGTCCTCGATGCTGGGTGAATCAGGGTCCATTGGGTTAGATACACCGACCGAGGTCGCTGCTGGTGTATCTACCAAGGACGAATGTGGATCCACTACATCGGCGGCCACGGCGCCAAAGAGAAGCTGGTCGCGGTCGAGATCGGTCTCGGGGAGAACCCTGAGCGGTACCTCGCGGACCTTCGGAAGGCGTCCCCCTTCAAGCTGGCCTTGTTGAAAATCGAAGAAGGCTCGATCGAGCGCTTCGAGGCCGTCCAGGCCCTCTTCAAGGCCGTCCGTCTGCAAGGCGGATCCTGGTACAGGGCTACTGACGCTCTCAGGAGCCACATCGACGCTCTGCCGGAGGTCAACCACAGACCCAAGACCCGTCGCGTCTCTCTGTTGTTGCCCCCGGACGAGTTCGTCGAGGTGGAGAAGGCTGTGGAAGTCCTGGGGACCAAGACCAAGAATCGCCTCATCCGGAGGGCTCTGAGGTCCTACCTGAACCTCGTCCGGTTCCGCGCCCAGGGGTACAAGATCCAGGCAATCAAGGGCGGTAAGCTCATCCTGCTCGACGACGACCTGGACATCCAGGGGCCGGATGACAGCAACTAGCCCTGCTGCTTCAGGGCTGCGATGAAGAGTCGGAACCGCTTCTGGGTCAGGTCGTACCAGTCGCGGTCGGGGATGAGGCCCTCGGGGGTTCGCTTGGTGGCCGTCAGGTAGAACGTAACCCGGTAGGGTCCGAAGGACGTGAGGGTGTAGCCGTGCTTCTTGAGGAACACCTGCGCCCCCTTGAGTCCCTTGACCACGCCATCCGCGTCACCGTTGCTGGGGGGCCTCGAAGCGTCGGGGCGTGGTCGAGATGTGCCAGGCATACCCCTCTGTACACCGCTCAGTGGTAGCGGTAGGGGACCTTCAGCTCCCGCCAGATGTCGCGCAAGGCCATGATGTCCATTCGCTTGACCTTGGCCTCACCGCCACTGGCCAGCCAGCCGTAGAAGCGCTTGGCTCCAGCCGGTTTTTCGGAGTGGTAGCCGGTGTCCTGACGAAAGGCTGGCTTGCCGTCACCGCCATGCTGCTGGACGCTGCTGATGACCATGAAGTCGAGGGGGTCGGCCTCCAGCCGGAGGTTGGTGGTGCCGATCGACCACTTGAGCTTGATCTTCCGAGTGCCAGCGGGAAGCACGTCGATGCCCCGCTCCTGGCGTTCGTTGATGTCGGCAGCGTTCTCTTTGGGCAACGTCTCGAAGTACCGCTTGATGCCGTCGTAGCCGCGGGAGGCGTGGAGCACGAGGTGTCGAGCCTGCTGCCCCATCCACACTTCCTCGTCGGCACGGTAGCCCTTGGGTAGGATGGTCATGAAGCGGACCTTCTTGCCCCGCTTGCCGGCGTTGGTCAGGTCCCACACGTGGAAGCTGTTGGAGTACCGGTGAACGCGGACCTTGCTGTTTTCCCAATCGTCCCCGAGCCCAAGGCCCTTGGCGACCAGGAAGCGGGCGGCTACACGCTGTGCTGGAGTGGTCATCCTGCTAGGGGTACCCGATAGAAGCTTCAGTGGACCTTCTTGGGCACCACCTCGGCCTCAGGCCGGGTGTCGAATGCCTCCTGGAGCAGCTCTCGGAAGACAGCATAGGCGGCACCGTAGACCTTCTCAGTCTCGCCCCCCTTCGTCTCGAAGACGAGGTCTCCGGCGTACTCCTTGGCTCGACGCCAGTCGCCCGTGAGCACGTCCTCGATGGCCGCCTCAGCCAGCCCCGAGGCGAAGATACCCACCTCCCGGCGGATGCGGTCCAGCTCGGCGGAGAGCTGGATGACGTACTTGAGCCGTCGCTTCCGCTCCCGGCGGTCCTGCCGGTGGAACGACCGACTGAGGGCGTCCAGGTCCATGCAGAGCATGTACTCGTGCATCGGCATCCCTGAGCCCATGAAGTTGTCGCCCTTGGTGTCGAGCAGCTCTTTCAACCGGTCCTTGCTGGACTTGAGGCCACTGCCGAGCTGCCTGTCGAGGGCCTTATTGGCCCGCTTGATGACCTCCCGCAGCTCGTCGGGCTTCAGCATGTCGATCTGGTCCAGGTCCATGGGATAATCTACACCGGGTGATGAAGTCCTCACCTGGTGGGGACTTTCTGCCGATGACCCTCAACAGATGAGGACTTGGCTCGTAGTACCAGCATGAAGCTCATCGACACCTGTGGACACTGTGACGGCGGCCTGATCGGCATGGTCGTGTGCCCTCATTGCTGGGGAACCACCGTGTCGGCCAAGGCCCTCGCCGCCCTTGAGGCCGAGCTGGCCCGTGCCCAGGCGTCCTACGACGCCAAAAAGCTGGCCAACCAGAAGCTCCGCGGACGGGCTCGCGGGCTCGCGGGCAACGCTCTCCGCAAGCTCGGCGATGTGGTTCGAGTGCTCGATGCCGAGGTCACTCGCATCAAGGGCGAGATCGCCACGACCAAGACCGCAGCCCAGATCGTAGGTGCAGCGGCGGCCGACTAGCTGGGGGCTTGCTTCGCCAGCTCGGCGTATCGGGCGTCAACTTGATTGATGACGCCCTCGATGCGTTGGGGGTCCTGAGCCTTCCAGGCGGCCAGGATCTCGTCGTCGTCGAGCGGCAGGTCGAAGACCGCTCCTGCGAGGGAGCCCACAGGGAGCTTCTGCTTCTTGGCGAGATCCAGGATGAGCTGCTTGTGTCGCTCAGCACACGATGGGCACAGGGGCCAGAGGGTTCCCTTGGCTGTCCTGAAGAAGCTGGCAGCCTGCCCCTCGCAGGTGTTCGCTCGCTGGACATGTCCGTGGAATGCGCAGTCGATGGTCATGACTCTTGTGTTTCTTCTACACCGGGAGGGGCCTCGGGAAGCTTGGTTCCGCAGTAGGGACAGAACTTCACGTTGCCGAGCCAGTAGGACCTCATAGGGATGGAGCAGTTGCGGATCATGACCCATCCGGCTTCGTAGCTGTTGGCGGGGGGTAGGCACTGAAAGCCTTCGGGCTCCCACCAGACACCGCCAACGGACTCCGATTCGGGGCAGCATTGAGGTCGAGCCTTATCCATCGTTCTCTCCTGATCAGACGCCTGGGCGGTCTACGTAAGTCATCGAGCACCAGACCTACGAGGATGCCGAGGATGATTGCGGGGGCCACGAAGCTCATCGGATCCCAGCAGTCAGAGCGTAGGGCATCGCCTCCTGGACGTTCGGCGGCGTGTCCTCGGGTAGCTCGGTGATCGATGTGATCCAGATGGACCCCATGTACGACCCGTTGGTCTGGGCGCCCTTGTGGGGGACCTCGACGATGAAGGCGAAGTTGAGGTGCGTCCCGTCGTCTCCCGCCTCGTGCTCTTCGTAGAGCAGCAGCCCAGGGGGCGCCCCGACGACGGGGTGAATGGCGGGGAAGGTCACATCCTCGAAGCCGGCCTCGACGAGTAGCTCGCGTCGAGCAGCTTCCAGGGGTGTCTCGCCGGCCTGCATCTCACCACCAAGGGGCACCCACTTCTTGAGGTCCTTGTGCCGGACCAGCAAGACAGCGCCCTCGTGGCGACAGTAGAGGGAGACGCTCCAAGCTCTGCGGGGTTTCGTCATCGTTCTCATCAGGGTTGGTGCAACAGAGCTTCATCAGGGTAGTACACCGGTGTATCCTTCAGGGGTGCCCCCAAACAACATCAGATTGACGTTCAACGTGGCCATCGAACCCGAGGTCGCAGCGGACCACGTTGAACGAACCCTTCGACGGGCTCTGACTTCGCTGTCGGTGCCGGCCGAGGTGGCCGACCAGATCCGAGAGGGCAGCTACCCGAACGTGTCGATGGGCACCATGGTGCCGTATGACCCCCCAGCCCGTGAGGACGAGGAACCCCCTCCAGCGCTCCCGGCCTCCTTCCGAGACGACCTCATCGACCGGTTCCTGGAAGACTCACACATCGCCCTGGAGCAGAGGCGACGAGGTATCCAACCAGGGGATCTGTTCCATCCCGAGTTTGGCAACGACCTGTCGTCTCTGCTTCACGGCGACCCGCTTCACACAGGCCCCGTAG